>ERZ795030.2418-NODE-2418-length-22308-cov-26.274749_pt1 | contig 22308 bp, 14 predicted proteins | sample MGYA00375122_ERZ795030 | MGnify/ENA primary metagenome ERZ795030 (study PRJEB30165, sample SAMN05720146) | activated sludge metagenome | isolation source: anaerobic digester from wastewater treatment plant | place: Japan | collected 2015-04-20 ... | reverse complement strand
CCGTCCGCGACACTCTCCTCGATCAAGTACTCAAGACATTTGACTTGGAAGAAAGGATCTCTCGGATCATCCGTCTTTAGAAAGGGCATTCACTCCATCGATACAGGTTGGGTGGAGGTGCGAAAACCCCTATCGCTACACAAAATGATCACATCATCAAGCTTCCAAAGCGTTACCGAATGTTCGCGAGATATGTTAACGATCACGGGCATGTGAGCAAAAGGATGCCCGGATTGGGCTTCACCGTCCACGAGCATCCCCTTTCACCTACATGAACAGATTGGCGATACGATACACCAGAAAAGCCAGAATCAGAGAGGTCGAAAAATAATATCCAAGGATACGCAGCGTCCATTTCAACGATCTCGTTTCCTGATAAGTAGATGTAATGGCCATGAGGCACGGTGCATTGAAGGTAACGGCAAAGATGAACGCTAAAGCCGCCGGTGCCGTAAGCGAAGCAAGAAGCACACTTTCAAGTCCGACTGCCACTTTACCACCGGATCCAATCGTTGCAGTGAATAAACTTCCGGCACCCAAGTATAGTGAGCCTAGAACACCCAAAGCAGCCTCCTTGCTGATCATGGAAGCGAAGTAGGCTAAGAACGTCTGCCATGTCAAGCCGAAGATAATCGTTACAGGCTCAATCGCCCGACCGAAACGATACAGCAGCGATGCATCCGGATTGCCCAAGCTACTATACGTCAAAAGCCAGAAAGCTAAAGATACAAGAAAGATGACCCGAAGCGCCCTAGCTAAAATATCCCACGTCCGAACAAAGATCGAGCGCAATAATGCCTTCCATCTTGGCTTGTGATAAGGCGGCAATTCCATAATCAATCCTGCGCGATCTTCTTCTCGAATTAATTTCGAGCCAAAAATTTTGGCCGTTATCAGCATATGTAGACCGGCGACAATGAAGATGGCGACAATGATTAACGGAGCCCATGCTCCGAAGAACAGGGACGAAATCACGGGTACAATGGCCCATGTTGCGGCACAGGGAACAACCCAAGCCAAGGCAATTGTCAGAACACGCTGCCCCCAGGAGTCGATGACGCGAGTACCTGCGGCTCCACCGATCGTGCAGCCGAAGCTGACGACTAGGGGCATAACCGATTTTCCTTGTAGCCCCAGTTTGGCCATGGTGCCGTCAAAGACATAGGAAATCCGAGCCATGTAGCCTACTTCTTCCAAAAATCCGAACACAAGATTGACACCGAGGACAAAGCCGATCATGGCCACAGCGAAATACAAGGTGTTCAGCACAACTTGATTGATCAGGTCAATCAGAATCTGCGATACGCCAATCGAGCTCAAAATCTCTGCAATTGGCCCTCCCAATCTGGGGATCATGCTGCCGAGTACCATAATCGGTGTGGCGGGAATGAAGGAGGCAACAAGTCCAAGAAGGATGATGAACACAGCGAGCGGTTTCCCCCATCTCCGATGAGTCGCCAGCCTGTCAAATTTGGAAAAAAGCGGTTTTTCTTGTTTTTGGATGAGCACATCGGAAAGCAGTTCATCAACCCATTGAAACTTACATCCGCTTGTATGCAAAGCGCCGTTTTGAATAGAAGAGAGAATCGTCTGTACATCTCGATACGCTTCGGTTTCCAAGGTGTTTTTCACCTTGTCCAAAATCGCTGTGTCTCCCTCAATGAGCTTTGTTGCAAGCCAAGGGGCAGAATAGTTCCCAATCCCTTCTTCTGGCATCAAGGCGAGAAGTTTCTCATACATCCCGTTTCCAATGGTGTAATACTTTGCAGTTAAAGAATTGATGTTGATTCGCTTCTTCTCCTTCAGGGCTCGATCGACGGTTTCAAAAAAAGCTCCATATTGCTTGCGGTCAGCAGCGACAAAAGGGATGACGGGGATTCCAAGTTTATCTTCGAGTTTTGATGCATCGACCGTTTTCCCCTGAGCCTCGGCTACATCCACAAGATTCAGCAATAGTACAGCAGGGCACTCAATACCAGCATAGTCGGCCAGCATGAAGAGACTTCTGGATAGTTGAGAAGAGTCGGCGAGAATGCAGACGACATCCGCCTCGCCGGAAGCGATGTAGTCGCGTGTAATGATTTCCTCTTCCGAATTGGCAGAGAGACTATACGTGCCGGGCAAGTCGGTGACACGATAACGTATGCCGTCTCTGACATAATATCCTTCCTTCTTCTCAACGGTTTTGCCGGGCCAGTTGCCGACACGCTGACGGGCGCCGGTCAAGCCGTTGAACAGCGTGGATTTTCCGGAGTTTGGCTGGCCTAACAGAGCAATCGTAGGGTGTCCGGTAATCGTTGCTGCATTCATCTAATCACCTCCACAAAGACGTTTTTGCTTTCCTCTCGATTAAGAGCGACTACAGTATCTCGACCGTAAAAAAGCAAAGGGAGCTTTTTTTCGTTGTGCAAGATCTCAAGCTCACAACCTATAGTTAGTCCAACGGATGTTATCCGGCTTAGAAACCGCTGATCGCCTTTTACGTCTGAAACGACAACTTTTCGACCTGCATTAACTTTGTTAAGCGTAGTCATTTGATCGCCTCCTCATATCACTGCTTTTCACTAAATTGATGAGAGCTCCAAGTATAGTTAGCCTCAGCTAACTATTTGTTAGACAAGTCTAACTCTTTTTCTCTTCATTTTCAACCATTGATTTTCAGCTTGATGCCGGTGGGTGCCTCGAATATAAGAATTCCGAGAGTAATCGAATGGAAGAAGTAAAATGATATTGAAATTTAAGGAGAGAAGACGCTTTGAGAGGCAAAAGGCCTTGTTTTTTTTTAGCTTCTTGCGGTATACCCTTCAACATATATGAATGAATTGTTTTGGTTCGGAATGCTCCTCGTCAACTTCGTCTTTATCCTGACGGCGTTCCGGTTGTGGGGAAAGACCGGATTGTTCGCGTGGATTCCCGTCAGTGTCATCGTGGCGAACATCCAGGTGACGAAGAACGTAACGCTCTTCGGCCTGGAAGCGACCTTGGGCAATATCGTGTATGCGACCTCGTTTTTGGCCACCGACATTCTCAGTGAGTTTTTCGGAAAGAAAGAAGCGTACAAGGCGGTCGGAATCGGGTTTTTCAGTCTGGTGGCGATGACCGTGCTGATGCAGCTTGCGCTGGTCTTCACTCCGTCACCTGCGGATATGGTACACGATTCGATGCTTGCGATCTTCTCCCTGATGCCGCGGATCGCCCTCGCTTCGCTGATTGCATATCTGGCAAGCAATCTCCATGACGTGTGGGCGTTCGCATACTGGAAAGAAAAGAGACCGGGGCGAAAGACGCTCTGGATGCGCAACAACTTCTCCACCGTCGTCAGCCAGCTGATCGACACGGTGCTCTTTACCGCAATCGCTTTTCTTGGTGTCTATCCCCGGGGGGTGCTCCTTCAGATCGGCATCTCGACGTATCTTTTGAAATGGATCGTGGCGGTATTGGATACCCCCTGCATCTATCTGGCCCGCAGCTGGGTCGATCGGGGGTACATTCCTACCGGGGAACAACTTTGATCTTGTGCTGCAGATCGACGACCCCGTTGATCGTTCCGGCAAAGATGAACTCTCCGGTATTCTTCCGTTCTTTCAGGAGGCGGTCGGTGTAGGTGACAGGTCGCCCATCTTCATACAAAAGACGGTAGTCGAAGTGGCAAAGTACCGCGTGGGCGGCGCAAAAATCCCAGACATAGACCGACGAGTTCATCGCTCCTTGAATCTCGGGGTAGATCACCGGGGCCAAAAGATGGAGGATCGCCGATCCGAAGACCCGAATCTTTCCATGAAAGTTGGTGAAGTCGCAAAGGCGATGGCCGCTTGAGGCCATTGCGACTTGGTGGATCACATCTTTATGAGGATTGGGGAAAAACGGTTTGCCGTTTATCAAGAGCTCTTTCCCCGGGTCCAGGCGGATGAACAGATTATCGACTCCGATACCCATCCGAGGGGCGCTGATCATCGCACCGACCGGGTTGCGTTTCTTATCAAGAATGCCCAAGGCAACCGCCCACGTCGGCAGGCCTTGGCTGTACCCGTCGGTGCCGTCGATCGGATCGATGACGAACGTGTATGGAGCTTCTTCGTCAAACGGATCGATTGCTTCTTCACTGACGATGTTCGCCAGAGGAAGATGGGCTTTGATGAAGGCGGTGAGGCGTTCGCTGATCGTCGTATCGACCTCGGTGATCACCGTCCCGTCGCTTTTGAAGGAACGGAGAACCGAACCTTGGCGCTCTTTCGCATAGGTTCCGCATCGAACAACCTCTTCAGCCAACAGATCAAGGAACTCGTTTTTCATTCTCTTGCACAACCCTTTTTCACGTGGTACGGTAACAGGCGCTTATGCAAACCCCGATTACCACCTCTGTCCAATCATATATCAAATCCGGCTCAGCCTACAAGGCATACCGGGGCTCCGAAACCCGCTTGCATGTCGAGGGGCTGGAAGGATATCCTTTGGCGATCTTTTTGAAACAAATCACCAAGATTGGCAATCAACGGCTCTGGGTCGTTGCCCCCACTGAAGAAGTCGCCCGTACCTTGCTGTTGGATCTGGGTTTGGCGTTGGATCCCAAAAGCGGGGACTTGATCAAGCGGACCGCGCAGGATATGAAGATTCACTATCTGCCTTCGACGGGACGCACCCTGTATGCGGAAAAGGAGATCGACAACGTCGAGTATGAACAGGCGAATCGGCTCAGTGAAATTCTTTCCTTGAAGCATGGAATGATCATCACGACCCTCAGGACGTTCGTATCTCCCCTGATTACCCCCGCGTCGCTGAAGCGGTCGGAGCTCGAACTGAAACGGGGAGGAGTGTTCGACCCGGTGTTGATCGCCCGCCAGCTGGCCGAAGGCTCCTACCTGCAGGTGCCCTTCACCTCGGCGATGGGACAGTTTTCCGTCCGGGGTGAAGTGCTGGACATCTTCCCCTTTGAAGGGGCGCGACCCTATCGAATCTACGCCGATTGGGACAAGATCGGCCGGATCTCCGCCTTCGACCCGATCACCCAGGAAACGATCGAAACGGTGGGAAGCGTCTCGATCAACATTCTCCATGAAGGCGGAACAATCGAGTATGCCTCGATCAAGGAGTACCTCCAAAAGCGCGATGCCCTTGCGTTCATCGGTGATGAACGTTTGCTTACGTCCTATAAGAGTCTTCAAAGCGAAGCGAAAAGTCTCTACCGTACCGCGTTTCAGATCGATCGGAACGTCCCCAAACCGAATGATCTTCTCTTGGATTATCCTCTCTTCGTCGAAGAGAATCCCGCAGTGATCATCTGCGACATCACCCGACGGTCCGGCGGCAACCATCGCTTTGACTTTGACGGTCCCCGATCATACTTCGGAAATTTCACCCTCCTCAAAGATGATTTGAAGGCGCTTCTGAGGGGAGGGTGGAAGCCGACCATCTTCGCCTCCAACACGCTCCAGAGACAGCGTTTGGAGCAGATGCTTTCCTCGATCGAAGGGCTGGCTTTTGAAGAGCGGGAACTTTCCGGCGGCTTCGGAATTCCCTCGCTTCAGGTGTTGGCGATCTGTGAGCATGAGATCTTCGGGCGAAGGCGCGAGGTGGTCAAGACCCTTCGACACACCCAAACATCCCCCCTCGATTCCTTCGTCGATCTGAACGAAGGGGATTACGTAGTGCACGTAAACTACGGAATCGGGCGCTTTGAGAAGATTGATCGGGTCTCCTCCTTTGATCGGGAGCGGGACTTCATCAAGATCGTCTATGCGGACAGGGAGAATCTCTACGTTCCGATCGAGCAGGCGAATCTGATCCAGCGTTATATCGGCAGCGACGGTAGTCCTCCCCGGTTGGACAAGCTTGCCGGCATGGGGTGGGAGACGAAAAAGGCCAAAGCCCGGAAGAACGCCGAAGACCTGGCAAAGCATCTCATCACCCTCTATGCGAAGCGGATGAACTCGGTGGGCTACGCGTTCAGCAAGGACACCGACTGGCAGCTCCAGTTCGAGGCCTCTTTCGCCTTCGATGAAACGGCGGACCAGCTCCAATGCATCGAGGAGATCAAGGAGGACATGGAAAAGCCGATCGTCATGGATCGTCTTGTTTGCGGGGACGTCGGTTATGGAAAGACGGAGATCGCCTTTCGAGCAGCCTTCAAAGCGGTGATGGACGGCAAGCAGGTCGCGTTCCTCGCTCCGACGACGATCCTTGCGGAGCAACACTACCGGACCTTCATGAAGCGGGTGGGAGAGTTCCCCGTGCGAAGTGCCCTCCTGTCGCGGATCGTCCCGCCGAAACGGCAAAAACAGATTCTCGTCGAGGTCGCCGAGGGAAAGGTGGATGTCCTCTTCGGAACCCACCGGATCCTCCAGAAAGACCTCCTCTATCACAACCTCGGACTTTTGATCATCGACGAGGAGCAGCGCTTCGGCGTAAAGGACAAGGAGCGGATCAAGACGCTTCGAACCAATATCGATTCGCTTACCCTCTCGGCGACCCCGATTCCCCGAACCCTCTATATGTCCCTTTTGAAGATCCGGGACATGTCGCTGCTGGCGACCCCGCCGATCGAGCGCAGGGCGGTCGAGACGTTCATCGACGGGTATGACGAGTACCTCGTCGCCAAAGCGATCAGAAGGGAGCTGGAGCGGGACGGGCAGGTGTTTTACCTCCACAATCGGGTCGAGTCCCTTCCGCGGGTCGCAGACCGGTTGCGCGAGCTTGTTCCTGAAGCGATCATCGATGTCGCCCACGGCCAGATGGAAGCCGCCGCCTTGGAGGATCAGATGCGCAGGTTCATCCACCAGGGAATCCAAGTACTGGTTTCCACCACGATCATCGAAAACGGCATCGACATCCCCAACGTGAACACGATCATCATCGACCGGGCGGACCGCTACGGGCTTGCCCAGCTCTACCAGCTCCGCGGCCGGGTAGGCCGCAGCGACCGCCAGGGGTATGCCTATCTCTTTTATCCGCCGGACAGCTCGCTCAACGAGCTGGCGGTCAAAAGGCTGCGCATCATCAGTGAACTGACCGAGCTGGGCAGCGGATTCAAGATCGCCCTGAAAGATATGGAGATGCGGGGAACGGGCAATCTGCTTGGACGACAGCAAAGCGGACAGGTCGCCTCGGTCGGACTGGACATGTACATCCGAATCCTTGATGAAGCGATTCGAACCCTTCAGAACGAGGGGGAAAAAGAGGAGGATCGCCAAGTCCTCCTGGAGCTTGATTATACCGGCTTTATTCCCGATTCCTACATCAAAACTCCGAGCGTGAAGTTCGAGGTCTATCGGAAGATCTCCTCCATCCAGAACGACGAGCAGCTGGATGCCTTACGAACCGAGCTGGCCGACCGCTATGGCCAGGTTCCCGAAGAGGTGGAGAACCTTCTCTACATCGCCCGAATCAAGATCCTCTGCCGGAAGCTTTCCATCACCACGCTGAGCGACCGCAGAGGAGTCGTCCGGATCGAATTCGGAAAAGTGGCGGATTTGAACATCGACAAAGTGATGAACCTGATCGCCCTTTCCAACAAGAAGGTGCGGCTTGATCGAAACGTGCTGAACATCATGTATATCGAGGTGGAAACGGTGAGCCTGAAGGACAAGGCGCTCTTTTTGCTGGAGCACCTTGAGCGGCTTTTGTAGAGGTGTCTTGATGAATGAAACAATCTTCAAGGATTTTCCCGAGCTGAGAGTGGTCGACACCCGGGAAATCGGAAGCGATCGGAAGATAAAAAGCTATGTGCTCAGAACCGCCGGTTTGAAAAAGCGGGAGGCGAAGGCGATCGAAACATATTGGCCCCGCTACGGCCTTTCCTTCAAAGAGGAGATGCTCGATTATTCCGTTCTCTTCGGAAACGACAATCCGGTGGTGATCGAAATCGGGTTCGGCAATGGGGCGGCGACCGCTCATATCGCCAAGATGCGGAGCGAATACAACTATATCGGCTTGGAAGTGTTTCTTACGGGAATCGCCAAGCTGCTCAACGCTGTAGGAAAAGAAGGGTTGGACAATATTAAAATGATGCGCTTTGATGCCGTCGAGGTACTCAAGCATATGATCGCCGATGCTTCAATCGCCGGATTCCACATCTTCTTTCCCGATCCATGGCCCAAAAAGCGCCACGTCAAGCGGCGGCTCATCCAAAAGCCGTTCGCCGAGCTGCTGGCCCGGAAGCTCATCAAAGGCGGGTATATCTACTGCGTTACCGATTGGCAGGAGTACGCCGATCAGATGCTTGAGGTATTTGACTCCATTCCCGGTCTCACAAACCCCCATGGTGGGTTCGCCCCTCCGATTCCCTGGCGCCTGAAGACCTCTTTTGAGAAGAAAGGGATCGAGAAAGAACACCCGATCAACGAAGTGTGGGTTGAGAAAGTTTAAGAAAAGGGAGGGGCGAACCCCTCCCAAGTCCTACAAATTGACTCTCATGCAATCAGAAATGTAGTGAGCTTCTGATTGTCCCGGATTCTCGATCCTTACGCCTCCTCCTGGGACTCCTTGTAGGCGCGGATCACATCGTCTGCCAACTTGCCGGAAAGCGGCTCATAGTGGTCAAACTCCATTTCAAAACTTCCGGTCCCGCTGGTCATGGACTTCAGGTCGATCGCATAGTTGAGCAGTTCGCTCTGCGGCACCAAAGCCTTTACAAGAATCAGGTGACCGATATCTTCCTGTCCGAGAACCCGGCCGCGTTTGCCGGAGAGGTCGGAAAGGATATCTCCAAGATACTCCTCGTCGATGAAGACCGACAAGGAAACGATCGGTTCAAGCAGGGTCGCTCCCGCTTTCTCCAAAGCCAGTCTCATCGCGCCTTTGGCGGCGAGCTTGAACGCCATTTCACTCGAGTCGACGGGGTGTTCCTTACCGTCATGGAGGGTGATGCCGATATCCATCATCGGATAGCCGGCGAGGAATCCCTCTTCCATCTGCTCGTGGAGGCCTTTTTCAATTCCGGGGATATATCCCTTGGAAACGGCGCCACCTTTGATGACGTTCTCAAAGGAGTAGTATTGTCCCCGCTCAAGCGGCTTGATATCGATGAGGACTCGGGCGTACTGACCGTGGCCGCCGCTCTGTTTCTTGTGGGTATATTCACAGATCGGACTCGTCTTGCTGATCGTCTCCCGATAGGCGACTTTCGGAAGCTTCGTGTTGATCGTGACCTTCTGCCGATCCCGCACTCGATCGAGGATCATGTTCAAGTGCAATTCACCCTGGCCGGCAACGACGTTTTCCTTCGTCTCTTCATTGAACCCGATCGTGAACGTGAGGTCTTCCTCGGCGATCCTGTTCAACGCTTCGTTCATCTTCACTTCCGCTTTCTTGTCATCGGAGGAGATCGCAAGCGCATAGATCGGCTGCGGGAAGGCGATCGGCTTGAAGATGAGCGATCCGTCTCCGCCCTCCACCAGCGAGGTATTGGTTGCGGTGATGCCGCTCTTGGCGATTACTCCGACATCTCCGGCGACCAGAGAACCGACTTCATTCAGCTTCTTTCCGACCATGCGATACACTTTGCCGGGGCGTTCGCGCTTGCCGGTCGCCGGGTTGGTGAGGTCGGTATCACCCTTGATCGTTCCCCGAAGCACCTTGATGAAGGAAAGCTTTCCGCTGAACTGGTCAATCGTCGTCTTGAAGACGAGCGCCGAGCCCGGTCCCTCTTCGGTGATGGGAAATTCGTGGGTGTTTCCTTCGCCGTCGATGCTCCAGTCGGTCGCTCCCACCGGGTCGGGGAAGTTGTTCTGGATGAAGTTCATCAGCGGAATGATCCCCGAACCGAGGCCCGAGGCGCCGGCGAAGATCGGAACCAGCCGGTTTCCTCTCAACCCGAGCTGCAAGCCTTGACGAATTTCATCCGGTTCAAGCGTTCCCGCTTCAAAGTACTTTTCGATCAGCTCATCCGAACCTTCGGCGGCGGATTCGATCAGCTCGGTGCGATACTCTTCAACCAACTCTTCCAGCTCGGCGGGGATGTCACCGCTTGTCTCTTTTCCGTTTGGTTGGTAGTAATAGACTTTATTTTCAATGAGGTTCACGACCCCTTTGTATTCACTGCTGGCTCCGACCGGAATCACTACCGGAACGAAGGTGACGTTGAAGGACTCCTTCAGGTCATCAAGAACTTTATGAAAATCGGCGTGGTCCCGATCCATTTTATTGATGAACACCGCCCGCGGCTTGTTTCGGTCATCCAAATTGCGCCAAAGCTTGATCGTCTCGATCTGCGGACCGACGCGGCCATCGACAACCATGATCGCCGATTCGGTGGACCGGAATCCACTGATCGTTTCGCCTATGAAGCCGGCTGTTCCCGGGGTGTCGACGATGTTGAACGTCTTGTCCCCGTAGGTCATCGACTGGAGCGTTGCGTAGATAGAAATCTTGTTGGCGATCTCCGCCTCTGCGTAGTCACTGGTGGTCTTTCCACTTTCAATCGTTTCTGCCCGGGAAATAACCCCGGCATAGGCAAGCATTTGCTCAACGAGGGTTGTTTTCCCGGTTTCATTGTGGCCAACAATGGCGACATTCCTCAAGTCCGTGCTTTTAACACTCATAGATCCTCCTTCGATCACCAATTGATAATCCAAAACGCATACCGGTATGGTACGCTCCTTTGGTGGCACCTGTCAAAAGGTTTCTTTTGTTCATGCAGAGAGTTGCGTCTAGTATCCTACACCACAAACAATTCGATGGTCCATACTTTGAAAGAAGATCGAAGCGATGAACGATGCCATTTGTCATGCAATCGATGCGCATGTCTCCCTCAAGATGCTCTTTCTTCATGCGTCGTTCAGTATGTTGATGTGCTTGTTGAAAAAAAATGTCGACAAAATGTGGTGTTGGCCAATATGGTGTGGTACATTTGACATAGGTGCCGTTTTCGAAGACTGAACGATAAAGGGAACCGGATGATTGCGTTGATAAGTAATCAGGAAAGTGATGCGCATATCATTAAACGTGCGCTTGTTCCTCTCGAGGTTGTTCACTTCGACCGGGTTTCAGCAGGGATTGACTTCCTTGAAGAGGTGGAAGCTCCCACACTTCTCATCGTTGACCTTGCCCTCGGCGAAGAAGCAAAAGACCTCATCACGCTTTTGGTCGGGAATGCATTCTATGCCCATATCAAGGTGATGGTTCTCTGCGATACCGAAGAGGAATGCGAATCCTGCCTTCAGCGGATTGTTCGTCCGCTCTCTCAAAGAACCGTTGAGCCTCTCATGGGAATCTACCGGGAATTCCGGCAGCGCCATCCGGGTGGACGGACCGAACGGGATGACATCTCCTACCAAGCGCTGTTTACGCAAGTTCCCCTCGGAATCGCCGTTTCAAAGCTCATCAAGCGCGGAAACTCCCAAAGTCACGTAATTCATCAAATCAATCCGATGTTTGAAAAGATTTTGGGACGAACAAAGCAGGAAATCATGCATCTGGGGATTGGGGGATATACAAACGCACAGGACTGGGAGCGGGAGCAACTGCTCTTGAAACGGCTTGAGAATCGGACGATTACCCATTACTCCCTCGACAAGCGATGTCTTCGGGGCGATGGGAAGGAAATATGGGTTCAAACGCTGGTCTTTCCCCTTCGGTTTCATAAAGAGGACGAATTTCATTATTTTGGCATTATCCGGGATATCACCGAAGAAAAAAAACTGGCTCTGAAAGCAAGCGAGGAAGTGAATCAGGTTCTGCAGGAAAAACTGCGGGGGATGGGGTATCGGTCCCATCTGGACGATGAACTTACCGTCTTCCATCTTACCAACGGGTCGTATGACCTTACCGGCTATACAGCGGATGAATTAACCGCCGGTCAAGGATTCGATTATAACAAGCTCCTTGAGCCGAGCTCTCACCGGAAAGTAATCGATCGGCTTCAGGAACAGATCAGGATCGGCAAGCACGCCCGCCTCGAGTATGAGATCATCACGAAAAGCGGAGAGCATAAATGGGTGTTTGAGCTGGGGCGGCTGACGGAAGACGATCCGCCGATTCTTGAAGGAATCATTCTGGATTTTTCCCACTACAAAGAGCTGGAACAGAGTCGAATCTACGAAAACGAACGTATTCCGCTGACCGGCCTGCTGAATCGAAGCGCTTTAAAGCGACAGATGGAAGAGGATAAACAGAATCCGGAGATTCAGGAAAGCGCTCTGATAAGCATCAATTTCACACCCCTCTATGAGTCGGTCTCCCGACTCAACCACTCCTATGTGGAAGACCTTCTGGTACAGATCGGGTCGATCCTGGCCCAGTTCAAGAGCGAAACCGCGTGGGTGTACGGCCCGATCGACTACAGCTTTGCAATCTATCTTTCATCATATCCAAGCCGAAGCGGGCTTGAGGCGCTCGGAACCCAGATCATCGGCCTTGTCGGTAATCTGCTCTCTTCCGAACACGTCGGCTGGGGAGTCGGAATCATTGAAATCGACTGGAGTGAAGAGCCGGAGATCGATGAACTTCTCCATCAGGTGATCCAAGCCAGTGATTTGGCCTCCAAAACCCATTCCGGCCGCCCGGCGATTCGTTTTTATGAGCGGGTGATCAGCGAATTGATCCACCGTGAGAGCAGCATCCTGCGGGAGCTTTCTTCGATTGTCGAAGCAGTGGATGATGATCGCTTGTACCTGAACTATCAACCGGTGGTTTCCGTGCAAACGAATGAAATCGTCGGCTTTGAAGCGCTTGCCCGGCTGATGAGCAATGAGCTGGGGCTTGTGGGGCCGAGTGAATTTATTTCCATCGCCGAGAAATACCGGCTCATCATTCCCCTTGGATATCAAATCCTCACCAAAGCACTTCGATTCCAAAAGCGCCTTGAAGAAAGAGGATGTGCCGACTACTGGGTTTCGATAAACCTTTCAGCATTTCAGCTCCTTGAGCCGGGGTTCGCCAACGTCGTGCAATCGCTGATGGCCGAAGAGGGCACGAACCCCGAAGCGATCGTGTTTGAGCACACGGAATCCGGTGCTTACTCATCCCTTACCGCAGTCAATTCAGTTCTCAAAACGCTTCAAGGTTTCGGATCGCGAATCGCCCTCGATGATTTCGGCGTCGGTTATTCTTCGTTGGCTCGGGAGAGCGAGTTGAACGTCGATTATGTAAAGATCGATAAACTCTTTTCAGATCAAATCATCAAGCTCGGAGCGGATCGAAGCGTTCTCGGGGATGTGATCAAGATGATTCACAAAGTGGACCGCATCACGATTGTTGAAGGAGTGGAAGAGGAGCGGCAGTTGGATTACTTGAAACAAAATGGTTGCATCCTCTATCAAGGGTTCCTCTATTCAAAACCGGTTTCCGAAGAAGCGGCTCTCAGGCTGTGCACATAAAAAAGAGGCCGTCGCATGTTCAACGTTTGCACCGGCCCCTTTGCACTTTTTTTTCGGTAGTTACCGACTTTCACTCAATGACTGGTCAATAACCTTTGCAATATCCTGTTTGAGCCGGTATGCAAACTGATCCATCACGGTGACATCACCGGTGAACTTATCCCCGTCCTCACAGAAGAACGTCCAGCAGGGGACTTCGAGAGCTCGACCGATCTTTTCAATCGTGGAAAAGGAGGGGGCTTTCCGGGAGGTTTCAATTTCGGTGATGAATGAGGTGGAAACCCCGATTTTTCCAGCAAGTTTGGCTTGGGTCAACCCTAATTTTCGCCGTCGCTCCTTCAAATTGCGGGCAAAAATATCCTGTAATGTGTATGTTCGCTCCACGTTGTACTCCTTCTTCAGCTGTTCAAACAAATAAAAAACGAAAATGTTACATTAACCGATCCACTATCGTATATTCATACACGAATAATGCGAATTCGCAAGGGTGAAACCGGTTATATAGAAACATTATACACCTTTTTCCTGATAATGATCAAATTCCAATGAGAATGTGCCTCTTCCTTGCGTTGCCGAACGCAAGACCGTCGAATACCCGAAGAGCTCGGACAGCGGAGCCTGGGCGTGAATCTGTTCGGTGAATGCCCGCGATTCGATCGAGGTGACGATTCCCTTCCGGCTGGTAACGCTGCTGATCGCTTCGCCGACATATTGGGTAGGAACGACGATCGTCATCCGCATGACCGGTTCCATGATGACCGGATTCGCTTCGTTTGCGACCTTGTCGAAACACATCGCGCTCGCCGCCTCGTAGGCGAAGGTGCTGGCGGTCAACTCATTGTAGGCGATATCGGTCACTTCGACCTCAACGTTGCACGTTTCGTACCCATACCGGATTCCTCCCATGAATGCGTTGGTAACTCCCCGTTCAACCGCCTCGACAAACTCATGGGGAATGCCGCGGGTGTTCGCCCGGTTGATGAAGCGGTTTCCATTTCCCGTGCGGTAGGGGCGGACCGTCATCGTTACGCCGGCGGTGTGTTCTTTGTTGGCGATGATTCGGCTGAATTCTTCGCTGCCCGAAGCTTCCTTGGTGATCGATTCGCGGTAGGTGACTTGAGGCTGGCCGACTCGGGCTTTGATCTTCATTTCCTTGGTCAGGCGGTTCACCAACACTTCGAGGTGGAGCTCGCCCATTCCGCTGATGATTAATTGGCCGGTTTCCTCATCATCCCGCCAGGAGAAGGTAGGATCCTCCTGGCTGAGGATGCTTAAAGCGCCGCGCAGCTTGTCACCGTCGCTCGTCGTGTTCGGCTCGATCGCGATTGAGATGACTGGAACGGGGAAATGAATCTGCTCCAGCAGGATCTGAGCTCCTTCACTACCGATCGTATCCCCGGTCCGGCCTTCTTTGAACCCGATGATCACTCCGATGTCGCCCGCTTTCAATTCGCTCAATTCTTCAGCGCGGTCGGCGTACATGCGCATGATCCGGTTGACCCGTTCGCGCTTTTTCCTGGAGATGTTCATCAAGGCGGTGCCTTTCTTGATCGTACCGCTGTAGACCCGAACGTAGTTCATCGCTCCCGCTTCCCGATCCACATGGATTTTGAAAATCAAGGCAAGGGGAGGGCCGTCCGGTTTGAAGGGGACTTGAATCGGATCCCCGCTCTTTGCCGCGATTCCCTGAGCCGGCGGTATCTCGCTCGGGGAAGGAAGGTAATCGATGATGCCGTCGATCAGGGGTTGCACCCCGATATCTTTCAACGAGGAGCCGACGAAGACCGGCAGGGCCTGCCGAGCGATCGTCGCCTTCTTGATCGTCTCTTTGATCATGGAAACGGGAATCTCTTTTCCTTCAAAAAACCGTTCGGTGATCTCGTCGTTGAACGAGGAGACCGCGTCGATCACGTTCTCATACGCGGCTTCCGCCGCTTCGGCATATTGCTCCGGAATCGGCTGCTCGGTGAAGGTTTTTCCCTGGTCTTCCGGGGAGTACACCAGGTAGGTCTTGTTCAGCACATCGATGATCCCGCTGAATTCGTTCTCATATCCCACCGGCAGAAAAAGCGGAATCGGGTTGGCCTGAAGCTTTTTCCTCAGCTCTTCAACCGCTTCGTCGAAGTTCGCTCCGAGCCGGTCCATCTTGTTGATGAAGGCGATCCGGGGAACTCCGTAGGTATCCGCCTGACGCCAGACGGTCTCGGTCTGGGGCTCGACCCCGCCAACGGCGCACACCACCATGATCGCCCCGTCGAGCACGCGGAGGGAGCGCTCCACCTCGGCAGTGAAGTCCACGTGGCCGGGCGTGTCAATGATATTGATCTGATGACCTTTCCACGAGCAGGTAATCGCTGCGCTGGTGATCGTGATTCCCCGGTTCTGTTCCTCCTCCATCCAATCCATGATCGCTTCACCGTCGTCGACTTCACCGATCCGGTGGCTTTCTCCGGTGTAATAGAGGATTCGTTCAGTGGTGGTCGTCTTTCCGGCATCAATGTGGGCCATGATCCCGATATTTCGGATTAATTGTTCGTTCATCGCGTGGTCCTTGTAAAGCGTTGCAAAGATACCATACAAAAGAGGGAGAATCAACGTGAAGGATTGAAGATAAGCAGCCTCAATGCATTGAGGACCGCCAGAGCCGTCACTCCCGTATCGGCGATGACCGCAACCCACATCGGGGCATAGCCAAAGGCGGCAAAGATCATCGCCAGGGCTTTCACCCCCAAGGCGAGGGCGATGTTCTGCCTGACGATCCGGGCGGTTTTTCTGCTGATCGAAAGCAGATTTCCGATCTCCGCCAGATCGTCGCGGAGGATGACCACATCGGCGTGTTCAATCGCCGCGTCGCTGGCGCCGCTGCCGATCGCGATTCCAACTTTTCCTGCTGCCAGAGCCGGGGCGTCGTTCATCCCGTCACCGACATAGAAATAATTGGGGAACCGTTTTCCCATTTCAAGCATCGTTTCCTGTTTTTGGTGGGGCAGCAGCGCTGCATGGACCTCGTCCAATCCAAGGGCGAGACCCACGGCTTCGGCGTTCTTTTTGCTGTCACCGCTGATCATTCCGATCGTGGCAACGCCATAGGATCGAAGGCGCTTCATCAGAGCGGGAGCTTCGTCCTTTATCGCATCGACAACGTTGAAGCGGGCCACAAGGAAGCCGTCGACGCTCAACAGAAGCGCTCCTCGTTCCTCCATGGGGATTTCCAGCACTTCATACAGGGCGTTGTTTCCGAGGGCTATCCGTTGATGTCCGAAGGTTCCGATGATCCCCTTGCCGGCATGTTCCTGAATGTCGGTAACATCCCGGGCATGGGGAATCTCCGCAAACGCCCGGGCAAGCGGGTGGGTGGAGTGCCGTTCCAGCGATGCGGCCAAGCGAGCGACCTGTTCTTCGGAATAATCCGTGTCAAAGAGGTCGATGGAGGCGATCGTGAACGATCCGGTGGTGAGGGTCCCGGTTTTATCGAAGATCGCGCAATCCGCCTTGGCCAGCGCTTCAAGGTAGTTGCCGCCCTTGACGATGATTCCGCTCTTCGCGCTTTTCCCGATTCCGGCAAAGTAGGAAAGCGGTACGCTGATGACCAGAGCGCAGGGGCAGCTGACCACCAAAAAGACCAACGCCCGATAGAGCCACGGTTGATGACTGCCGGTAATGATGAGCGGAATCAGGAAGAGCAGCAGGGCCGAAGCGACGACAGCCGGGGTGTAATAGCGGGCGAACGTGGTGATGAACCGCTCGGTCGGGGCTTTCTTCGCCGAGGACTCCTCCACGAGATGGAGAATTCGGGCCGCCGTCGATTCCTCCCAGACCTTGGTCGTCCGGATCTCCAGAGTTCCACTGATGTTTATCGAAGAGCTCAATACGGCGCTTCCTTTCTCAACCGGCAAGGGCATCGATTCTCCGGTGAGGCTTCTCATATCCAGAGTCGAGGTTCCGCTGACGACAACACCGTCGAGCGGAATCTTTTCGCCGGCCAAGACCCGAACGATCGTTCCGACGGGAACGGATTCACCGGGAACGACGGTTTCGTTCTTTCCGTCGATGACCCGAGCGTTCTCGGTTTTCAGATCAAGAGTCGCAAGAATCGAGTTTCGACTTTTTTCCACGGCGGCTTCCTGAAGATATTCGCCGATGATGTAAAGCAGCATGACGGCGGCCGCTTCGCCGACCTCTCCGATCGCCAGCGCTCCGAGGCTCGCTACGCTCATCAGAAAGTGTTCATCAAAGATCTTGCCGCCGAGAATGTTTCGGATCGCCCGCCGGATTACCGGGTAACCGGCGACGATGTAGCTCGCGATGGATGCCCATGGTTCTCGGATGACCAAGGCGAGGATGAAGAAGAGGGCGGAAACGATGAGCCGCATCAACTCAAAGGGAAAATGATGGGTATTCTCTTTTTTGTGAGCCACTTCAAACAGGGGCTCAATCCGCTTGGCGATGGTGATGAGATTCTCGAAATAAGAGGAGGATTGTTCTTCTTTGGCGGTAATTCTGATCGTTTTCCTTGCGTAGTCAAGGCGCACGGTATCCACGCCGGCTTCCTTGCTCAATCGTTCTTCAATGCCAAGGGCACAGGAGGGGCAATCGATTCCCCGAAACGTCCATGATCGAGCAAGGGAACGGTCATTGCAATCTTCCTTATCCGGCTTCCTGTGACTCGGATGAGGCATATCCCCTCCAATTAATCATTATATGATTATGTATTCATACATTAGAAAGGAATCTCTTTCCTGTCAACAGGAATGGAAGAAATTAGGAGATAATGACATGAAGAACACCGGCCGGCAATCGCCGGCCGGATATCGATCTTCGGTTGAAGGCTGTTATTTCAACCAAGAAGCCCTCAGTTCGGAAATTTCATTGAGGGTGCGCTGTTCGCTGGGCAAAACAGGGGTGAAGGTTTTTGCCTTGGCTTCAAGGTAGGCGAGGACCATCTCCGCTTCCTGGCGGTCGCTCATCTGATCCAAGGTGACGGAGGAGTAAAAGGGTTTGGATTTGCCTCCGTCCTTTCCTTCGTAGAAGCGATAGCGCTCCAAGGTCGAACCGCCTTTGTCCCAGCTCGTTTTCATCTTGGCCAGTTCCTTGCCGCGCTTGCTGGCGCTCCAGTTTCGGGCCCACAGCTCTTCCGCCAACTTCTTGTAGTGTCCCGGGTACAGTTTGTGCACCGGGAGCGTATCCATCGCCCGCCGCATGTAGCTGATCGCCCAGTTGTTGTTCCCGAAGGAAAGGGGCGGACCGGGGAGTTCGTTGTAGAGCGAAGAAAGGACGTACCATGTTTCGGTATAGTCATCGATATTGAAGTCATTGACGACCATCGTCAGGTCTTCAAGCATTCCTTTCGCTTTCCCAAGGGCATTGAGGGGACCTTTTGTTTGACCCCATCGACCGATGTTGGACGCTTTCCAGTGGTAGGCATACGCGTTGGGATAGCGGGCGATGGAAAGGTTTGCATACTCTTCACCTTCCTCATACGCTGCAAAGCGCCCGTCTTTATCCTTCTTGTCCAAATCGTCCCCCATGCCGAGTGTCACCCGGGAGAGGCGCCACAGCACATCCGCTTCCTCTTGGGCGGTTGCGGCCTGAGAGCGCATGCTCAAGAGCCCGGCTTTGCATGCACTGTACTGTTCGCTGTCATAGAGCGCATCGACCGTTGTGAAATCCAAAGCGGCGAACAGCACACCGGTACTGAAAAGGCCAATGAGTAGCAATGCTCCAATCTTTTTCATACATTCCTCCCTAGTTACGAAAAAATCCGTTTTATGAGTTTCAATCTCCGCCCCGTATAGGGGGGATAGCGCAGTGGAACATCAAGGAAGGTGCGGCTTTTGAGAATCGGTTTAACGTGGCTGAAGGATAAAAACCCCTCCTTGGCGTGATAGGAGCCCTGGCCGCTTTGCCCGACTCCTCCGAAGGGAAGGTGGACGTTAGCCAGGTGCATCACCACATCATTGATGCAGCCACCGCCGTAGGAGAGCTCGCTTGTGACCTTCTTTTGGGTCTCTCTGTCCTGACTGAAGAGATACAGGGCCAACGGTTTCGGTCTTTGTTTTACGAAGGCAAGCGCCTCGTCGATCGCATCGAAGGGGATGATCGGGAGAATCGGTCCGAAGATCTCCTCTTCCATGACCGGAGAGGATTCATCCACATCGATCAAGAGAGTAGGGGCGATCCGTTTGCGCTTCGGGTCGATCTGACCGCCGTAGGCGATCCTGCCATCCTCAAAGAGGGTGATGAGCCGATCGAATGCTTCATGGGAGATGATCGAGGGATAATCCGGGTTGTTCAGGGGATCCAACCCCCACTGGTTTTTTATCGCATCCTTCATCCGTTCGAGAAACCGGGGAAGGATCGTTCGCTCGACCAGCACGTAGTCGGGGGCGATGCAGGTCTGTCCGGCATTGAGCGTCTTTCCCCAGATGATCCGCTTGGCGGCGAGAGTGAGATTGGCGGACGCATCGACGATCGTCGGGCTTTTCCCTCCAAGCTCCAAGGTGACGGAACACAGATGTTCGCTTGCGCTCTTCATGACGAGCTTGCCGACCCGGGTCGAACCGGTGAAGAAGATATGGTCGAACGGAAGGGAAAGGAGGTCTCCCTCGGTAACGGCGGCGATGTAATGGGCCGGGTAGATGGAAGAAAGGATCTTTTCGATGACGAGGGTGGTATGTCTGCTCTGTCTGGAGGGTTTCACGATCGCGCAGTTGCCGGCGGCGATCGCGCTGATCAGGGGTACCAGCGTAAGTTGAAGGGGATAGTTCCAGGGACTGATGATGAGCACCACGCCCTTCGGTTCGGCGATCGTATAGGAAGAGGAGGGAAAGGTGGAGAGGGTCGTTCGAACCCGTTGCGGTTTGGCCCACGTATCGATCCGTTTCAGATGGTAGGCGATCTGTTCCAGAACGATTCCGAGCTCCGTCATCCATGATTCGACTTTGGACTTCTGCAAGTCCGACGATAACGCTTCGAGAATCTCTTCTTCGTGTTCAAGCAGGGCGGTTCTCAAGGAAAGCAGCTGAGTTTTCCGAAACGCAAGGGAGCGACTCTCTCCCCGATCGAAAAAGGCGGTCATTTCGGTGAAACAGGTTCTTAGTGTTTCCATGAGAGCAGTATCTCACCGTTGAAGCGGGTTTGTCAAAACGCCAGACCGTTTATTTCGACATTATCCAAAGAATTGTTAAAAAGAAGCGATGATCTCTCGGTTCAGCTCTTTGAGAATCGCTTTGCCAAGGGCGATCGCTCCTTTCAGGTCGTCGAGGCTCGCCACCGAATAGTGGGTGTGGGCATACCGGACAGGAACACCGATGACGATCGAGGGAACGCCCCCACCGCTCAGGTGGATCGCTCCCGCATTCGTCGCTCCTCCGGTGCGAACGGCGGTTTGAACCCGGATGTCGTATTTCTTTGCAACATCGAGGGCAAAGCGCTGGAAGCGGGGATTGGTGATCATCTTCGAGTCGATGTAGCGGAGCATCGGTCCTTTGCCGAGGACCGTCTGTTGGCGGTCGCCGCTTTCGAAGGTGTCGTCGGCGGGCGTTCCTTCAAAACAGATCGCCACGTCCGGTTTCAGCGTATTGGCGGCGACTTGGGCTCCTCGGAGTCCGACCTCTTCCTGGCTGGAGAAGACCCCGACCGGGTTGACCGACAGTGATTCTCCGCGAATCGCTTCCAACACCTCGACGACCGCAGCACACCCAAGGCGGTCGTCAAACGCTTTGCCGCAGATGATTCCATTGTTTTTGAATTCAAGTTCCGCTTTGGGAACGATCGGATTGCCGACTCGAACGCCAAGGTCGCAGGCTTCCTGTTGGGAGGACACTCCGATGTCTATATAAAGGTTTTCGATTGCCGGGGCTTGGTTGCGTTCGCTCTCGCTCATGTAGTGGGGCGGCTTCGAGCCGACAATGCCGGTGATGTAGGTACCGTCGATCGTCCGGACCAGAACCTGATGGGCGGGAATATTGGTGGTCACCCAACCCCCGATCGTGGTGAATTCGATGAGTCCGTTCGGTCGGATGAGGCGGACCATGAACCCCACCTCGTCGGTATGGGCGTCCAGCATCACGACGGGATCATCCGGTTTCGCTTCCTTTCGATGAACATAAAGGTTGAGCATCGAGTCGATTGATGAAGGACCGATCGCTTTGAGCTCCTCCTGAAGATAGAAGACGACATCATCTTCAAAGCCGGAAGCTCCGCCAAGATCACAAATCGTCTTGAGCCGCTGCAGGTTCATGGATTCACCTCCGTAACGATAATAAAAAGACTGCAACCCAAAGGAAAGCGGGTGTGGATGGATCCTTTGGATTGCAATCAAGAAGGGTGCAAGAGGCAGTGGCCAAGGCTGGTTGGGAGATATACGCCTATTGGGACAGCCACCACCTGCATCTTTATTTGTAAAGCCAGAGTGCCGATAAGTCAAGAGTTCAGGGTAAAGAAAAGAGGGCTTCCACTGATGGAAACCCTCTAAAACATCTCCTAGGGGGATCGAACCCCTGTTGACGGGATGAAAACCCGTTGTCCTAACCACTAGACGAAGGAGACACGTTATTGAGCCGCACAGGATTCGGACCTGTGACCCACGCCTTAAAAGGGCGTTGCTCTACCAGCTGAGCTAGCGGCCCCAACAACGATTGGACTATATCAATAACAGGTTGAGGGTGTCAACACCTTTTAAGCAATCGGCAATCAGTGATTAAGTTATTGTAATACATAGGATTCCACATGAAGTTGCCGAAAAGAAGATGAAATGGGGATTTTGCGAAGATTTGACGCTGAAAGCCTTGAAATCCTCAAAATCGCCATATTCATCAGGACCCACTGGACACACTCAATCAAAAAGGTTATGATGCGTTCCTGTCGGCTCTGTCTCAGAGTCGGCGTTTTTTGAGAGTTTAGCGTAGGGAAGGAAATGAGAGAGGGAATGCACCCGCAAGGGGGCTTCCAGTCAATTTCGAAGATGAAGGGCAATGAAAATTGTCAGCATCGGATG
>ERZ795030.2417-NODE-2417-length-22310-cov-9.553808_pt1 | contig 22310 bp, 19 predicted proteins | sample MGYA00375122_ERZ795030 | MGnify/ENA primary metagenome ERZ795030 (study PRJEB30165, sample SAMN05720146) | activated sludge metagenome | isolation source: anaerobic digester from wastewater treatment plant | place: Japan | collected 2015-04-20 ... | reverse complement strand
CCCGGGTTAAGATTCCTGCCTTCGCAGGAATGACGGGGGGAGGCAGGGACGACGGGGGGAGGCAGGGACGACGGGGGGAGGCAGGAATGACGGGGAGTGCGGGGAGTGCGCGAAGTTCAAAGGCAAATGCATGAGATAAGATCTCGAGAAGTACACGCAAAAAAAGAAACACACCCCTTCAGCCGTTTACAAGCGGGGTATGACCTCTGTTTCCACACGAACCTAAAGCGGATTCCCCTGGGAACGCCAATCGACCTATTGGCACACAAGCGAATCATGAAAAAGGCAGGCACATTGACTTAAGCCGGAATGATGTCCCGGGACATACCCCCATAAAACATAGATCACACACGCTCCAGCCAATGCGGAGATTGGCGTTCCCAGGCTGGCGGATTTTATGTTTTGAGTTTGAAGTATTTCTCATTTCCAAAATTTATGCAAGACCTCCTTTTTTCATGCTACACTTTTCTTTTCTGCAACAACCGTGCCTTTAAAAAAACAGAATCCTGCCATGAAAAACCTTCTGGATCTTTTCACCCGCTATTTCGCTTTGTTTGTGCTTATCTTCGGTATACTGGCGTACCTCTTCCCTGCTCCCTTTCTATTCCTGAAACCCGGCATGAACTGGTATTTTGCATTGACCATGTTCGGGATCGGAGCGGCACTGGAACTGGAGGATTTTAAAGAGATCCTGCGCACCCCCCGTCCTGTTGCGATCGGTGTTATCGCTCAATTTACCATCATGCCTTTCGGCGCTTTTGCCGTGGCGAAGCTGCTGCATCTGCCCGATGCGCTGCTGGTCGGTCTGGTACTGACAGGCGCTGCGCCCGGCGCCATGGCAAGCAACGTAATGAGCTATATTGCGAAAGCGGACACAGCCTACTCCGTATCGCTGACGACGGTATCCACCCTGCTCTGTCCCGTCCTCACCCCGGGGCTGACGCTTTTTCTTGCAGGCGCCCGGATGGATGTCTCTTTTCTTGAAATGTTTAGCAGCGTCCTGTTCACCGTAGTTGTGCCGCTGCTTTTCGGACTTGCGCTGAAAGCGCGGTACGGAGCCCGACTGCAGCCTTTCCTCCATTTCTTCCCTGCTCTTTCCGCCACCTTTATTATTTTCGTGTGCACCATGGTCATTGCACTCAACCGGGATTCTCTGGCAGCGATGACCGGTATTACCCTCGCCGCATGCCTGCTCCTGAATGTCTTCGGCATGCTCTCCGGTTACGGCATCGGTGCCCTGTTCCGTCTGGGCAAACGGCGCGCGCGTACGCTCAGTATTGAAGTGGGTATGCAGAATGCCGGACTGGGCGCCGTACTGGCGCTCAAGCATCTTGGCAGGGAATCGGCAATTCCCGCGGCGATCTTTGTCTTTGTCTGCATTTTTACCGCGAGCATGCTGGCGGCCGTGTGGCAGCGGCGGGACCCGGACAAGTCTAATGGCGCTGCAGGGGCTCTCCCGCCAGCAGCGGATCCGGCGCAACATTAAGGGGAAAATCACGCCCGAGGGTATAGTCGCTGATGTCAATGAAACGCGATCCTTTTTCCGCCGATTCGTAGCCTGCCATCAGAACAGCGAGAGTATCCCAGGCAAGCATGGTTCCGCTCTGGGGATAGCGGTCCCGCTCCAGTGCACACAAAACGGCGTCCTCCATCTCGTTGACATAGCCGTGGGCATGAAACTCTCTGGGTGCGGGATAAGAGGTCCCTTCTGCCGTGGGCAGTTTCTCTCTAAGCAGCAGCGAGCCTGCCAGATCGCCCTGGGGCAGAAAAAGTTCATTGGCATTGTTCGGGTTAAGGCGCATATCGTACTGACCGAAATCAGCGATCACGGAAAAACGGTTGTGTATGCCGCTGATGCTCAGGTCGTGCCCGGTCAGCTCCGCCAGGGTGCCGTCTTCAAACACAACTGTTATCCGCGCATAGTCGTCCACCTGCCGCATGACCCGGAAAAACTCACCCGATGCCGGAGGCTGGCGGCGAAGCACCGCCTCCACAACTGCCGACACTTTTACCGGGCGGATGGGCACTCCTTCCCTGAGCAGCCCTTCCACCTGCTTCAGATAAAGAGCGGAACCGAGGGGATGACACGCCTTATTGAAGAGCGCACCGCCGCCGGACTTTTCCGGTATATCATAATCGGGGGCGTGCGAACCCTGATGTGCGCACACACCCTGCTGCAGCAGAATCTTCCCTTTCTCCAGCGACTCCACCTCGCGAAGCAGCTGCGCCAGCGCCTTCACCCCGTCGACATACACAAAATTCTCCGCATAAAGCAGTTTGGATCCCGATGCCTCCACCGCCTCCAGCGCTTCATGGAGCACATCCATACTCTCCGCTTTGCGCATCGCCGCATCGGCAGCCCGGTTTTCCAGATAGCCCGGCCAGATCATCGGCGGTTTTTCAAGCACGATCACCGGCACGGCAGCATCCGCCGCTTCCAGAAGATAGCGGATATGCGCATGGTTGGCGCAGGCGATACAGTCTATATGGGGCTGTACGGCATCCAGCATTTCCTGGTGGCTCTCAAAGGCGGCAGTAACACCGTGGCGCTGTGCAAAAAGGCGCGCATTGCCCAGATGCCCGGACGTGACCCCGGCAAATTCCAGCGCCACACCGTTTTTATGGGGGATCATGGAAAAGGCGCGTGCTGTGAAATCTCCCGCAAAGCCGGTGCCGCTGATGGTGATGCGCAGGTGTGTATCCGACCGTGCCATGGCCTTCTGAACCCTTTCTTCAATCAGTTATTACGAAAATCATGCGTTATATCTCTGATCGAGGGAGTATATATTTTCCCGCCTGTCACTGTCACAATAGGCAGAAACCTGGCTCTGTATTCCAGAGGCGGATAAAGGGCAAAACCCGCATTGGCACCCGTACGGGGGCGCCACCTCCTTGTCCTGATTCCGAGCAGCTGTGCGGGAACGGTGGAAGCCGCCGCAAAGGCATCTTCCAGCGACATGCTGGTAAAGGTCGCCATATACGCCACAGCCTGCGGAAGAAAGAGGCTGCTCCCTGCAAGCAGATCTGTTCCGCTCAGACAGATCCTGCCGCTTTCTTTCATCTCAACATCGGCATCAAAAAGCCTGTACTTGCCCGGCTTCATCCCGGCCAGAAAAACACTGTCCGAAACCAGCACGATCGACCCCTCGCCTTTACAGCGCAGTATTGCTTCCAGCATAGATATCGGCAGATGTTCCAGATCCGCAATGACCGATGCGGCAAGATCGTCGTGAATCATCTGCAGCCAGAGAGGATTATAATGTCTGTGTATCATAGGCGACATCCCGTTGCCCAGATGGGTGCACATTGCCGCACCGGCTTCGACAGCATCAAAAATCGCCTTTTCATTAGCGGCATGATGACCCAGCGACACCAGCATCACACTCTGGCTGAGATGACGGATCAGCTGCAGTGCCCCCGGCTGCTCGGGTGCCAGCGTAATCATGCGTATCTTTCTTTTCGCCGCACGCTGCAGCCGGTCAAAAATCTTTATATCGGGCCGCTGCACATGCCGGGCAGGATGGGCCCCGCGCGGTCCGTCGGCCGGAGAGATAAAAGGCCCTTCCAGATGAATGCCGGGAATGTGGGATGCGATTTCCGGATCCTCCATCCACTGCGCCAGACGATGGCATTTTTCTTCCAGCGCATCAATCGAATCGGTGATCAGCGTCGGCATCCATCGTTCCACACCGACGCATTGCATCACAGTATTGAGAAAGCGAAAGCGTTCTTCCGTCAGTGCCGGGTCCTGCAGATCAACTCCCAGCGCCCCATTCACCTGCATATCAAACAGGGTCGGCCCCAGCACATGCGCTTCGCTGCCGAAGTCGGGGGCATGCCTGCCTGCCGGAGTGACACTCTCCACTTTACCGTCATCGCGCACAACCACATCGACTGCTTCTTCTTTTCCGGCTTCACAACCGCGCAACTCAATCCGTTTTATCATACAAATGCCTCCAGGGTGTCCCGTCATAATAAACCAGCCCTTGTGTAAAACACCACTTCCCTGCACGTTAAAATATTTTTCTCAGGAAAGCAGGCATAAAAAAACCGGAAGTATCTTCCGGTTGATAAAAAAAGGGGGAGATGCCGGGAGGGGGCGGCCCGACATCTCCGGTGAGGTGTTTTGGCTCTGAGGGGAACAGAGCGTTGCAGAGGAAAACCTTCTGATTAATTTTTAAAGGGGGAGATGCCGGGAGGGGGGGCCGGCATCTCCGGTGAGGTGTTTTGGCTCTGAGGGGAACAGAGCGTTGCAGAGGAAAACCTTCTGATTAATTTTTAAAGGGGGAGATGCCGGGAGGGGGGGCCGGCATCTCCGGTGAGGTGTTTTGGCTCTGAGGGGAACAGAGCGTTGCAGAGGAAAATCGACCCCTGAAAAATGCCCGAGGGCATAGGTTTTTTACCTCAGTAAATAAGATTCAACTTTTAAAAGCGTTGCTGCTCAATAACGTTACAATTCAAACGTCATTTTGTTTCAGCCCATCAGCAACAACTTAAGTATATACCAAAGGGATTTCAAATTCAAGACTTCTTTGTACTTTTTTCAAAGTATTTTTTTTGCTGAAATCAGGGGGGGCGCGCACCTGAAGTATACTGTCCCAGGGCAGATAAAGAGTTGCCTGCGCCTCTTTTTAAGGATTCAACTATTAAATGTGAAATTAGTTTCGGATACTAAAGCGCACTTCCGTGCCAGCCCGCATCTGTTCTTCCTTATTTCACGCATTGGCTCTTTTGATTTTTATTTGTATTCCATACTACAAATCAAAAGATCAGGGCTGAAGGTGATCAGGACCTTTGCCCGTACGTTTCTCATAATGACCTTTTCCGTTACGCACATATTTGGTAAAGCCATGCTTCTCCAGATTCGCATCGCTGGTCAGCTCTTTCGCTTTACGGGAGTTGCTCCACCCGGCAATATGCGGTGCCGTATAAATACGGCGGACAGGCTGCCCGGTGGACGGATGCACGGTAAGAGGCGGGTCGTTCATTCCGTGGATTGTTTCGAAAATCTCGCCTTCACTCCCGTCTTCATTAATCACCTGATAGGTATAGACCGGCATGATCGTTCCTTTCCTGCAGCATCCGGATCAGGCGTTGCGCGCAGCGGCACGTTTCTCTTCGTACGCCGTAATCGCATCCTCATAGCGCAGGGTCAGCCCGATCTGGTCCCATCCATTGAGCAGGCGCTGCTTGAGGAAGGGCGTAATTTCAAAGGAAATCGCCGAGCCGTCGGGGCGGATAATTTTCTGCCCCGGCAGATTAATTTCGAGGGAATACCCTTCGGCGGCACGGGTCTGCTGAAACAGCTCCTCCACCAGATCTGCGGACAGGCGGATGGGCAGCATGCCGTTATTGAAGCAGTTGTTGAAAAAGATATCTGCGAAAGAAGGCGCAATAATGGAGCGGATTCCGTAATCGAAGAGCGCCCAGGGGGCATGCTCTCTGGAAGAGCCGCAGCCGAAGTTGTCCCGGGCAAGCAGGATGCTGGCACCCTGATAGCGGGGTGCGTTCATCTCGAACTCGGGATTGGGCGTTTTTCCGTCGTCAAGATAACGCCAGTCGAAAAAGAGAACATCCTCGTAGCCCGTCCGCTCGATCCGTTTGAGGAACTGCTTGGGGATGATCTGATCGGTGTCGACGTGCATGGCATCGAGAGGCGCCACAAGTCCCTTATGAATGGTGAAAGGGTTCATGATGTATTCCTTCCTGGGATCCGCATGGTTTCCTTACCGGAAAAACGGTTCCGGGCATGTTCGGGTTAATCCTGATATTTCCAGTTGCGTATATCGGTAAAGACGCCTTTGACGGCAGCCGCTGCCGCCATGGCGGGACTGACAAGATGAGTTCTGCCGCCCTTGCCCTGGCGACCCTCGAAATTCCGGTTGGAGGTGGAAGCGCAGCGTTCGCCCGGAGCCAGTTTATCATCATTCATGGCAAGGCACATGGAACAGCCGGACTCGCGCCATTCAAAGCCGGCGTCCCGGAAAACCCGGTCAAGTCCTTCTTCTTCCGCCTGCCGCTTTACCGCCTGCGAGCCGGGCACAATCAGCGCCCGCTGTACGGAGTCTGCCTTTTTATAACCGCGCAGCACTTTAGCCGCTTCGCGCAGATCTTCAATGCGTCCGTTGGTACACGACCCGATGAAAACAGTGTCGATGGCGATGGACTGAAGGGGCATGCCCTCTTCCAGTCCCATGTATTCGAGCGCCTTTCCGTAGGCATGCCTTTTGTTCACATCGGCAACATCCGCCAGCACAGGCGTTGTGCCGGAGATGCCCCCCACCATTTCCGGCGACGTGCCCCAGGATACCTGCGGCTCAATATCTTCCGCATTCAGTTCTACCAGCGTGTCATAGCTGCATCCGGGATCGGACGCCCACTGCTTCCATTCTTCCGCAAGCGCTTCAAAACTGCGGTCTTTCGGGAGCATCGCCCGACCTTTCAGGAAAGCGATCGTGGTGTCATCCGGGGAGATCAGGCCGGCGCGCGCCCCTGCTTCAATGCTCATATTGCAGATGGTCATACGCGCTTCCATGCTGAGATTGCGGATTGCCTCACCCGTATATTCAATCACATAGCCGGTGCCGCCGGAAGTACCTATTTTGCCGATGATGGCAAGGACAATGTCTTTGGAGGTAATGCCGGGCGGCAAGGTTCCGTTGATACGCACTTCCATGGTTTTCGACGCCTTCTGGCGAAGGGTCTGCGTGGCAAGCACATGCTCCACTTCGCTTGTGCCAATACCGTGTGCCAGTGCGCCGAAAGCGCCATGGGTGGACGTATGGGAATCGCCGCAGACAATGGTCATACCGGGCTGGGTCAGGCCCAGTTCCGGTCCGACCACATGGACAATACCGTTGCGCGGATCATACATATCGAAGCATTCAATATTGAACTGGGCGCAGTTTTTCTTCAGCGTTTCCACCTGGGCGCGACTCAGAATGTCGGCAATAGGAAGCGACCGGTCTGTGGTGGGGATATTGTGATCCATCGTCGCATAGGTCAGGTCGGGCCGGCGGACTTTGCGGTCGGACAGTCTCAGCCCTTCAAATGCCTGAGGCGATGTCACCTCATGGATATAATGCCGGTCAATGTAGAGGATGGCGTCCTCCCCTTCCGGCTCGCACACCAGATGGGCTTCCCAGATCTTCTGATAAATATTTTTTTTCATGGCACATGCCTTTCTGCTGTGTTCTTTCCTGTTTTGCTTCAGCGTACCCGGAAACCGGGAAACCCGCCCCCGTCCCACGCCGGTAAAACTGCTCCGCCTGAGCGTTTGCACTTTTTATTTCAATAACATGATACCTGTTGAAGAACATTCCGTTCAATTTCGGGTATACTAAAGGCAGTGGTGCATCCGATGGAAAAACACCAGGGATTCATATTGTATGATGATGTTATTGTTTGTCCTTTCCGCAGTAAGCCAGACCGATGCGCTCTTCACAGGAACGGTACCAGCGGAGATTCCGACCTTTTCAGTAACCCTGAGCGGAGCTGCTCCGTTTTATGCAGCCATGCAGGTTGGCGGGCAATGGGTCACCGACCGTAATCAGGAAATCAAGCCCACTCAGGAAGTGGAATTTGTGCCCGATATCCCCTGGCGGACTCATGAAGTGGTGCGCACTTCCATGAGACGTGCCGCCGTCAGCTATGAAGCGCCTGCCATGCGGCGGGAACGTCTGGCAAAGACCTGGAAAAGCATGGGTTACACCATTTTGGAAACCGCATCAGGATGGAGTCCGGTCAAAGAAAAGGATATTCAACTGGCAGAGCGGGCAAAATCCATGGCGGAGAATCTGGAAAAAAGACTGCGGCCTGTTTCGGATGCTCCGGCGGCTGCTGAAGCGGCGGCGGTGCCGGAAGATGCCGGAGCTGCCATGCGCCCTGCCATCCTCTGGACACTGCGGGCAGCCATTGTGCTGGTCGGGCTGAGTCTTGCGGGTGCATTGTTTTACTTCACACGCCCCTGAGCCCCGAGTTCTGCCCCCCTGTACAGGAGCAGATATGAAAAAGCCACCGCCCCTCTGTTTTTTTTACAGCAGGACGGCAGCTTTTCAGAAACGGATACCGCATGCCGGGCGGATCCGAAAAATGTCGCAGGGCGAAAAAGACTCAGCCGACGGATTTGCTCCCGCCGACAGACTGCGCCACAGTGATCAGGATGGTGCCGACACCACTCAAAATGGAGCCGACCAGCGTAAGGATGTCAGTCGTGGACATGGCTTTGCGGGGCTGGGTCACTTGTTTTACATGTTTCATGCTTTGAAACTCCTTGAAGTTGTCTGGAACAGTACAGCCTGACCCGGGACCTTCCCGACCGGGCTGGTTTGATGTCTGTATAAAATTATGCCAAAAATCTCAGATTAAATCAATGACACCCTCTGGTGCTCACAGGTATTCTATGAAAACAAGAAATGGACTATCGGTGCTGCTTGCTTCCGCATCGCCGCGGCGCAAAGCACTGCTGAAGGCGCTCGGTGCTTCTTTCGACATCTGGGCGGCACAGGCTGAAGAAATCGACGAGGGTGAATCCCCTGAATCCATCGTCATCGGCAATGCGGAGCGTAAATGCAGAGCGGCAGCCGAAGCCCATCCCTGCCACGACCTCATTATCAGCGCCGACACCCTCGTTTTTCTCAACGGCGCAGTATTGTCCAAGCCCGCCGACCTGGACGAGGCGCGCTCTATGCTGCGCCGCCTTTCAGGCAACACGCATCAGGTGGTGACCGGACTTGCTGTGTATCATCGGGCATCGGAGCAGCTCATTACCGATTCGGAAAGGACAGGCGTACGCTTCAGAGAACTGAGCGAAGCGGAAATCGACTGTTTTGTGGAGACCGTGCGGCCTCTGGATCGGGCTGGCGCCTACACCGTGGACGGGCCGGGCAGCCTGCTGGTAGCGGGCTACGACGGGTGCTACCAGAATGTGCTGGGCCTGCCACTGGTCAGACTGGATCTGCTGCTCCGTAAAGTGAACTGCAGCCTCTTTCAGTGGATCAATCCGGAAGAAGCCCGTTTTCTCTAACCTTCTGAAACCAAGGAATCCGTCTGTGAAGACAAGAAAAATTCCGAAAAGAACACTCCTCTTTATTACAGTGCTGCTGACCGTGCCGGGCGCCATTCCGGTGGCGCTGATCCTGCCGGGCATCCACATCTTTGGCGGATCGGGCAGATTCCGCATGCATACCATGGAACCGGGCGAGATTATGCCTGAACCTGATACTGAAATGAATGGTTCAATGCCCCCTTCCCCCCTTCCGCCTGTAGGGCTGCAGCTTCTGGACATCGTCACAGCCCAGGTGCGGCCTGAAGAGGCAACCGAAAGGACATTTTCTCCAAAAAACTTTCTTGCCTGGCTTGCCTCAGGCAAGGACACAGAGCGGATCAATGCGCTGCTGCGGGAGCGGCGGCCTCATGCGGGCGTGGGCTCTTCCTGGCTTTTGCGCAAAGGGGATTATGATTTTTCTCTTGCAGCCTGGACGACCTTGCTCTATCTTTTCGGTGATCAGCCGGAACGGCTTTATCCCGAAACGAAAGCACATCTGCTGGACGTGCTCCTGACGGAGTCGGGAGGAAAACCCAAAACCACAGTACCGGGCACCTGCAGACTGATCACGGAAACGGAAAACCATATCCTTCTTGCGGAAAGCAGCCGGTACCTGAAAAATCAGTGGCTGCACCTGAAAGGAACCGAAGCGGAACAGGCGGACCCGCGCTGGGATAATGCCCGGAACGGACTGGAAAGCTGGCTCCTCGGTTTTCTGGAGGCTGTCCTTACGGAAGGCATTTACGAGTTCAATTCACGTCCCTATTCAGGCTACACCATCCATGCCCTGCTGAATCTGGAGGGATTTGCCGCATCACCGGCTGTCCGGCAGAAGGCACGGCTCATCCTCGACCGGCAGAATCTTACCTATGCACTCGGCAGCCTGCAGCTGCGACGCTTTCCCCCCTTCCGGCGCCAGTACCGACGTGCCGATACACAGGAACTCGACAGCGATCCGCATACTGCTTTCTTCTATGCCTGGACAGGGGTCGAGCCGGATGATCCCCGGGTGATTCCCTGGGCACGCAACTACAGCGACTGGAGCCTCATTGCTTCCCTCCTGCCCTACCGCCTGCCTGAAGCGCTGCGGCAATGGGCACTGGAAAAAAAAGAACCTTATTTCGTCCGCTTTTCCCACGGTGCTTCCGGCTGCCCGGAAATTTACAGTGCCGGACCGGGATGGCTTCTCACAGCAGGCGGATTCAACCGCGGACTGCGCTCGCTTGTCGTTGCCATGCCGATCACGCTGATGCTGGAAGACGGACAGCGCTATCTGGACGGCTGTATCCATCTGAATGGAGCAGGAAAACGGAGAAGCTGGAACGCCACAGGCGTTTATACAGATTTCGCCTGTATCAGGGGAACTGCCCATGTGCCGGAAGGCTGGACGCCGGAAGCCGCTGCCGGAGGCTGGCGCATTTTTCGGGCGCCGATAACACAGCCCCTTGTGATTGCCCTTTATGAAAATCAGGATCAGGTCTGCCTGCTGGCACTCTTTCATGAAGCAGACCTTTCAGCGGATGCGCTCCTTGCCTGGATACAGGAAGCCAACCCGGAGGAAGCTGCGCTGAGCGGGCGGTTTGCACGACCCGGCGGCACCACACTGGAATACGATCTGGATGCGAAGGCAGGCTGCTGGGTGATGAAAGAGGAAAACGGAACGCCTTTCGACCGGAACTGCGACCGGTGGGAGCAGATCGGAGGAACGGCACCGCACCTCTCTTTCAGACGCTAGACATTGAAGCGGAAAAGCATCATATCGCCGTCCTGTACGATATAATCCTTGCCTTCCAGCCGTACTTTGCCTTTTTCCTTTGCCTTTGCCATGGAGCCCGCTTCCATGAAATCCGCATAGGCAACTGTTTCTGCACGGATAAAACCGCGTTTGATGTCCGAATGAATCACACCGGCGGCATCCACGGCATGATCACCTTTGCGAATGGTCCAGGCACGCACTTCGGGCTCCCCTGCCGTAAGAAAACTGATCAGCCCGAGCATGCTGTAAGCGAACTGAATGAAGCGGGTGCGGGATTCCTCGCCCATGCCCAGCTCTTCACGAAAAGCAGCCCGCTCCTCTTCAGGAAGTCCATTGACTTCCATCTCCAGTGCACCGCAAAAACTGATCAGATCAAGACCGAGCGCGGAGGCTATTTCCGAAAGCCCGCCCGGATCCGCTTCGCCCAGCCCGTCATCGCCGCTGTTACACAAAAGCATCATGGGCTTCTGCGACAGCAGTGAATAGCTCCGCAGCAACAGCGCATCCTGGGCACTGAAATCAAGCGTGCGCAGCGGCTTGCCCGATTCAAGATGGGCTTTACACCGAACCATCAGCTCATATTCCTGATCTTTGCGGTGCTCTTTTTCAAGACGCTCCACACGTTTTTCCAGAACAATCAGGTCGATGAGCTGCAGTTCTTCTTCCAGAGACTGCACGTCACGGACAGGATTCACGGTATCTCTGGGATGCATAACATTATCGTTTTTGAACGCGCGGACAACATGAGCGAGGGCATCGGCATTTTTCAGAAGGGTCAGTGCTGCGGAATCCAGCGCACGATCCTGATCGCTCCCTTCGGCAGGCGCAATATCGACAAACTCAATTTCCGCATAAGTTTTCTTTTTTGGTTTATAGATTTCCGCAAGAGCATCCACCCGCGCATCGGGCACTTTGATCACGGCTATATTCGCATCACGGCTTCCGTAGGCACCCACTTCCGCCCGGGCACCGGTGATCGCATTGAAAACGGTGGTTTTTCCGGAACGCGCAAATCCTATCAGTCCAACTTTCATTGATCCACTTTCTTCGGGTTGCATTGATTCAAGCTATCGTTGCATTTTATCATAGTAAGGCAGAGCGGGACATTTTTTCAGTTGCGGACAGCCGCACCCGGACAGGTCTCAGACAGACGGCAGCAGGCTTATTGCATATACATCGATCCCCCTCCAACCGGAAAGACCCTCGCACTTTTGAAATCTTTTGACCTGGAAATAATCAGCGGCAGCAGGCTCCGGTCTGTCTGGAAACTCGCATGGCCGCTGGTCTGCCTCAATCTCGTCAATGGCACGCATGGCATTGTCGATCATATTCTGGTGGGGCACTTCATCGTATCGGACAATAACGCCGCCAATGCCGCCATCGGCGTGGCATGGCAGGTTTTTCTTGTTCTCGTCGTGTTTATCACTTCTGTATTCCACGGGATGAATGTGCTGATTTCACGCAATGCAGGGCGACAGGACCGCGAACGGCTGAGCCGGGTCTTTTATACCGCTTTCATGGCGTCCTTTGTTGCCCTCACTTTTATCTTCGGACCGATCGGCTACCTTTTGGCACCCGGACTGCTGCGGCTGATGAATGTGCCGCCTGAGGTCGCTTTGCATTGCCTCCCCTATCTGCGGATCCTCTTTGTTTGCGGAACTCCGCTCTTTCTGATGTTTCTGCTCACAGGCGCATTTCACGCGTCGGGCGACCCGAAGCTCCCCCTCAAACTCGGGGTGCTCACCACGGTATTGAACATTGTCATCAGCACGGTGCTCATTACAGGGCTCGGCATTTTCACGCCTCTGGGCATACGCGGCGCCGCTTTCGGAACGGTACTCGCCCCGATGGTGAGCGGACTGCTGGGCATCCGGCTTATCTATAAACGCCGCACCATTATTCAGCCGCCCGAGCGGCACCGGCTCATGCCCGATATGCGGCTTCTGATTACCATGATGCGGATCGGCATCCCTTCCGGCTTGCAGGGCGTACTCCTCAATATCGGCGGCGTCATGCTCCTGTGGTATATCAGCCTGCTCGAATACAGCGCGGCGGCACAGGCGGCGTATATCATCTGTTACACCCAGCTTTTTTCGCTTGTGTCCTGGATCAGTTTCGGACTGCGCGGCGCATCCGGCACTATGATCGGGCAGAACATCGGTGCGGGAAATCCCAAACGGGGCAAGGAAGGCGTGCTTATCGCCGGAGCGCTTGCCGGATTCTGGGCGGCGCTGGTGGGTATTCTGTATATCAGCATTCCGGGTACGCTGCTCTCTCTTTTTAATGTGACCGACGGTCTCGTCTATGACTATGCTGTGACGCTGCTCCGCTATCTCAGCGTGTCAGGCATTGTACTCGGCATCGCTCAGGCGCTCACAGGCGGCCTGCAGGGCGCGGGAGCAACACGCCCCCCCATGCTCATCGCTTTTGTCACTCAGATCGTAACGCTCCTCGGCTTCTGCCAGATCTTCCTCAGCCTTAACAGACTCACCCCGGAAGTGATCTGGTCCGCCATCCTCCTCAGCCATATCCTCCGCCTCCTCCTCAGCTTTCTTGTCTTCAGAAGAAAAGGCTGGGAACATACTATCGCCCACCTCGATACGGGAAGCAAGCCTCTCGTGTAACGGAGGCAAAGCAGGGCCAGCTTCCAGTGGCTGCAAACTTTCATATTTCACAATCTCTTATTTTATAACTAAGAAAATCAAGAAAAGTGGCTGTCCGGAATTTCCGGACTACCACTCTACTTTGAATAAGAATCATATGCGGGCGATATATTTCGTATCGCAGCGGCTACGCATCATCAGGCTTTTTGTGAAATTCCAAACGATTTAAGTCAGACTCCAATTCTTTTATACTCTCTTCACGCTCGACTGTTCTTTTCAATTCTTGATATTTTTTGTATTCTATACTAGATTTTTCAACAGCCATCTCATGGCTGATTCTGCCAGCATGCGTTAACAGTTCTCGTCCATTTAAACTTATTATTGCGTCAAGACGATCAATCCAGTCGCTCATAGTCATCGGTCGGTGTTGTTGGGCCATAGTCTCCGCAAATGCAAGGTATTGCTCTACTAAAAGTCCAAGAAGTTTCATCTCTTCTTCGTCAAGATAATTTTTCGCAATACTTACATCTTTCTTTGTTATCCCGACTGAAGTGTTCTTATCAAACGATTGCATCCCCATAAGTGGCAATGCTGCATTGGTCCGTCGGTAAACAAGTTCAGCCGCCGTCTGTTCACTAATTGCCCAAAGCAATTTATTCTGCACCGTCTTGAAAAAAGTAAGTGTCTTTTCATCCTTTGGGTCATAGTCAATACTTGTCGTATAAATATCTTTTATTTTCTGATAAAAAAAACGCTCTGAGAGACGAATGGCTCGGATTCGTTCCTGAAGCTGTTCAAAGTAGTTCATCGAATGGCCGCTCTTAAAACGATCATCATTCAAAGCAAAGCCTTTAACGATGTATTCCCGCAACCGCCGAGTCGCCCAAATTCGAAAACGGGTACCTTGCAAAGATCTAACCCGATAACCAACTGAAATAATTACATCAAGGTTATAAAATCGCACCGAATGCGTCTGCTTTCTGTCTGGCATTGCTCCGTGCCGAGTGGCTGTCCGGAAATTCCGGACCACCCCTGATTCGTCCAGTTCTCCTTCGGAAAATATCGACTGGATATGCTCAGATATCGTCCTTTTATCTTTTCCAAAAAGCTTCCCCATTTGCTCCTGGCTTAACCAGACCGTTTCATCCTCCAGAACAACATCCAGACTGATCTCGCCGTCTTCACTTTGGTAAATTACAATTTCCGAAAAATCGTTCTCGTCACCGGTAATCATTGTTCATCCTTTTTAAACGTCTCGCAAAACCATGCGCTGAATCTGAAACTCATAAATCTTCCTAAGCCTCAACAGCCAGCGCATTTTCTTATGGCTTTTCCAGCAGTCCGTGCCCCAGCGTATTCAACACTTCCATGGTACAGCCCACAATCTGAAATACTTCTTTCTTAAATATTAATTCGTGTCTATTCGTGTCCCTTCGTGGTTCCTCTCTTTATGATAATCCGTAGCAGTGAGGAAATGAAAGAGCGCCCCGCAATGTTAGTGTTCACTGTACGGGGAGCGCATCGGGGGGAGGCTGGCAAAAAGCTGCCAAAGCGCATAAAGGAAAAACAGCATGCATACAGACAAGATGAGGCTCTGCATCATCATTGCAGGGATTATTCTTTCGATGGCGGTTCCCGTTCCGGCTGACGAAAATGGTGCGATGACGGCAACCCGTTTTGACGGAATGAATCTGGACAATGCATCTCCCGACCCGGAAACGACCCGGGCAGGCGAGGCGCTTGCACTGGGAATTGCGCCGGATGTCATCGGGACAGCAGCGCCGGCGGCTGTCATGAAAACCATAGACGGTCAGCAGATTGATCTCTCCGCCATCTACGGCAGGAAACCCGTTTATCTTAAATTCTGGGCGACCTGGTGCATTCCGTGCCGGCAGCAGATGCCCGCTTTCGAAGAAATCTACCGGACACTGGGCGACCGGATACAAATCGCCGCCATTGATATCGGATACAGCGATGACGAGGCATCAGTCCGTGCCTTCCGCGAAAAACTGGGGCTGACTTTGCCCATTGTCATGGACGACGGTTCACTCGCGAAAGGCTTTCATCTGACCGTGACCCCGCAGCATGTGCTTATCGGAAAAGACGGACGCTTCAAATATATCGGTCACGCCGATAACGAGGCGCTGGCTGAGGCGTTAAAGCAGGTGCTGCAGGAAGAAGCGGATCCCGCAGAGCTTGCGCCGGAGCGGCTGGAACATGAAAAGGTGATTCAGGTCGGAGAGAAAGTGCCGGATCTGTCCGTTGCCACGCTGCAGAACGGCAGTCTCCCCCTCAAAGCGGAATCCGGGCATCTGCTGGCGGTGCAGTTTTTTTCCACCTGGTGCGAATGGTACCTGGAAAGCAGCCGCCCCGATACTTCTCAGGCCTGCACCAGAGTGAGAGAAGCCATAGAAACCATGAAAAGCACTGTGCCCGAGGTGGACTGGATCGGTATTGCGGGCGGCCCCTGGACTACAAAAGAAGACCTGGCGGAATACGGGAAAAACTATCAGGTAACCATTCCTCTGGCGCTGGATGAGGGCGGTGAACTGAATCGGCGCTTCGGTATTCAGGAGATCCCCACCGTGGCATTGATCGACGACACTCAGCGGCTGATCGGACTGATCGCGCCGGCGGAAAAAGACCTGCAGGGCGCAATTCAAAAAGCGCTGGGTAAGGCAGCCGACAACCATTAAAGGAAACACACTATGAAAGGCAATGTCTTTATCGCCGGTGCCAGCGGCGCTGTCGGGCGGAGACTCTGCAAACTGCTTGTTGCGGACGGATGGTCTGTTACCGGCACCACCCGGTCGCACGAAAAAGCGCAGCTGCTCCGTGGCCTGGGCGTAACCCCTGCTGTTGTTGATGTATTTGACGAAGCGCTTCTGACCGAGCTCGTGAAAAAGTCGGAGCCTGCAGTGGTGGTGCACCAGCTCACCGATCTGCCGCCTGCGCTGGATCCGGCGAAAATGGCGGATGCGCTGATCCGCAACGCACGAATCCGTGAAGAAGGCACCCGAAATCTCATTGCCGCCGCCACCGCCGCCGGCGCGGAACGTATGGTGGCGCAAAGCCTCGGCTTTGTTTATGCGCCGGGTCCGAAACCCTACACGGAAGAATCACCCCTGGGCGCGGCGGATCCGTCCTTTACCGGCACCGTCCGGGCGGTGATCAGTCTCGAAGAGCAGGTATTGAATGCGCCTTTCCCGGGGATTGTTTTGCGCTACGGTAAATTCTACGGGCCGGGCACGGGCTTTGACGAGGCGGCAAAAGACGGCCCTCTCCACGTGGACGATGCAGCGGATGCGGCAAGGCGCGCCCTGACAAAAGGGCAGGCGGGCGTATACAATATCGCCGAAGATGACGGCACTGTTTCAATCAGTAAAGCACAAACGGAACTTGGCTGGGCTCCCGGATTCCGGATTCATCCCTGACGCTGCTGTGCGGGCATCGACCCGGGGCGGTCAGGTGCCGTTTTTACAGGAAGCCCGGTAAGACTGGCATGTCGATGTTTTGGAACAAAGGCGGTTCTCTTGTGCTGCTCTTCTTTTTTCGCGTCATTTTTTCAATATAATCGGGGATGCTGAAACCCGGTTGCTGACATTCTTCCTGAAATTGTGCCAGCCAGGTTCCGGCAAGCCGCTGATAGCTATGGCGTTCACGGCGCACACAGCGGCTCTGAATCGGATGCGACGCAAACTCCGTGGCGGCGTTGAATACCGCATATGCCGTATTTCCGAAATCATTCTGATATTTGCGGCACAATCCGGTGATATGACTGTAAACATATTCCCATTCAATACGCATGGGATCGTCGGGCTTTACCTCAGCCGGCTGGCGTATGAGAAGAATGAGGCAGAAAAGCCGTACCAGCTCATTATGCGGCACTTTACAATCCTGAAGCGCACCCAGATAGATGGTGAGCGCTTTCTTCAGGTTCGCCACCTGATTGTTTGCCACTGCAAAATTAAGGTACTCCCCTATTTCCCGGCGCTGATGATTGAACCGGAAACTGACTACCGCTTTCGGAAGAATCAGACCGTTGCTGCATACTTTTCTGAAAAAGCCGATATGAAAAGTAAGAGCGCGACTGCCGTTGTAACTGTTGGTCAGCCGGATAAAAGGGCCGTAGGTGTCAGGACGATTCGATGCAGGAACAAAACAAAAATCGAGCAGCGCCGTATGATGCACAAGATCAATAAAGCAATGAGAACCCGTCTTCGGAGAGTCCGCATTTTTCACCAGCCATTCATTTGGCTTTGTCTCAGGAAAGACCGTCTCGCAGCACTGATATGCCCACTGCAGCGCCTGGTGATTGGTCACCAGACGGTAACCTTTGCTCACAACCCCCACCACCTTGTGCGTGTTCATATTCACAATCGCTTTTGTATCTGATGCAGGCATGTGCCGTTCCCCCTGGTCAGTAGGCACACATGCAAAGACAGGACACGATTCAACAGGAAACATCACCTCATCAATCTGTGACAGACGTGCCATGGCAGAACCCTTTCTTATCAGCAGATGCTGCTGTTCCTTGTTCATTATCATACCACAATAAGGAACTTTGTCAAGGGTTATTTTTCACTGAAACAGGCTGAGGCATAAATGAGAGTGCATGAAGATCTGTCAGGAAGGCGGCATTGCAGCAGGCGGCAGGCACATGCGACTACTTCGCAAGGCGGGCAATAAAAAAAGAATAGCCGTAACAGGCTGCATGGCGGCGGTGCATTTCGGGTTCTTCGGCAAGTGCGGCAAGTGCGGCAAGCGCCTCCTTGTCTCCGCTATATTTTTGGCGCAGTTCATCGATACGAAGTTCCATGGGTGTATAGAAATCGTCCCACCAGTCCTCGTCCGGAAGCATTAACTGCCCGATCAGCGCAAAACCTGCTTTTTGTATCAATGCGACAATCTCTTCCGCCCGTCCCATGCCGGGATAGTCCTGATCAAAAACAGCCTTGACCGATGCAGGCGGATTTTCTTTGCGCCAGACCGCATCCGTAAAGGCAAGGTAACCGCCGGCACGAAGCAAGGGCCTGCAAACATCCAGCGCACAGGCGATACCGATATTATAAAAGGCACCTTCCGACCAGATCAGATCAAAACTATCCCGCGGAAGATCGGGCTTTGACATATCCCCCACCACCGCCCGGATCCGGCTGTCATATCCCCGCGACGCTGCTGCTGCACGGAGTTTATCAATACTTGGGGCGTGACTGTCCAGCGCCACAACAGAGCCGGAAGTCAGTTCCGCAAGATGAAAGGCCTGGCTGCCGCTGCCGCAGCCCAGATCAAGAATGAGGGGCCCGGACGGCAGTTCACGGCAGAAGGAAAGCGCCTTTGCCGCTGAATTCCGGCTGCCCGGTCCCTGCCTGGGGAGAGACTCAAAAACTTCAAAAAAAAGTTGTGAGAAAGTATCTGCTGGTCTGCTCATGTTATGCCTTGAGGTTCATTATATCACTTCGCGAACTCACTATTGAACGCAATTTTGCATTTCAGGCCAATTTTGCATTTCAGCATTTCAGCCTTGAATCCGCATACGACAATTTTGCATTTCAGCCTTGAATCCGCCGTTTGGTACAAGATGATTTCACCTTCCGTTGGAGGCTCAGAATGTTTCACAATAAAACTCCTTATCAGGCTTCCACTGCTCTGACTTATTCGGCTTCCTCGTAAACTTCGCTTTCACCGATTTGACTTACCGGCTTACCCATTGCTTTTGAAACCAGTGCGCTCAGCCTTCTCCGACGATCAGCGATGAATGCTTCGTAGTCATCCGCACGCAGTAGAGCAGGATTCAGGGCGTGGCTTTCTAAAAGTGCGTCCATTTGCTGATCACTCAATTGAAGGTGTTTTTCTGACTGAATTTTTGGAAGATATGCAGAGGGCGCCTCGCCTCCAATTTTACGATTCGCCTTATAGGAGAGAGGGGTTTTGTTGAGTATGGAATCGTAGGATCCCATAGGAATACCGCGCTTCCTGCACCAATTTCTTGGAAAAATGTGATGGATATCCAATTTTACCTCGTCCACGTCCAATTCATGAATACTGGCTTTCCATAACCAGTCCCGTGCACCTTCCCGCAACACCAGCACATTAATCCCTTTATAAGCCGCACTTAAACGGGAACGAAGTGTGTCAAAGCGACCGGGCTGAAAACTGGCGTCGTAAACTGTTCGTGGCTCCTGATCATCCTTCTTAATCCACTCAAGCAACTGTTCAAAGTCATTAGCGATACGAGTTTCCACCGCGCCTCCATAAAGTTCGCCCAAAACGCCACACCAGAACCAGCGTGTCAGTTTGTCATAAATACGAGGTTCAAGCCACTTTTCACCCAAATGAGTAAGTACTGCGGCTAAAGGAACAATTTGTGTACTGTAGGGCAACTCCCGCGACGAATAAAACGATTCTTTACGAAGAAATCTTGCTGCCAGACGAAAACCTGCCTCCAATTTATCCGCCCATGTCAGCCAGGCATTCAAGGGCAGCTCAAGCACATCACCTCGTTTGGCACTGACAGGACGAACCTCTTTCCCGGTTCTCCCGCTGCTGCTGTCAGATTTTTTGCGTTCAAAAGTGTGCAGTAGCGTTACCCCCTGTAGAAATTCTGTCGCCTGAATCTCTGAGAGCAGGGGCTCGGCAACAAGCCCCTCTCGTCTGGAATCAACTTTACGGATATCAGAACCGTACCAGTCATCACGAAGGTTATACCCTTCGGCGGCATAGCTCGCTGTGATCAATTCGAAAACAGAAAGCTGCACTCCGCCTGTGTTCACTTTTTCAAAAACCAGGCATACCGCTTCCTTGGTGGTCTCTTTATGCAATTGAATGACCGGTATCTGATACTCACGGAAAGATTTTAATACCGACCGTCGAAACCCCATATAAAGTTCAAAATACTCCGGTGCAACCCGATGCAATGTTTCTTCCCATTCATCTGAATTCATTGTCTGATCACAGGGAAAATACAACTCCTGACACTCTTTTTCGCGGGTGGATAAATCCAGCTCAATATCTCGACCGAAGTTTGAACGTATCTGGCGATTTTCATCAACACCAATCACAGCAGAGCTTAAATCCTGAGGCATGCTCAGCGCCTGGCGGATATTAAAATAGTAGTGTCGTTTAATCTTTTTCCCCTGCCCGGTGCGCGTTTCAACAGGGGCGGCAAGCGCCAGTGCCTGTGTAAGTGTCGTCAAACGCTGCTGACCATCCAGAATAAGTTTTTCCGGAGCATGCTCTGTCGGAACTATTTTTTCCAGCCCTTCTACGGGGCGTGTCTGAAAACGCACCGGACCGCCTGTCTCTAGCAGCATTATTGCACCAACCGGAAAAGACCTGGCAATGCTGACCAGCAAATCGCGAATATGATCATCATCCCATACCCAGCCCCGCTGGAAATCCGGAAGCTGAATCCGGCCATCACATATTTCCTTCAGCAAAGATTCAAGTGATGTTTTGGTGCTGTCAAAGGTGCTCATATTCTCTCCTTTTTAATGTTGTCTCTTCAGAAAGCGCAAATTATTTTCAGCGGTCACTATCATAAACAATATTGCTTTACATAGAGTAACTGCTTTTTCTTTTTTCCGTAGCGTTGACAGTCTGAACCCAGAAATAAAAACGAATTGCATCCACAGGTTTGTCGCAAGTCCATCGGGGTGCTTTCAGACACAGGACGTTACAGAGAAACTTGCCTGGATCAAAGCGAAAAGTCAGCCGAAAATAAAAAAACACCCCGGTCTGGATGAGACCGGAGCGTTAAAAAACGAACCGACGCCAAGGCATCGGGAATGATCTGGCTTCCCAGACGCAACCGTATTGATGAGTATTCATCGAGAGCAGCTGAGAATAGGCATCGCTTGGCATCGACTCGCCGCCGACTACGCCCTTGAGGTCTCGCCGTGCGGCCTCCACACCAGTAACCACTGGCCAACTTGTGCTGCATCTTTACCCGGAAGGAAGCCTGGAGAAAACCGAACCGAGCGCAATAATGACATCCACATAGTTGGTGGCGTCGAGGTCTCACCTCCTCCTTTCAGCGGTACTACGGAACATTACCAGAGTCTCGTCCAATCCCTGACGCAGTACATCGAGTCGAGAAGACGCGGTCGCCAAGAGACTGGGGTGAATTGGCGCGATCTGAAAAGGGAAGAATGCCGGGGATTCGAGAATCTCTCCCAATGATGCTGAACCGTTGCCTCGCGAGTGAAGAGCAGCTTCTGCTAACCAAGCGATTGCCTGAGCCTCCTCTACGGGTAAAGGCTTCGCGGCAGAATACACTCCCTGCTTCCCCGTCTCCTGAAGCACGCCCCAGTCCAGGTATGAGCGCAGCACGCGGCGGGCTGCTCTGGAAACGGTCTCCCGCTCGCCGTATTGCTCGCGGACCCGGCGCTGGACATGAGCCGCGGCAGCGGAGCCCTGAAGCCTCAGAAGACGGCCGGTCTGGGTGGCTACACCCGACCAGAACGGGTAGACGGCCATGACCATCCCCCAGTGGATGGCCAGATGATCGCGTCGAGGAACACGTTTGAGGAGTTCCAGTCCTTCGACGCGCAACGGCTCGAGTTCGCTCGGAACCGTCAGCCACGTCTTGAGGAGAATCGTGATGATCTTCTCGCGATTGCCGCGCTCGGCCTGGCCGCCTACGGACACCTTGTCCTTCAGCAGCTCCTGCAAGGCATCGTTGACCGCAGCCTTGTCATTCCCTGCCAGGATCAGGTTGGCCGTCTGCTCAAGCCATTCCAGACGCACCCGCTGACTGAATCCGATCTGGTCGGTCCGTCTGGTCATTCGCCCCTCCTCTCGATCTGAACAAGAGGGACGATGAGTTCCTCGACTGAAACGCCGCCGTGACTCACGGTGCGCTGCTTTTCTTGGACAAACGCCTGCCGAGCAGGGGCCAGGAGGG
>ERZ795030.2414-NODE-2414-length-22337-cov-6.651961_pt1 | contig 22337 bp, 15 predicted proteins | sample MGYA00375122_ERZ795030 | MGnify/ENA primary metagenome ERZ795030 (study PRJEB30165, sample SAMN05720146) | activated sludge metagenome | isolation source: anaerobic digester from wastewater treatment plant | place: Japan | collected 2015-04-20 ... | reverse complement strand
TATACGGGCACGCTCGAGGAATGGCTCGCCTCCCTTGCGGGGGAAGCGGGCGCCGCGGGCGCGAACGGGAAATCCGCCTACGAGCTGGCGGTCGAAAAGGGCTATACGGGCACGCTCGAAGAATGGCTTGCGTCTCTTACAGGCGCGACGGGCGCAACGGGAGCGGCGGGAGCCACTGGCGCAACGGGCGCGACGGGGGCTGCGGGCGCGGACGGCAGCGACGGCGCGGACGGCCGGAACGGCAGGGACGGGAAGGACGGCAAGGACGGGAAGGACGGAAACGGCATCGCAGGCATTGCGAAAACCGCCACAAACGGCAATGTGGATACCTATACCATTTCGTTCACGGATGGAACAAGCGCCGCCTTCACCGTCACCAACGGCAAAGACGGCGTGGGCGTGGCCTTCGCCGCGTTCAACGAAAAAGGCGAACTGGTGTTCACGCTTACGGACGGCACGATCATCAATCTCGGCCCGCTGCCCGGCGGCGCGGCGCCCGCGATCGAGGTGGTTCCCGGGGACAAGGGCGGCGCGAGCGCCGCGGTTCCCATTGCGCTGGGATCGGCCGCGCTGTTGTCGGCGCAGTTGTGGTGGCTCCTTCCGCTGCTGCGGCGGAAAACGGGCAGGCAGTAAAGAAGACCGTCCGTCGGCCAACAGCCGCCGGAAAGCTGTTGCTGCTTTCCTAGTAAGGTATGCCCTGGGTCAAGGGCAATTTGAATGGTTCATGCGCGCAATCCATCGGGGATGCTTTTGCGGCATGCGCCTATTGCAGGTTTTTGCCGATATATTTGGCCAGTCTGCCCATGCAGTTGACATAACATCCGAACTCGTTGTCATACCAGCCGAATATCTTGACGTGCGTGACCGGAATGTTCATGTCGCCTTCGACGCAGGAAGCGTAACGGCGAAGCGTTTCCGCCCCAAATCGCAGGAAGCCGGTGCGCGTGTGGTTTTCAAGCCCTTCGATCACGACGGCGGCGCGGCAGCCTATGATATCGGATGAGACGTTTTGCTGTTCGCTGAACACCAACAGATCTTTTTGCGCGCCTTTGGAGGCTTGCGCATAAATATCGTTGATGAATTCGCGCGTGATAACAGGATTCCCTTTTTCGTCGTATACGGTATGGAAGGTGAGGTTTAGGGAGATCAGCGAAACCGTGCTGGTAGGCACCCGGATGGAATCCGCCATGAAGCCCACCCGTTTAATCTCGGGGATGATCTCCTCGAGCGCGATCGCGGCCCCGGTCGAGGTCGGAATCAGGTTGTTGAATACGGCGCGATTCCGCCTGAGATCCTTGCTTCCGGCTTTCGGCGGAGCGTCCAGTATGCTCTGGTTATTGGTAGCCGCATGCACCGTGGTCATCGAGGCGGTGATCATTTCGGAGGTTTCCCTCGTATCCATCAGGGGCTTCACCATATGGGCGAGGCCGGTGGTGGTGCAGCTTGCCGCGGAGAGAATGTTGTGCTTGAGCGGGTTATACGAAGCGTGATTGACTCCGTAAACAAAAGTCGCGCAGTCGTCGGGCAGCGTACGCGAAACGTCCTTGATTTTAAAAGGCGCGCTGACGATCACCTTTTCCGCGCCGGCTTCCAGGTGTCCGCGAAGGCTTCCCTTGGCGTGATCCGCGGGAAGGGTCGGGTCCAGAAAGGCGCCGGTGCAGTCGATCACCAGCCGCGCGCCCTCCCGCGCCCAATTGATATCCTTCGGATTTCTTGCCGCGGTAAGGATTTTGACCGGCATGCCGCATATTTCTATCAGATTATCCGGGCGGCTGCGTATTTTTGCCTCGCAGGTCTGCCCGGTATACCCGTATAAAAACCTGTCCAGAGTTCCGTAGGTGGAATCGACGCACAGATACGCCAGGGCGTCCTCGAGCGTCCTCCCGATCTCCCTGCCGGCGTTCAGCACGATGCCGTCGTAGTATTTCTGGCACAGGCTGTTCCACAGCGTGAGTTTGCCGATCCGTCCGATGCCGTTGATGCCTAAGATCCGTTTGCCTTCACATTTGATGTCCAAGACGATAGCCTCCTTGCTTGCCGCCGCTATTTCTCAATGATTTCATAAGCGCCTTCATAGATGCTGCCATGCTCTCCGTCGATGGAGACGGCGTCTCCCGAACGGATGACATGTCCCTTGAGGACGCATATTTTCTCCGTTTCACGAATGTCAAGCTCCCGGCATTTCACAATGCATACCTTGCCCAGGCCCACGGCCGTGACCGCCGCGTGGGATGTGACGCCGCCTTTTGATGTTACAAGGCCGTCGCAGGCAAAGAGCATCGGTATGTCGTCGGGCACCGTATCCGGACGGAAGAGTATGATGTTGGCTCCGGGGCGATCCGCCTTTATGCGGTTCATATCTTCCATATCAAAGGCCGCCAGTCCGGATATCGCGCCCTTGTTCACGCCGATTCCATGGCCGAGCAGTTTCATCTCGTCGGCCGGCGTGGCAAAATAGCTGCTTGTTTTGCTGCTCAGCACCTTTTGATTGCGCGTCTGCAGGATATACAGACTCTCGGGTCTATCATCCTCAAATGTGAACTCTATCTCCTGGTGCACGAAGCCGTGCTGCTCGACAAGCTGCTTTGCGTATTTGTACAGCGTTTGGTAAACCTGAGGATAATCGGACTCCAGGGAGACGGAGCCGCTGTACTGGCTTTCCCGCTGCGTTTCGGAAATCGGCAGCGTATTGACGAGCCCGGAAACAACATCCTCCCCCTGGCTGCATACGGCGAAGTCGCCGTATAGATTGATGCTGGAATAGTCCCTCAGAGGGCTGCTGGTGAAAACCACGCCCGTGCCGGATTTTTCGGACAGGTTGCCGAGCACCATCTTCTGGACGAGCACGGCGGTTCCCCATTCCTCGGCGATCTGCATATAGTTCCGAAACGAAACCGAGCTTTCCGACGACCAGGAGTCCAGCACGTTTCGGATCGCGATTTTCATCTGTTCGAGGGGGTTGGTCTCCACATGTATCCCGTGGTCCAGCACGGCCTTCTTATAATCCAGGGCCGTCCTTCGCATCTGATCCTTTGAAAACTGGATTTTCAATTCAATGCCGCTGCGCTTTTTGTTCTCCAGCATGATCCGGTCGAACGTATCGCGATCCATACCGAACGCCATGCCCCAGCTTTGCAGGAAACGCCGGTAGCAATCCCAAGCCGTCCATCCGAAGTTCTCCTTGGCGGCCCAGGCCTGCGCGATCTCATCGTTCATCCCAACGTTGAGGAAGGTCTTCATGGCTCCCGGAAAGGAGATGAAGGAGCCGGAACGCACCGAGAAGAAAAGAGGGTTGGAGGGGTCGCCGAAAACGCTTCCCGTTTCCCGCTCGATGCCGGCGATATACTGTTCTATGGATTTCAAAAAGTCACGCTGCATGAAGCGGTTGGCATATAAGGGTTCCGCGTGCCGGAAAGCCTCGGTGGTGATGACGAAGCCGGGCGGAACCGGAAATCCATAGGAGGTGAGCTTTTTCAGGAAAAAGGCCTTCGCGCCCAGGAAGATGGGATTATCCAGCCCGCTGGTGCTCTGATGCAGGGGGCTGAAGGTGAGATCAGGGTCGTAAGTGAGCATGTTTTCGATGAAGCTGTTGGAATAGGTGTCGACCATGTTCCGCAGCGCGCCGGTCGTGTTGGCGATAAACAGGTCCAGCTGCTGCACCAGGAAGGCGGACGAAAGTATGTCCCTGAAAAACTTTTCTTTTTCAATCTGTATGCGGTCCCGGGAGCATGCCTCCGGCGCGTTTAGGGCGGCCAATACCTGCGGGATGACGGCGTCCAGCGGCCTCTCATAGACGTTGAGGAAATAGCCCTTGATGATCTGGCTCACGTCCTGGCCGATAAACTGGAAGATGTTGATATACTGGCTCAGGGAAAAACTCGGGGAGATGAGGCTGTATTTGAACATCTCCAGGTGAGAATTGAAGCTCTGGTCATAGATTCCGTCAAGGGCGAGACCGTCGCGGAAAAGGATCAGAACTTCATAGATCTGCCGGAGGGTTTTCGCGGTGATGTATTCGTGGGAGATCGAGGAGAGCACGTCCTCCATCAGCTGCGCGACCACGCGCTCCAGGCGGTACATAAGCCCGAGCGCTTCAAATTTGATTTCCTTGTATTGTCCGTAGGTGGAGGGTATGCCCGCGGCGATGTGGCGTTTGTATTGAATGTTCTCGAAGGCCACCGTTTTCTCAGGGTTGAGAATCACGGATTTCAGATGGTTCATGAGCTTATACAAAAGCTCGATCGCCTGCTTGCCTTGCCCGTTTTTCATGCTCAAGCGCAGCTTTTCCAGATCGTCCTCGCTGAAAAAGCGCTCTTTTTCCAGGGAACCGACGATATTATCCGTATCAAAAGAATATTTTCCCAAAAGCAGGCTGTAAATTTGCAGAATGTCGACGACCTTGTTCAGATGTACGTCGACGGCTTGCGGCTCCGACTGTACAAATTCCGCTAAAGCCGCCGTGTTAAGCCTGATCACTTCCTCCAGAGGCAGGGAAAGCCGGCCGCACAGGCCGGTAAGGGCCGCATGGGCGCCTTCGAGCCACTCGCCGTCTTCTTCAAGCGTGTTGAAAAGGTCTTCCGGCAGCAATTCCCGCAAAGGTTCCTTGTTCGCGTCGTACCAATATTGTATGATCCTTCTTGTAAGCTCGACGTTGGTATTGTTGCTTTCCACATGGATCTGCACGCGCAGAAAGTGGATGAGGCGGTCCTTTCGCATGGACAGGCCGTCTATGGCTGTCGTTACCTTGCGCAGCATGCCCTCCGCGCCGATGTCCCGAAAGAATACGGGGAAAATGCGCGCCAGTTGCTTGATCTCCCGGTAAACGGGCGCGATCTGGGAATTCAGCAGCGCGGTCACGTCCCGCTGGAAAAGATCCGTATCGGAAATATAGATGCCGCCGAGCTTCAGTTCGACGATCAATGCGTTCATAAGTTCGCGCATGGCGGACGGATCTTTGCCTATGATCTCAAGGAACACCCGTATGTTTTTGACGTGGTGGGTATTTACCTGCACCTGCCATTCGCTGTTGATCTTGATCTGCCCGGGATAATTGAAACCGAACTGCACGACCTGCCTGATGAAATGGGATATGCCCGCCTTGCTGTTCGTATCGATCACTTCTTTGCCCAGGGTCGATATGCAGTCCAGCACCGTTCTCGCGTGCTCCTCTTTGAGATCGTGCAGCTCGTCGAAGATCAGATCCAGAAAAGAGGATATATTTTCGGGTTCGATTTCCTGGAATGCGTTTCTGAGGTTGCGGTTCATGTCGTAGAGCAGATGGTCGTAGAGCGTGGCCATCCCCGGCAGATGCAGCAGATAATAAAGATAATGAATCGACTCGAGGCGGGAGGTAAACTCCTTGGTAAAGCTTCTGAAATAATTCGCGATATCCTTAAAAAACATGATCTGCCGAAGCTTTTCCCACGTATCCGCGCGCTCGAGCTCGGTGCGAAGGCGGCTAAAAAAAGGCTTCCCGATCCGCTCGATGTTTTGGGCGTCCATCACGGTGAACAGCGGGCGCCTGGTCTGGAACCATGCTTCCGCGCCGGAAGTTTCCTCCCAGTAGTCGAAACAGCGGCCGAGGATATCGGAAGTAAGGCGCATGATCGTGGGCAGAAATTCCTCATGTTCCGCCAGCCTGTTGAAGCATTCCCTGAAATAGCCGGAGTTTCGTATATATATGGATTCGTGCCCGGGAATGTCGGCCTCTATGATGGAAAAGCTTCTGGAAATGACGGCGCGCGAAAAGTCGGCCTGGGTGGAAAGCCGATCCATAAACTGGATATGGGTCGTAACCAGAAGCTCGCGATCCGCTTCCGCCCTGACGGCGGCGAGCAGCTCCTCAAAAATATCCAATATAACCTTAAGCGCCCGCTCCGAATCCGGAAGCGAACGGTAAAACCAGATATCCTCCAAGCATATGCTGTGGAGAAGCTCGATCACATGCCTGTCGTTGCGAAATTTGTGATTCAGCTCCGTCAGGAATTCCTGAACCCTTTTATGAATGCCCCAGGCCGAGGCTGAAAGTTCCACAAACCATTGCTGTTCCGCCGGGATTGGATCCACACGATTCAGCGTGCGCGACAGGTTGGCTTCCAATGCCAGCGAAGAAACCTCGTTCACATCGTCCCTCCGACATATATTCAACTCAATAATTATATCATAATAAAGAAAATATGAAAGAGGCCCTTCTGTTTTTGCAACATTCCCTGCAAATACGGATCGGGGCCTCGATGAGCGGCGGGTAAATCTCCTTACCTATGTTTCGATAGTCTATACCTTGAATGCGCTTGGAGATTTTGTTGAGTACCTTTCGGCGATTACAAGGCTTTACGATGAGCAGAAATGCGCCGCACACCATCGTTAGGGGATTGGTTTACACGCAATATGGACAGACTTACAATGTATATAACCGGGAAATAATTTATAATGAAGTGTGGGATGCTCCTGTGACCGAAGTCGCGAAGCGGTATAGAAATACCGTTACGCCCGCTCAATCTTCGGGAACCTCGCTTATTTGCACCTTCCTTTGCCGCAAATACCGCTCCACCCCCAGCCGGTAATAATCGTTGCCCGCGCTGTCTATGACGACCGTCAGCGGCATATCGCACACCTCGACGCGGCAGACCGCCTCGCTGTCGAGGTCGGGAAAGGCGACGGTTTCCTTCGCCGCGACGCACCTTGCGTTGATTGCGGCGATTCCGCCGATCGCGCCGAAATACACCGCCCCGTTCTTCGCGATGCTCTCGACGACGCTTTGCGCACGTTCCCCCTTGCCAATCATGGCGGACAGGCCGCGCTCGAGCAGCGCCGGGGCGTAGGCGTCCATGCGGCCGCTTGTCGTCGGGCCGAATGCGCCGCAGGCTTCCCCCGGCCGCGCGGGGCTCGGGCCGACGTAATAGATGACCGCGTCCTTCAAATCGAAGGGCGGCTCCTCACCCTTTTCCAGAAGCTCCGATATGCGCTTGTGCGCGGCGTCCCTCGCGGTATAGACCGTGCCCGAAAGGAGCACCTCGTCACCCGCGCGCAGGGCGGAGAGCTTATCCTTGGTCAGGGGCGTCATAAGTCGGATCGGCATGGTCTTCTCCTTCCAGCACGGCGGATTGGAACCGCGCGACATGGCAGTTGATGTTCACGGCGACAGGCAGCATCGCGATGTGCGTCGGACGGTATTCGACCGCGACGGCGAGCGCCGTGGTGTCGCCCCCGAAGCCCGCGGGGCCGATGCCGAGCCTGTTGATTTCGGCGAGGATCTCGCTTTCGAGCTCCGCGTACCGGCGCTCGGGGTGCGGCTGCCCCAAAGGGCGCAGCAGCGCCTTTTTTGCGAGCGCGGCCACCTGATCGAAGCTGCCGCCTATACCGACGCCGACGACCACCGGCGGACACGGGTTCGAGCCCGCGAGCCTTACGGTTTCCACGGCGAAGTCGATCACGCCCCGGCGGCCGTCGGAAGGCTTGAGCATGACGAGACGGCTCATGTTCTCCGAGCCCGCGCCCTTGGGAGCGACGGTAAGCTTGAGCTTGTCGCCCCCGACGAGATCGAACGAAATGATCGCGGGTGCATTGTCCCCCGTGTTGACGCGCGAAAGCGGATCCGAAACGACGGATCTGCGCAGATAGCCTTCCGCGCAAGCCCGGCGGACGCCCTCGTCGACGGCGTCCTTCAGATTGCCCTCGACGTGCGCGTCCTGTCCGAGCTCCACGAATACGCAGGTTATGCCGGTATCCTGGCATGCGGGAAACACGCCCTCGCGGGCGATCTCGCCGTTTTCGAGAATCCGGTCGAGCACGTTCTGCGCAGGTCCCCAGCTTTCAGCCTCCCGGCAGGCCCGTATCGCCTCCGTCACCGACGGCGGCAGGCAGTAATTCGCCTTAACGCAAAGCTCCTTCACCGCCTCAATTACGTGCTGCGCCCGAATGGTTTTCATCTGTGCGCCGCTCCCGAACGGATTGCCGCCTCTGCGACGCGCTTTGCGACGTTCGCGGCGACGCGCTTGTCGAACGGCGAAGGGACGATATACGAGGCATTCAGCTCCTCCTCCGCGACCAGCTCCGCAATGGCATACGCCGCGGCGATCTTCATTTCGTAGTTGATGTCCCGTGCGCGCGCGTCCAAAGCGCCCCTGAAGACGCCGGGGAAGGCCAGCACGTTGTTGATCTGGTTCGGAAAGTCGCTGCGCCCGGTACCCACGACGGCGGCGCCGGCCGCTACGGCCTCGTCGTACATGATCTCGGGCACAGGGTTCGCCATGGCGAAGACGACGGGCTTTTCGTTCATGGTCCGGATCATCCCGGCTCTCAGCGCGTTGGGCACGGATACGCCGATGAAGACGTCCGCGCCCTTGAGCGCGTCGGCAAGCGTGCCCGTCAGATGATCGGGGTTCGTGATGCCGCACAGCATTTTCTTGTGGCCGGCAATTCCCAAAGCGCGTTCACCGTACAGGATACCATGCTCGTCGCAGGCGACGATGCGCTTCACCCCGAGGTTGCGCAGCATTTTGATGATCGCCGTGCCCGCGCTGCCGGGGCCGTTCAAAACCACCCTGATCTCGTCGAGCCGCTTTTTCACGAGCTTGAGCGCATTGATCAGCGCAGCGGCGACGACGATGGCCGTGCCGTGCTGATCGTCGTGGAAGACCGGGATGTCGAGCTCCTTTTCCAGCCTTTCTTCGATCTCAAAGCAGCGGGGGGAGGAGATGTCCTCAAGGTTGATGCCCCCGAAAGTCGGCGCAAGGCATTTTATCGTTCTGATCAACTCCTCGGAGTCGGTGGTGTCGAGGCAGATCGGGAAAGCGTCGACGTCGCCGAACTCCTTAAACAGGATCGCCTTGCCCTCCATGACGGGCAGCGCCGCCTCCGGACCGATGTCGCCCAGGCCCAGCACTGCCGTGCCGTCGGTTATGACGGCGACGAGGTTGCCTTTCGCGGTGTATTTGTAGACGTTCGCCCTGTCGGCGGCGATCTCGCGGCAGGGCTGCGCCACGCCGGGCGTATAGGCCGCGCTCAGATCGTCGCGGTTTTCAAGGCGCACTTTGCTCGCGACCGCAATCTTTCCCTTCGCCTTTTCGTGCAGATCCAGCGAAAGCCTGTTGTAATCCATGCGTTCTCCCTCCAGACGCGCCGCACCGCGGCGGCGACATGAACCCGCCGGGCGCGCGATTTCTACGCGATAGTATATCATACTTCCTTCGCGCAATTTAAGGCTTTTTTGCGCATGACCAATGGCTAACTGCTTTCTTTGGCGCTTCAGCGAAAAGAAATTGCCGGCTCTGCCGGTGAGGGAAAAAGAGTTATAACAAAAAAGACCTCCTACGCCGGAACGATGAAGGTTCGCCAACCGCATCGAACAAAGAGGAAGTCAAGTCATATGGATGACATACGGAGTCTAGCATACAGCAAAGGAAGACGCATGCGTGAGCATATTCAGCACACAATAGATATGATAAGCTGAAAAGCCCGCGATGCGCATTCGCTGAGTATCCTTTACGCATAATGAGGAATCGCAGATTATGATTTCGCCCCGCGGGCGTTTATTCGGGGACGCGAGCGGCGCATTCGCCAATGGCAGGCGTGATTCACTTTGGGAAGGGATTTATCCCGTGACGGAAGGCGAATCCCGCCTGTTCCAAGGTGCGCATTCGAGCAGCTTTACTCGACGATCAAGCCGTTCCTGCGCATGACCGAAACAATCGAATCCGCGCAATCCCGGCATATTTCCTCGCTCGCCGCTTCCACAAGCACCCGGACGACAGGCTCCGTGCCGCTCTTGCGCAGGAGCACGCGGCCGTCGCCGCCGAGCCTTTCTGCAACGCCTGTCTGTGCCGCCTGAACCTCGGGGTCGTTCAAAGCGCGGTCTTTGTCCGTGACCCGCACGCTGCGCAGCACCTGGGGGAACATTTGAAGCGGCTTCGTGAGCTCCGATAAGCTCGTTTTCCGATCCAGCATAACTTCCATGACCTTGATCGCCGTGAGCAGGCCGTCGCCCGTGTTCGCGAGCTTGCCGAAGATGATGTGGCCGGATTGCTCCCCGCCGATCAGGTGCCCGTTCGCCTTCATGTTCTCGTAGACGTATTTGTCGCCGACCGCCGTCTTTTCATAGCCGATGCCGGCGCGCTCGAGCGCCCGGTACAGCCCGAAGTTCGACATGACGGTCGTAACGACTTTGGAATTCCCCAATTCGCCGCGTTCTTTCATGTGGCAGGCGCACAGGTATACGATCCGGTCGCCGTCCACGACTTCGCCGCGCTCGTCCACGGCAAGGCAGCGGTCCGCGTCCCCGTCAAAGGCAAAGCCGACGTCGAGATGATTGCTGCGCACGATGCGGCAAAGCTGTTCGATATGGGTCGAGCCGCAGCCGCGGTTGATGTTCTTGCCGTTGGGGATGTTGTTGATCACATATGTTTCGGCCCCCAGAGCATCGAAGATGCCCTTGGCCATGGACCAGGTGCTTCCGTTCGCGCAGTCCAGCGCGACCTTCATGCCGGAATAGGAATGCGAGGCGAGGCTGATGAGGTAGCCGATGTAACGGTTCCGCCCGGCGGAGTGGTCTGCGGCCCGGCCGATGGTTTCGCCGGTCGCGTAGGGGAGCGCCTGCGGTTTCCCGTCGAGGTACGCTTCCACGGCCCCGACGACCTCGTCCTCCATCTTTTCTCCGCTTGCGTTGATCAGCTTGATGCCGTTGTCACAATACGGGTTGTGGCTGGCGGAGATCATGATGCCGCAATCGAAAGCCTCGGTGCGCGCGATATAAGAAACGCTGGGCGTCGTGGTCACATGCATCAGGTAGACGTCCGCGCCGGAAGCCGTCAGGCCGGCCGTGAGCGCGCATTCGTACATATAGCTCGACAGCCGCGTGTCCTTGCCGATCACGATTTTCGCCTTGTGATCCCGGCCGTAATGCCAGCCGAGGAAACGGCCGATCTGAAACGCGTGCTCAACCGTGAGGTCTATGTTCGCTTCGCCGCGAAATCCGTCGGTGCCAAAATAGTTCGACATGTGGTTCTCCCGAAGCATCTAAATTTCAATCCGCAACCATCGTCGGCAACATCGGTTATTATACTATCTGCTCTTTGAAATGTCACCAGTTAATCCCAAAAGGTTGCGGCGGGGATTTGGATTTTTGCTTTTAATTACTCTTTTTAATGTTTTTTCCGTGAGCGGATTTCAGAGGCGGCGGAGAGACATGAATATTCGGTGTTAATTTTTGCACTCGTTTTCCTCGACGAGCCGTATCTAAAAAGCATAACCAGGCAACACTCGAACCCGGGGTATAAATATTTGAAACAGGCTCCGAACGATTGGGTCGTTTTTATTGCGGCAACGCAACTGCCGATAATCGGGCAAACATCAGAAGGCGGCAGGAGAAAACGCACCTAAAGAAATTTGGCGTTGACCACTTGTTTTTTTATGTTGAAATAACGTATCGTTCGCTATATAATTTGGATGAACGGTAAAAACTTGGCAGCAAGAAAACCGTATTATTGTATAGCTATTGTGCATCTGGTTATAAATTATACGAGTCGGAGGGGAGGGAGAGACCGTTTTCATGCAAAGGAAAACCCGGTGTAAAATACTGATAATCAGCGTTGTTGTCGCTCTGTTGTTTTTTTTGCCCAACGTCGCTTATGGCACGGGATTGGTTGTTTTAGGAAATTCGCCGGCGGAAACAACCGCGGAAACGAACTGCGTATCGATGATCGTGGTTGACAGCGCAAGCGGAAGCGTGCTCAAGCAAAAGGACGCGGATATGAGCTTCGACCTTGCGGGCGGCATGGTTCGCCTGATGGCGGCGCTCACCGCGCTCGATTACCTCGAGCCGGACGATACCGTCTCCATCGACGGCGCGGCCGCTTCCCTGCCGGAAGGGGCGCGGCTGATCCGGTTTCGCAGGGGGTCGGTCGTCGCCGTGAAGGATGTGCTGGCCGCGATGCTCGTGTATTGCGCAAACGACGCGGCGCTCGTTCTGGGCGAGGCTGTTCTCAGGGTTTCCGGAACGGACGATTTCGTCGCGCTCATGAACCAAAAAGCCGCGGAACTCGGCATGTCCGGCACCGTCTATGCGGACCCGACCGGCCTTATGGCGGACGGGCAGGTCACAACGGTTACGGATCAGCTGATCCTCGCCCGCGCCGCCTTTTCGACCGAAGCGATCGACTCCATACTCAGGCAAACGGAATATCGGGTCGTATCGGCGGACAGCGGATTGCCCGAAACCATGGACCAGTATTCGACGATCATGCGGCCCGGCGACGCCGCGTATGACGAAAGGGTGAGCGCAATCGCAAGAGGAAGCGCGCAGGCGGGAACGAGCGCGCTCGTCCGCGCGCAGAGCGGCGGGAGCGACATCACCGTCGTCATGGTCTACTCGTCAAGAAACGTCACCGAGGTATACGCCGCCGTCAAAGAAATCATAGACGCGTATATCGGCACGTTTGGCATCGACCTGCTCCCCTACGTAAAAGAAAAGTGTGCGGCGCTGAACATCGGGTCGGAGCTCGTCACGCTCCCGTGGACAATCGCGCAAGAACATCCGATGATCGTATCCGCCTACGACGGCTTCGTGTTCGACGCGTCGCAGGTTCGGGTGGGGCCCGACGAAGCGTCCCTTTCGGACGATGGGACGGGCACGATGAACCTCGCCGCTGCGGTGTATTACGGGGACATTCCTCTGATGACGATCGGGCTGGCCGCTCCCGGCGCAGTCGCGCAGCAGACGCCCGATCCGGAAACCCCGGCGGAACCGACCGCGACGCAAAGCGCCTCCATGCCCCTTTATGAGCCCGGGATCGAGCAGGCGCCTTCCGGCTTTATGGAGGCGTACGGCTGGCTCATACTTGCCCTCGCCGCGGGCTTACTGGCGGTCGCGGTGATCGCAATCGGCAAAAAAATCAGGGCGCACATTCATTAAACGAAAAGGACGACGGTGTAAATTATGAGGGATTTGACTCTGCGCGACATCTTCAAAGCCGTTCTGGACCGCATCGTTTTCGTTGCCGTCGTGCCCGCCGTCGCCGTCGCGGTCACGGCGTTCGTATGCTGGAACGTGCTGCCGCCGACCTATACGGCGACCACCACGATGTACGTGCTCAACCGCGCGTCCGATGAAACCATCAGCTATACGGACGTCAACACGAGCACGCTGCTCGTCAACGACTATCAGGCGCTCGCCTCCAGCAACCGCGTCGTGGACGGGGCCGCGCAATTGGTCGGCCTCGAAGATCTCAAGGACTATAAGGTCTCCGTTTCCCTGCAGAGCAGCACGCGCCTGATCTCGGTCGACGTCGAAGGCCTGGACCCGGCGATGACCGCGAATGTCGCCAACGCCATCGCCTTCAACCTGTCCGAATGCATACTCGACGTTATGAAAGTTGAGAACATCAGCATCATCGACACCGCGGTGCCGCCGGACAGCCCTTCGGGCCCGCAGTCTCTTCGCAACACGGCGCTCGCGGGGGTGATCGGCCTTGTCGCGTCCGTGGGCCTTGTTTTGCTGATCGAGGCGATGAACACGAAGATACGCACGGCGGACGACGTGCAGGAGTTCCTCAAGCTGCCCGTACTTTCCCAGATCCCGAAGTTCACCGACGATTGACCCTTGCCAAGCGACTTGGAGGTAGAGAATGCCAGCGACGAAAAGCATCTTTGACATCTACAAAAACGAGCCCGGGGTGCAGGAGGCGTTTCGCGCCCTTCGCACGAACATCCAGTTTTCGAGCGTCGATAAGCCGGTCAAGCTGATCGCCGTTACCAGCGTCGCGCCGGGCGAAGGCAAATCGAGCGTCGCGCTGATGCTCGGCCTTTCAATGGCCGAAGCGGGCAAGAAAACGCTCCTCGTCGAGGTCGACTGCCGCCGCCCCATGCTTGGGAGCAGGCTCAAGCTGAGGCCGAAAAACAACTGGGCGCAGTGTTTGTACAGCGACGTGCCTTTACGCGACGTGGTCGTGCCCACGATACTCCGCGACCTTTACTTTATGGACATCGAGCCGCAAATGATGCATCTGCCGGAGATTCTAAACTCCCACAAGTTCGGCCTGCTTCTCGAGAAGCTGCGCGCCGAGTTCGACGTCGTCATCTTCGATACCCCGCCGCTCGGCATTTTCATCGAGGCCGCGGTGCTCTCCCACCAGACGGACGGCACGCTGCTGGTGATCAAAACCGGAACCAACGACATCAAGGAGGAATTGGACGCGATCGCGCAGCTGGAGAAGGCGAACGCGCGCATCCTCGGAGCGGTGCTCAACGGCATGCGGTATGCATCGAGCAAATACGGATATTATTACTATTATAAAAACGATAAGGACGATAAAAAGCGATTCAGGGGCCGAAGGAGGAAAACTCGTAAACCGACAGCAAAAGGCTGAGCGAACGGAGGAATCGGGATGCTGGACAGACACTGTCATATCCTGTATGGCCTGGATGACGGAGCGGCGGATCTCGAGGAATCACTGGCGATGCTGCGCGCCGCGAAAGCCGCGGGCGTGACGGATATCGTCGCGACGCCCCATGTCCTGGACGCAACCTTTGATTTTTCCCTTGCCCGCGAGCGGAAAAGGGAGCTCGAACACTATGCGCGCGAAATCGGCGTCGCGCTGCAGCTCGGCTTCGAGGTGTTCTGGTACGCGCTGGCCGAGATGACCCCCGGTATGGTATCCCAATGCCGCATGGGGGATACGGACGCCATCCTGATCGAGTTCAACTTGCACGCCGGTTTGCCCTGGGATATGATGAAGGGGATATTCTCGCTCCAGCAGGCGGGGCTGGAGGTTGTCATCGCCCATCCCGAACGCTACGATTGCGTGAAAAAGGACAACGCGATCGCGCAGGAATGGCTGGATATCGGATGTACGCTCCAGCTCGACGCGAATGTTCTTCTGTTACCCGTGCTCGATTCGGCCAGGCACTGCGCGCACGCCATGCTCAAGCGCGGCATGTACCAGTACGCCGCGTCCGACGCCCACAGCGCGCGCGATTATGAGCGCTTCGCAAGGTCCGTCGAGCTGATAAAAAGGAATTATGAGGATTTGGCGATATGAATCAGCAAGCGAAAAAGAAACCGTCCGCCGGCAGAATCATACTGATCGCGCTCGCCGCCATACTTGTCGCAGGTTTTGGCGCACTCGGTTTTCTGTACGCCAAACTCAGCAGCATGCGGGAAAACGTCGTTCCCGTCACAAGCAAGCCGACCATGCACGCTATGGCGACCCCCGCGCCCGAACCGTCCCTGACGCCGATTGTCGGCACGCCGGAGGACATCGACGAGGACCACGACGACCCGGTCGAAACGGACGAGATCGGCGAGGACCCGATCTACAACACGGACGCCATAGACGAAACCGTGATCAACATACTGATCCTGGGCGAGGACACGCGCCCGAGCGAAAAGAACGCGGGCCGTTCGGACAGCATGATGCTGCTCTCCTACAACAGCGAAACGAACGAGGCGAAGCTCGTTTCGTTCCTGCGCGACACCTATATTTACATACCGGGGCGCGCGCGGTGGAACCGCATCAACACGGCTTACCGCTTCGGCGGCGTCGGGCTGACGATCAATACCATCAACGAAAACTTCGGTCTGGATATCCAGTATTACATCATAACCGATTTTCAGAACATGGTGAAGATCGTGGATATGCTCGGCGGACTGGAACTGCGCGTCACACAGAAGGAAGCGGCGTATATCAACAAGTATATGCAGACCGATCCGCTGCCCGAGGAGGAAGGCACGTATGTGCTGACCGGCGAGCAGGTGCTCGTGCACTGCCGCAACCGCAGAACGGGGGACGGCGATTGGGGACGTACGAGCCGCCAGCGCCAGGTGATGCTCGCGCTGTTCAACCGCGCCAAACAGGAGCGCAACGTGAGCACGCTGACGTCTCTCGCCAACGAGCTGCTGCAGTATGTCCGCACCAATATTGATGCGGCGACGCTGGTACAATTGGGCGCGGACGCGGTCTTCTCGGATGATTTTACGCTAAAGGGCGGAACCGTGCCCTTTGCGGATACATGGAAATACGCGAGTATCGACGGCAAGAGCGTCGTTACGATAGATCTTGAAGAAAACAGAGAGCTTTTGCACGACTTTCTGTTCGGCGAAAGCGATTGAAGGGAATGATTGCATATGGGGGACATGAATCAGTTTGAAAACGCCGCGGCGATTCCGCCACGGAGCACGGCGGCCGAACGTTGGCTTCACCTTTTCGGGCTGCTGCTTCTGGACGGGGCGCTGTTGGCCGCCGCAATCGGGATTTCGATACTGCTCCGGTTTGAAACCGGCTTTCGCGCAAGCGGCGCTTCGGGCGATTTCTTCGGTTATCTGCCGGTATACGAAGCCGTTTTTCTTCCCGTTTTGCTGCTTGGCGGCTTCTACAGGATCTATTGGAAATACGCGGGTCTCCACGAAATCGTGCTGGCGTTCATCTTGTGCGCCGCCTCCGGCGGGATTGTTTATATTTTTAACGGTATTTTTTCATTCGGATTTTCCCGCGCGGTTATCGTGATGGCGGCCGTGTTCGCCGCGCTGGCAATCGTCGCGTCGCGCATATTCGGGCGCGGCGTGCGGTACCTGCACAGGACGGCGCTGCACATGAAAAACAGGGATCATTATAAGCGGGTCATGATCATCGGCGCGGGCAGCGGAGGCGCCAATGCGCTCGCGCTGTACAAGAAGAAAACGTACGAGAACATCATACCGGTCCTGTTCGTGGACGACGATCCCGCAAAGCGGTCCTACCGCTTTGACAATGTTCCCGTCCTCGGCGGCAGGCGGGATATTCCCGGCCTGGCCATGAAACACAACATACAGGAGATCGTGATCTCCGTCAATCCGGCGAATATCGTGAACATGGACGAGCTGATCCAGCTTTGCAGGCAGACGACCTGCAGGATCCGCCTTCTGGCCGGAATCGATAACATAGATAAGAATCAAACGGCAAAAGCCTGGTTCAAGGACCTTGATATCGCCGACTTTTTGATGCGCAACGAGGAGCACCTGGATTTATCCTCCGTAAGCGCGTACCTGAAAGATAAAACCGTCTTAATCACGGGCGGCGGCGGCTCGATCGGCTCCGAGCTTTGCCGGCAGGTCATGCGTTTTTCGCCCAAGCTGCTCGTCATCTTCGACATTTACGAAAACAACGCCTATGAGCTCGAGTGCGAGCTCAGGCAGAACTTCAACGGCTCCTGCCGCGAGGAGGTCGTCATAGGCTCGATCCGCGACATCCGCAGGCTGCAGGAGGTGTTCGCGAAGTATAAGCCGGAGGTTGTGTTCCACGCCGCCGCGCACAAGCACGTCCCCCTGATGGAGAAATCCTACGGCGAGGCCATCAAGAACAACATCTTCGGCACGCGCAACCTGCTGGAAGTATCGGCCGCGAGCGGCGTCGAGCGCTTCGTTATGCTCTCGACCGACAAGGCGGTCAACCCCACGAACATCATGGGCGCGACAAAGCGCATCAACGAGATGATGGTGCAGGTGTTCGCGAAAGAAAGCGGCATGAAATGCATGATGGTTCGCTTCGGGAACGTTCTCGGCTCCCACGGAAGCGTCATCCCGCTCTTTGAAATGCAGATCAAAAAGGGAGGCCCCGTCACCGTTACGCACCCCGATATCGTCCGGTACTTTATGACGATCCCCGAGGCGGCGCAGCTCGTCCTGCAGGCGGGCTCATTCGCGCAGAACGGGGCGCTGTACGCGCTCGATATGGGCGAGCCGATACGCATTATTGACCTTGCGGAAAAAATCATCCGATTCTACGGGTATGAACCGAATGTGGACATGCCCATCAAGATCACGGGCCTTCGCCCCGGCGAGAAGCTCTACGAGGAACTGATATCCGAGAAGGAACTCCAGCGACTGATCGCCACGGAGAACAAAAAGATATTCGTCGTTCCCACGGACAACATCGACGAGAAGCTGTTCTACGAGCGACTCGCGCGCCTTGAACGGGAGGTCGAAGGCGGCGTCTTCGAGGGCGAAACGAGAAAAGCGGTTATCCAGCGGCTGATCCGGGAGCTTGTGCCCTGCTACACGCCCAACGGCAACGGCGGGAAGCAGGAGCAGAAGCCGGAACCGGTACAGGCGCAGCAAAACCAACGCGAGGATATCGCCCCAAGCGCCATGCCGTCCTATCAGGCGCAAAGCGGCATATAACGCGGCGGGGAAGCCGGAATCGGCCGAAGGGGATCATCCCATGGAGGAGCTGGAACGCGACGTTTATTGCCTGTTCTGCATCGCGGGCGGCGAAAGTTCGGTCGTTCGGAATCTGGACAGGCTGGGGTATCAGGCCATCTCGCCTGTCGTGCTGAAATGGAAGCCCGTCGACGGACAGCTAAAGAAGCGTCCCTGCCGGCTGCTTCCGGGATATATCTTTTTCGAGGCCGGGCAGGACAACGTACCCGATTGGAGCGACATACGCGCCATTCGCAAGGTGCTGCGCATACTGCAATACGACGACGGCACGCGCGCCCTGCGCGAGGCCGATTACGAATTCGTCCAATGGCTCAAGCGCTATTCGGGCGTGATCGATGTTTCCCAGGCGGTTCAGGAGGGGACGAAGATCAGATTCGTGAACGGCCCCCTTAAAGACCTCGGCGGCACCATTGTAAAAGTCAACAAGAGCAGGAAACAGGTCGCGGTCAATCTCGGCTCCGAGAGCGCGATCAAGATCGTCTGGTGCGGAATTGAGTATGTCGAGGCGGAAAAAGAGGGATAGTTTGCGCAAACAGCAACCGTTTGCGGAGCGAGCCCGGGGATCACGGCGTTTCATTTCGCGCTTTGCCGATGAGCCTCCATGCAAGCAGAGCAACCATGATCCCGAACGCAGCGCCCGCGAAATCCAGAAGCACGTCCGAAACCTGGGAGCCTCTGTTTGAAAGTATCTGGATCGCCTCGTCCGCAACGGCGACGGCCAGGCTGAAAGACAGGCAGTTCGCGACCGACTGCAGCTTGGCGCGCCGGCGCGCAACGGCGAAAGAAGCGAGCAGCGCGCCGAGAAACCCATACTCGCAAAAGTGTGCGAGTTTGCGCACCAGGTGGTCGGTAACATTGCCCTTGCCGACGAACAGCTCAATCAGCGGCGACACCAGTTTGAGTATGCCGAGGCTCTTTTCCCGGGATACGGGGATGCTCTCCAACGAGTTCCCCCATATGAAAGCAAGGGCCGCGCCTATGAGGACGGCGTATATCACGAGGGTGAGCCTGCGTTTTTTATCTTCCGCATGATTGGTCCGCATCGCATATCCTTTTTGCAATACCCATGTGGGCGATTCCCGATAATCATATCCGGATGCGCGGGGTTCTATAAGCTTTTTGCGGCGCGCAACAATAGAAATATACCACAAATTCTACGCGATTCAACAGATATTTCTTTTGTTATGCAGGCGGATCAACACAAGAGATTCTACTCCTTCGTTGATTTTGCTCCCTCTCGGCGCCGCATAGAGGGGAGAACCAAACCATATCAATATCGGCCGTCTCAGGCAAAGCAGAACAGGCCCGCAAGGGTCTGTTTTGCTTTGGCGCGGCCGATTCGAGAGCCTGTACGAATCTTTGCATTCGCAACGTGATTGATTGATTGACTGCGTATAAAACCTGTGATAGAGTTGTTGTAACCGAACGGTTACAATTATGCAGAAAGCCGAACCGTTAAAATCATCGCCGACGGGGCCGCGGGCCGGCCAAAGAAACAGCGGCTTCATCGCTGAACATGCCAAAAGAATCAGGAGGGAAAACATGAAAAAAAGCCTTTTGAGACAAACCTTTTCCCTGCTGCTGTGCGCGGCGCTCGCGTTCACGCTGCTGCCGTCGGCGGCGCTGGCGGCGGAGACGGTCGGCGATTTCATCGTCGAGGGCGGGGTTTCGGGAACGGACTTTACCTTTACCGGCGGCGTGCTCGCGTTCATTCAGCCGGGCGCCTATACGGTGTCCATGAAGGCAGGCGCCACGATTCCCACAACGAACAGGATTGCGGCCGCTTCGTCGGGCACGGTCAATATCACGCTCAGCGGCGTGCGCATCGATTTATCCGGAATCTACTCAAATTCCGCCTTCGACATCGCGTCCGGCTCCGCCGTCAGCCTTAACCTCGCGGCGGGCACGTCCAACGAGTTCAAAAGCGGTGCCGACAAAGCGGGCATCCGCGTGCCGGAAGGCGCATCGCTCGCCGTAAGCGGCACGGGTACGCTCAAGGCCAACGGCGGCACTTTCGGGGCTGGCATAGGCGGCGGCGATGGCGAGAACGGCGGCACAGTGAACATCACCGGCGGTACGGTGAACGCAACCGGTGGCGACGATGGCGCGGGCATCGGCGGCGGCAATGGCGGCAACGGCGGCGCCGTCAGCATCGGCGGCGGCACGCTTAGGGCACAGGGCGGCTGCTATGCCGCGGGCATCGGCGGCGGCGACGGTGGTTACTATTTCTACGGCGGCGACGGCGGCGCGGTTATGATCACCGGCGGCAGCGTCAGGGCGCATAAAGGCACCGGCGACGGATGGCAAAAAGATATCGGCTGGGGCGACAATTTAGGCGAAAGCGCCGCCCCCGGCACCCTGACAAACGGCGCGGGCCAAGACGTTTTCCTCGCCACGGTGACGCTCAAGGATCCGGCTGTTCCAGGCAGCATAGGCGCGGCGAAGATCCAATCTCTGACGACCGACCCGGCGCTTGCCTACGGCACCGACGGCATGGTTACGGACAGCGACGGCAAGCTGTACCTTTACCTGCCGGCCGGCACGCTGACAAAGGCGGCGCAGACCACGGACGGCGGGGAGACCGCGACCTATACGGGCGAGGTCGATACCCAGAACAACCACAGCGGTCTAGGCGCGCTGTACCTGGCGGCGGAGACCAGCGACTTTGTCGTCACGGGCGGGACCCCGGGGACGGATTACACCTTTGTCGGCAGCGCGCTCAAGTTCACCCGGCCGGGCGCCTATACGGTGTCCATGAAAGAGGGCTTTCCGGCCGATAAGTCCACGAGCAACAGGATCGTGGTCGACGCGCCGACGAGCACGGAGCTGAATCCCGTAGGCATTACGCTCAACGGCGTGCGCATCGACGCTTCGGCATTGACCCCCTTACGGTCCGCCGTTGACATCGCGCCAAACTCGTGCGTGAGCCTTACGCTCGCGGCGGGCACTTCCAACGCGTTCAAAAGCGGCGCCGGCAAGGCGGGCATACACGTGCCGGCGGGCGCGAGCCTCGCAATCGGCGCCGAAGCGCCCGAACAGGTATGCTTACGGCGCGGGGCGGCGCGGGTATCGGCGGCAACGCGGGCAGCGGCAGCGGCGATACCGGCGGCGGCTGCGGGACGGTCGTAATCAACAACGGAATCGTTAAAGCCTACGCGAACGCAAGCGGTGCGGGCATCGGCGGAGGCGATTGGGGCGGCAGCGGCGGCAGTGTCACCATCAACGGCGGCGAGGTTGAGGCCGTAGGCGACGGCGAGGGCGCGGGTATCGGCGGAGGCAGCAATTTTGCGAGCCACGGCACCGGCGGCACGGTCGCGATCAACGGCGGCGTCGTCACGGCGACGGGCGGTGGCGGCAACGGCGTCAGCCCCGGCGGCGCGGGCATAGGCGGCGGCGGTTACGGCGGCAGCGGTTGCGACGTTACCATATCGGGCGGCATCGTCACAGCAAAGGGCGGCGGCTTCAGCGCGGGCATCGGCAGCGGCGGCGGCGGCATCTACTATGAATTCTATCCGCACTTCGTCTCCGGCGAAGGAGGCACGGCCGCCATTTCCGGCGGCACCGTCACGGCGACGGGCGGCAGCGGCGCCTCCGGCATAGGCGGCGGCAAAGACAGTCCCGGCGGTACGGTCTATATCTCCGGAGGCAGCGTCAGGGCAAAGGGCAACAACGGCGTTGCCGGGGGTGCGGAGGATATCGGCCATGGTTTGGAAGTCGAAAGCGAGCACCTGAACAGCGGTACGCTGTTCAACAAACCCTCGGGCGAGGGCGGCGTGCCCGTGTTCCTCACCACCGTGACGCTGGACGGCGTCGGGGCCGTGACGCGGGTGACCATGGTCATGACCGGCCTGACCCCGGAATACGGCGCCAAGGATATGTATACCGACAAGGAGGGCAAGCTGTATCTTTACCTGCCGGCGGATACTAAAACCGCAGCGGCGGCGGCCGAGACCGGCGAGCCGCCTGAACAAACGGCATATACGGCAGCCGGCAGGCCCATCATAACCCGGAATGATCATAGCGCCGCCGGCACGCTGTATGAGGGCGCGCTGCCCATAGCGGTCACGTTTGCCTCCGCGACGGCGGACGGCGCGGCCGGCACAACCACCTCGACGAGGATCGACCTCGTATTCTCCAAGGCCGTCGCCGG
>ERZ795030.2412-NODE-2412-length-22347-cov-7.906155_pt1 | contig 22347 bp, 18 predicted proteins | sample MGYA00375122_ERZ795030 | MGnify/ENA primary metagenome ERZ795030 (study PRJEB30165, sample SAMN05720146) | activated sludge metagenome | isolation source: anaerobic digester from wastewater treatment plant | place: Japan | collected 2015-04-20 ... | reverse complement strand
TCGATTCCGAAAGCGATCCCGACCCCGATCCCGATTTGGATGAAACCCTGAAACCCAGAAACCCTGAAACCCAGAAACCTTGAAACCAAGGAGAGTGTCCCGTGGTTAAACAATCGATTCCGAAAGCGATCCCGACCCCGATCCCGATTTGGATGAAACCCTGAAACCAGAAACCTTGAAACCCTGAAACCAGAAACCCCGAAACCTTGAAACCAAGGAGAGTTGAAGGTTCAACTGCTCTTTTTAGGTTACGTCTTGTATTATCCCCGTTTCGTGATGACGAGGTTACGGGCTCTCGCCGCGTCGGGTGCCAGAATCGCCTTTTGCCGCTGTTTGTCGCGCGGGTTCCGGGTGACGTGGATAGGGGTGCCGCTGAACGGGTCGTAACCGGTGTAGTACATCGCGGTAGACCAAGTAGAGGGCGTCGGGGTGAAGATCTGCACCTGCTCGGGGTTGAGGTGCAAATGCGAGGCGACAAACCGCCGCAGGCGGCGCATGTCGTCATCGGTGCAGCCAGGGTGCGCAGCGATGAAGTAGTAAGTGAGGAATTGCCGGAGGCCGTGCCTGCGATTGGCGGCCTCGAATTTCCGTTTGAAGGTCAGAAGCGCGTCGAGACCGGGTTTGCCCATGGCGGCGAGCACCCGCGGTTCGGTGTGCTCGGGCGCGAGTTTGATCTGTCCCGAGACATGATGGGCCGCGAGATCATCGATGTAGCCGTCGCCGTGACGCGGGTCTGCGGCAATCAGGTCCGGCCGGATGCCGGAGGCCACGAACACCTTGCGCACGCCGGGCAGGCGGCGTAGGCTGGCGAGCAGTTCCCGCTGCGGTCCGTGGTTGGGGCGCAGCGAGTCACAGCACGCGGGGAAGAGGCATTCCCGGTCGGGGCAGGCGCCTTGGAGCGTTTTGCGCGAACAGTCGAAGCCGTACATGTTGGCGGTGGGTCCGCCCACGTCGCGGAGGATGCCGGTGAACGCCGGATGGCGTGTCATGCGGCGGGCCTCGTCGAGGATCGCCGATTGTGAGCGGCTGACCACTTGGCGACCCTGGTGCATGGCGATGGCGCAGAAGCGGCACGCCCCGTAACAGCCGCGGTGGGTGGTCAGCGAGAAACGGATGGTGTCCAGTGCGCGGATGGGGCCGCGGGCCGCCACAGCGGGATGGGGGTCGAGCGTGAACGGCAGGGCGTAGACGGCATCCAGCTCAGCCGAGGTGAGGGGCGGCGCAGGCGGGTTGTGCACCAGGCACCGGGTGTCCACTTTTTGCAGGAGGGGACTGGCCGTGTGAGCCTCTTGGTTGGTTGCGAAGAGGCGGAACATCTCCAGAAAGGCGGATCGCCCTTCCGGGGTGGGCGCGGCCACGGTGTTGAAATCCGGAAGAGCGACAGCGTTTGCGGGCCGTGCCTGCGATGAGGCCGGCAGGGCGTGGCAGAGGCCGCGCAAGCCGCGCCAGTCGGTACCGTCACGCCATGCGCGGGCCAACGCCGTGATTGTGCGCTCCCCCATACCGTAGACGAGCGCATCAGCTTTGGCGTCGAACAGCAGGGGGCGCCGCACGGTATCGGACCAACAGTCGTAATGCGCGATCCGTCGCAGGCTGGCCTCGATGCCGCCGATGACGATCGGTTTGCAGGGCTTGAAGGCGGCGCGGATTTGGTTGCAGTAGACGATCACCGCGCGGTCGGGCCGGGCGTTGTTGACGCCGCCGGGAGTGAAGTCATCCTGTCTGCGGCGGCGGCCGGCGGCGGTGTAGTTGGCGACCATGGAATCCACGCATCCGCTGGTGACGCCCCAGAAGAGGCGCGGTTCGCCGAGGCTGCGGAAGGCCTCCGTCGAGGCGGGATCGGGCTGGGACAGGATCGCGGTGCGGAAGCCTTCGCGTTCGAGCACACGACCGATCACGGCCACGCCGGAATAGGGCGAATCGATGTAGGCGTCACCCGAGACCAGAATCACATCCGGCGCGTCCCAGCCGAGTTGCCGGATCTCCCGCTGTGTGCACGGCAGGGGCATGGGGCTTAGGCGAGCGGTTCGACCGAGAGGCGCAGGAACGTTTCCAGACGTTCACCCGGTTCAAGTGTGCGCAAGAGATCGCGTTGGGCTGCGGCCTCCCGGCCCTCGGGGTAACAGTTGGCGGGTTCAAGCCCCAGAACGTATTCGCCTTGGCCGCACATTTTCCACTGAATCAGGAAAGGGAGTTCTGCCACGCGGTAGGTCACGCGCAGGGAGAGGCGCAACTGCGGATTCACCAACGCGGCCGAGGCCAGCCCCTGTTCGTCGGCTGGCAGGGTGTGGTAGTAGACCTGTTCGCGGAAGCCCGGCGCGGGAGCGGCGAAACGCTGCCACTCCGCGAGCCCGGCCGCGGCATGCTCGTTCTGCGGGGTCACGGGATGGTCGGGCATCACAAGTGTGGCTTCCGGGTCCACCAGCGGCCAGCCGAGGTTCATGTGGTAGAGCAGCATCACGGGCGTGGGCGCGAAGCCCAGGTTCTCGATCGTGTCGCGCACGGTGATGGACGGCGTGTCGAAGGCGGTCGAGATCGTGCGCGTGAGCGTGAGGTTCTCGCCGAAGACCCGGGCGTGACGCATGCGTCCGCTGGCGCTCAGGGTATACGTGCCGTCTGGCGTCCAGGCTGCGGAGGTGTTCACCTCCTCGGCTGCGAGGTGGCTCAACCGGCCGTGCAGACCGTGGCGTTCGCCGTCCGCTGCGCACGGTCCGCCGACATTCAGCAGGCCGCAACCGGTGAGCAGGCCGCCGCCCCAGGTCCGCAGCCACTCGCATCCCTCGGGGTCGTAGGCGTGGGGCACGGCGGGCGGCTGGCATGCGAGCCAGGCCAGCGGGATGCCTTTGTACCGCGCCGGGCCGATATCCATGCCGCGGTCCGGATACACGGAAAACGCGAGTCCGCTGCCGGATTCGAAGTCCAGTACGCGCATGCCGCGTCCCCGGCCGTCCTCCTCCACCAACCGCCGAATCGCGGCCATTTGTTCCATCCGGCCCACGCGGGCCGCTAAAAAAGCACGGTCTTTTTGATTCATCCTCTTCCTCCGATTTGAAATAATCGTAGCAAAGAGTTGCTTTTTCGGCACGAAACGAATTAAACTCTTTTCCTGTTTTGTTTGTATGAAGAAGGTGGATGGATTACAGAAAGGAAAAGGGGATCAACATGATGCAGTTCAATCGTCGTGATTTTATCAGGGGATCGGCACTGGCGGCGGCGTCGCTGGTCGCGGGCGGATGCGAGACCACCGGAGCGGCGGGCCGCTATCCGGCGGTGACGCGCACGGTCGCGCCGAGATTCCGTAAGCCGGGCGAGAAGCTCAATATCGGCGTGGTCGGTGTGGGCGGCAAGGGATGGAGCGACTGGATGCCGATGTTCAAGAACGGCGAGAACATTGTGGCGCTCTGCGACGTGGACCGCAATCCGATCAACAAGGCCTTGGCCGAGTTGGAGAAAGCGGGGGTCAAACCCTCGCAGGTCAAGTGCTACAGCGATTTCCGTAAGATGCTGGACGAGTGCAAGAATCTGGACGCCGTGACGGTTTCGACGCCGGACCACATGCATGCGCCCGCCGCGATCCGCGCCATGAAGCAGGGGTGCCATGTGTTTGTGCAGAAGCCGCTGGTGCGCACGATCTGGGAGGCGCGTTATTTTGAAAAGGTCGCCAAGAGCTGCGGTGTGGTGACGCAGATGGGCAATCAGGGCAGTGCCAACAACGGCCTGCGCCGTAACGCTGAACTGTTGCAAGCCGGTATCCTCGGTGATGTGACCGAGGTGCATGTGTGGACCAATCGCCCGATATGGCCGCAGGGCATCGGCAGGCCCGAGGGGTCGGACCCGATTCCGGAGACGCTCGATTGGGACAGCTACCTCGGCACGGCACCGGTGCGCCCGTTCAAGGCCGGCGTCTACCACACCTTCAAGTGGCGCGGCTTTTTTGATTTCGGCACCGGCGCGTTCGGGGACATGGCCTGCCACACCATGAACCTGCCGTTCCGCGGTTTGCGCCTGGGCGCGGTCGAGTCGGCCGAGTGCATCCAGATCGAGGGTAAGAATAACGAGACCTATCCCAACAAGAGCATCGTGCGGCTGACCTATGCCGCGCGCGGCCGTCTGCCGCGGGTGACGCTCTACTGGTATGACGGCAATCTCAAGCCTTCGGCAGAGATCATGCCCAAAGTCGTCGCGACACTGGGTCAGGTGCCGAACACCGGCTGCCTGATCATGGGCAGCAAAGGCATGGTCTGCAGCACCAACGACTACGGCGCGGACGGCTACATCGCCTTCAACGACGAGGCGAAGATGAAGTCGATGTCCAAGCATGAGGCGCTGACCGAGGCAGTCATCCCGGCGAAGTTCCGCCCCAACACCAATGGCCACTACCTCGAGTTCGTCAACGCCTGCAAGGGTCAGGACGTGTGCTTCTCGGATGTGGACCATTCGGTGCCGATGCTGGAAAGCATGCTGGTCGGCTGCGTCGCGCAGCAGGTCCCCGGCAAGCTGAAGTGGGACAGCCGTAAACAGGAGTTTGCCAACAACGCCGCAGCCAACGCGTTGGTCAAACCGCACATCCGTCCCGGCTGGGAATTCTGACGGGGCATCCGCCCGGTCGGAATGTTTGCGCAAAGCCACGAAGGCCACGAAGAGGTCGGAATCCGGAATCTTTGTGACCTTTGTGGTTTTGTAAGGCCTGAACATGAATCTTTGGAAAGACACGTATCCGCTGATCATCTCCTGCGCGCGCGGGTTGGCGCCGCAGACGGTCGGCGAACTCAAGCGGCTCGGTTACCGCATTGTGGACACCACCGCACAGACGGTGGTGGTCCGCGGCACCATGCGCGACATGATGACGCTGAACTTGCGGCTCCGCACCGCGCACCGTGTGCTCGCGCCGCTGTTGCGGACCGAGTGCCGCAACCTCCGCGAGTTTTACGACGACGTCAAATCCATCGATTGGGAAAACCTGCTGGAGCCGGACGGGTATTTCACGGTGAACAGCGTGACGCGCACGGACGCGATCCGCGACACCCGCATGGCCGCGCTCAAGGCCAAAGACGCGATCGCCGCCGTATGCGGCAGCAGTGCGGCAGTCGTCCCGATTCGGGCCGCGAAACCCACGGCGCCGCAATCTTTGTCTATTGGCAGAGAACCGAGCTCATCATCTATCTGGACACCACGGGAGGCGAGCCGCTCTCCAAACGCGGGTATCGCATCACGCCGGGAACCGCGCCGTTGCAGGAGACCCTGGCGGCCGGATGCGTGCTGGCTTCGGGATGGGATGCCAACAGCCCGTTTGTCGTGCCGATGTGCGGTAGCGGGACCCCGGCGATCGAGGCCGCGCTGCTGGCGCTCAACCGTGCGCCGGGCAGCTTCAAGAGCCACTTCGGGTTCATGGCCATCAAAGGGTACCGCATCACGATTCCCGGCGAGCGCGCGGGAGCGAGTGTGCGGCAACGTTTCGGTGCCTCGCCGGAACAGATTTGGAAAGACATGGTGGCTACCGCGCGCGATCAGGAACGCCGGGAGGGCCTGCCGCCGATCCTCGCCACGGACATCGACCCCGAGACGCTTGAATCCGCGCGGCTCAACGCCATCGCGGCGGGCGTCTCCGAACACATCACCTTTGCCGCCTGCGATTTCGAGGCGACGCAGTTGCCCCCGCCGCCGGGGGTGATTTTCCTGAACCCGCCCTATGGGCAGCGTCTGGCCTCGGGCGTCGCAGTGGAGAGCACGGCGGAAACGGATGCCGAGTCTGCTGCGGATGAGCCTGCGTCAGGTGAGGCGCTGGAGCCGCTTTACCGCCGCATCGGCGATTTTTTCAAGCGTCAGGCCGTGGGCTATACCGGTTGCGTCCTGACGGGTAACCTCGAGTTGTCGCGCCGTATCGGGCTGCGTTCGTCGCGGCGCATCCCTTTTTTCAACGGGCCGATCGAGTGCCGCATGCTGGTCTTTGACCTGTTTGAGGGTACGCTGAAGGAGGCGAAAAAGGGTAACAACCCGGAACAGGAAGCGTCATGCACACCATTACCGTGACAGTCAAAGGGCAGGAGCCGATGGTCGTGGCCGTCGGCACTCGTATCAGCGAATTGCTGCCTTCGGTCGACCGGGACGGGTTCCCCGTGCTGGGGGCGGTAGTGAACAACATGGTGCAGCCTCTTTTTATGTCGTTCATCACGGATGCGAAGGTCGAGCCCCTGACGATCCGGGATCCCCGCGGTTGGGCCATCTACCGCGCGTCACTCTGTTTCCTGTTGGCCAAAACCGTCCACGAGCTTTTTCCGGACGTGGGCTGCCGCGTGCGCAACTCGATCGGCACGGGTCTCTACTGCACGGTCGAGTGGGAGGAATGTTCGGAAGACGCGTTGCGTGATCAGGTGGCACGTCTGAAACAGGCCATGCTCGAAACGGTGCGGCAGGATCTCACGATCAGCACGGAAACGGTGTCGTACGAGACGGCGGTGAAACGGTTTCGCGAAACCGGACAGACCGACAAACTCAACCTGCTGGCGCACCGGAATCCGCCGGTCATTTGCCTAACGCGCTGCGGCACCTTTTTCGAGTTGAGCCAGGAGCCGCTCGTCTCCCGCACCGGCGTGCTGAACCTGTTCGACCTCACTCCCCTTTCCTGCGGGTTCGTGCTCACGGTGCCGACGCCGGATTCACCGAGCGCGCTGCCGCCGCTGCCGCCGTTCGAGCACCTCTTCCGGGTGTATCGGGAGCACATCGAGTGGGGCCGGATCGTGGGCATCACCACGGTCGGCGAACTCAACCAGGCGGTGATCGAGAAACGGGTCGATGACTTCATCCAGACCGTGGAGGCGTTGCACGATAAAAAACTCGGCCGCATTGCGGATGAGATTACGCAGCGCGAGCCTTCGGTGCGGCTGGTGCTGGTGGCGGGACCCTCCTCCGCCGGGAAGACCACCTTTTCCAAGCGGCTCATCACGCACCTGCGCGTGAACGGCTACCGGCCGCTGCTGATCTCCACGGACAACTATTTCGTGGGAGATGCGCGCAACCCCCGTGATGCGGAGGGACGGCTGGACTACGAGCATATCGAGGCCATGGACCTGCAGCGCCTGAACCGCGATCTGTTGCGCCTGCTGGCGCGGGAGGAGGTGCACTTGCGCGGCTTCGATTTCAAGACCAAGGAGGGGTACGACCGCCCGGAGACCACACGCCTGCCGGACAACGGCATCATCGTGATGGAGGGGATTCACAGCCTCAATCCCCAGTTGATTGCGGACGTGCCCCGCGATCGGACATTCCGGATCTACATCAACGCGCTCACGCAACTCGGCGTGGACAGCAGCAACCGCATTTCCACCACCGACACGCGGATCATCCGGCGCATGGTGCGGGACCACCGGTTCCGCAACCGTCCGGCCATCGAGACGTTGCGCATGTGGCCCTCGATCGTGCGCGGCGAACAGCGCTGGATCTACCCGTTTGAGCATCTCGCTGATGCGGTGTTCAACTCGGCGCTGGACTATGAGCTGGCTGTGCTGAAGCCCCTGATCGCGCCGCTGCTCAACCAGATCAAACCTTGGGACGAGGTGTATATCGAGGCGCGCCGCCTCTCCGGATTCCTCCACAACTTCACGCCGCTGTCGCCGGATGTCGTGCCGGGGGATTCGATTTTGCGTGAGTACATCGGCGGCAGCCAATTGACCTACTGACGCGCGAATGAAAGGAACACCATGAGCCAAGAACTGGAAGAAGGCGCAACCCTGACGCTGGATTTCGCGAAAATCGCGAAAATCGCCGAAACCTGCAAAGACGCGATTCCGGTGGCGGTGCAGCACGCGGACACCCGGGAGGTGATCCTGGTGGCCTACACCAACGAACTGGCGATGCGTAAGGCCTTTGCCGAACGCACACTCGTGTTGTGGAGCACCTCGCGCAACACGCTGTGGGAAAAAGGCAGGACTTCGGGCGAGACGTTTGATCTGCTCGAGGCGCGCGTCAACTGCGAGCAGAACTCGCTCCTGTACATTGTGCGGCCGCGGCGCGGCGCGATCTGCCACACCCGCAACCGGAACGGCGAGCCGCGCAACTGCTACTACCGCCGTATCGATCTCGACACGCTTGCACTCACAAATCTGGACCCATAAAGGGAAGGAAGATTTAGGAGTTAGGATTTAGGATTTAGGAGTTAGGAGTTAGGAGTTGGGAGTTGGGAGTTTCTGCTCCCGCTTATCACCTGTTGCCCACTGCCCACTGCCCACTGCCCACTGCCCACTGCCCACTGCCTGCTGCCTCTTATCACCTCTTACTTTCGTTCCTATGCGCTACCGTTGCCCATATTGCGGTCATAACTTTGATGAGCGCCCCGCGTCGCGTTGTCCGGCGTGCGACAAAGTCATGCGCGTGCCGCCCCGCTCCGATCCCGTGCGCTGGCGCCTCAAACGCCGCGCGATCAGCCGTATCATGCGCGAGTACGAGCAGAAGCGGGCCGCGCTCGGCAATCCGGTGTCGCCAACCCTTTTCCGCAACCCCAAGTTTTATTTCGCGGCGATCGTGGTGTTCGTGTTTCTGGGCATCTTGCTGTCCAACACCACGGACAAGGCGGTGCGGCGGATGGAGGTGACCCCGCACATGCGCGCGATCCGCAACCTTGATGTGCTGGCCGAGGCTCTGGGCCGCTATCACTTCCATACGGGAAGCTTCCCCGACGCTGTGCCGGGGCTTGCCGCGCTGGTGCGCGATCCCGCTGTCCCAAAGTGGGACGGGCCCTACATCCGTTTTCTGCGCAACGACCCTTGGAACACGCCCTTCGTTTACGCGCCTCCGGCCGGGAACGGGTTGCCGACGCTCTTTTCCTGCGGGGAGGACCGGATCCCGCATACCCCGGACGATCTTTTCCCTGACCCCGCGCGTTTCGATCCCGGCACAGCGTGGACCAACGGATGGGTTTCCGCCGAGCAACGGCTGCCCGGTGTAACGGTCCTGCCTTCTTCCCCCGATGGAAAGCGGTGAGGTCGCAATAAGGTTAGGAAAGAGAAAAACATGAGAAACGGGGTGTTGGCGGCGGCGTTGTGGATCGGTCTCGCAGGCGGCGCGTTGTCACAGGAGGCCGCGCCGGTAGCGGTGGGAGAGGCGGAGACGGCAGGGTTCTCGTTCGGTCTGACGCTGGATCTTTTCTCCGCGTATGTCTGGCGTGGCTGCGTATACAACGACGAGCCGGTCTTCCAGCCTGCCGCGACACTGGCGTATGCGACAGAGCGGTACGGGACGTTCGGCCTAGGCCTCTGGGGGAATCTTGATCTGACCGACCGCAACCGGAAGGTCTCGGGCGGCAGTTTCAATGAAGTCGATTATTCGCTGTTCCACGCGTTTGATGTGGGCGGCTTCACGCTGGAGTGGGGGCATTTCGGGTACACCTTCCTCAAAGCGAATGGCCGCGACTCTTACGGGAACACGAAAGAGGTCTATCTCTCGGTCAGCCACAACAACGATCTCGTGACCCCGTTTGCGAGTCTGGCCTATGACTACGACCTGCTTGACGGGTTTTACTTCAACGCCGGGTTGAACAAAGAGGTGGCGCTTGGCGACCAACTGGCACTCGGCGCCGAAGTCTCGGTCGGCGCGGGGGATGACGACTATATGACGTATGTGGGGGTTGACGAGCCGGGCCTGATGGATTTTAACTTCTCGGTGTACGCCATATACGCGCTCACGGATACCCTGTCGGTCAGCGCGAAACTGGCGTGGATGTCGCTGCTGGACGGCGACGCGCGCGATGCCGAACCCTACAGGGATGAGGATCTGCTGTGGGGCGGCGTGAGTCTCAACCTTGCGCTCTGAGCGGCGCGGGACCTCAGACGTACCGGTTGCCGTAACGCTCCCGCGTCAGTCCGCGCGGGATTTCTTTGATGAAGCGGGAGGGCTTGCAGAAAAACACGCCGCCGTCCCGTGTGCGCCGCATGCCGGGCGCACACAACACCAGCTCGTCCTTTGCGCGCGTGACCGCCACGTAGAACAGGCGGCGCTCCTCCGCGTCGTTCTCGGCTTCGCCCACGGAGCGGCTGGACGGGAACATCCCCTCGGTGACCCAGATCACGAACACCACGGGCCACTCCAGCCCTTTGGCTTGGTGCACGGTGCTGAGATGCAACCGCTCTTTGGCCTCGCGTTCGGCCCCGTCATACTCATGGTCGACATTGGTGAGCAGGGCCACCTCCTGCAGAAAGGCCTCCACGCTCGGACTTTTCCCGATCTGCAGCGCCAGTTCGCGGATGTCCTCCTCACGCTTGTCCGCGTTGTCGAAACGCCGGTAGAGGAGGGTGTGGTAAAACAGGTCGCAAAAGCGCTGCACGATCTCGCCGCCCGCGGTATTCAGTTTTTCACTGTGATAAGCCTGGAACAGTTGGTCGATCGCCGCCCACTGTTCGCGCACCGCCGGACGCATCGCCGCCCGCAAGCGTGCGCGCGTTTCGGGGGATTGCGTGTCAAACGTGTTGCCGATCTTGCTCCAGAGGGACTCGACTGTTTTCTCGCCCACGCCGTCCAGAAGACTCAGCAGGCGTCCGAACGCCAGGCGGTCGGAACGGTTCACGCAGACGCGCAGAAAGGCCAGCACGTCTTTGACGTGCGCCTGTTCGAACACGCCGATGCCGGAGGTGATCACGTACGGGATGCGCGCGCGTCCCAGCGCGATCTGCAATTCGATGGAATGGTAGTGGGCGCGGTAGAGCACGGCCATGTCCCGCAGCCGGTATCCGTCCTCCTGATACCGCTCGATCAGGGTGAGCAGGGCCGCGGCCTGCTCCTCGCCGTCGCGTAGAAACAGAACCTGGGGTTTGTTGCGCGCCTTGCGCGTGGGCCGCAGGGTCTTCTGGAACTGCTCGGGGTTGCCGCGGATACAGGCGTTGGCCACCTCCAGCACTTCCGGCACACTCCGGTAATTGCGCTCCAGTTTAACCATGCGGCAGGTCGGCCAGCGTTTGGGGAAATCCATGATGTTCCGGAAATCCGCCCCGCGCCACGAGTAGATGCACTGGAAATCGTCGCCCACCGCCATGATGTTGCCGTGCGTGTCCGCGAGAATGTCCACCATCCGGGCCTGCAGCAGATTGGTGTCCTGATATTCGTCCACCAGCACATGCCGGAAGCGGCTCTGGTAAAAAACGCGCACCGCCTCGTGTTCGGTCAGAAGCCGCAGTCCGTTCACCAGCAGGTCATCGAAATCCATGGCCCCCATGCCGCGTTTCTTCTCCGCGTAGAGGTTCGCCACGCGGAGGATCTCCGTCGGATCGACCCGCAGTTCGGTGAGCGTCGAATCCAGCACATCTTCGATATCGCAGGCGCGGTTGGCGGCTCTGCCGATCAGGGAGGCGATCACGTCCTTCTTGGGGAACTCCTTGCGGTTCCGCACGGTCTCCCGGATGCACTGGTCGATCAGGCTGTGCGAATCGTCGCGGTCGAGAATCGTGAAATCGTGGGGATACCCGAGGCGGTCGCCGAAACGCCGCAGAAACCGGTTGCAGATATGGTGGAACGTGCCGCTCCAGAGGTTCCCGACCGTCTCGCCCGCAACCTCTTTGGCCCGGTCCAGCATCTCCCGTGCGGCGCGGTTGGTGAAGGTCAGCAGCAACAGCCCGTCCGGCGGCTGGCCCTGTTCGACGAGGTAGGCCACCCGGTAAACCAAAGTCCGGGTTTTGCCCGTGCCTGCGGCCGCCAGCACCAGCAGGGGGCCTTCACCCGCCATAGCCGCCTCACACTGTTCGGGGTTCAGCAGTTTGGAATAATCGGTCATGGGAATACACGCCGCCGCCGCTGCGGACCCGGAGAGCGGAGGTCCGCAGGCATACTGGCGGCAGGGGAGCCGGATCGCGGAAAGATTGGACCGGGCGATTAGGCGCCGAGCACCGCCTCGACAGCCTTCACCAGCGCGTCGCCGCGTTGCAGTCCCACCATCTGCTGCACCACCTGGCCGTCTTTGAAGATCAGCAGGGCCGGGATGCTCTTGATGCTGAACCGCACGGCCAGTTCTTTGGCGTCATCGACATTAACCTTCGCGACATTCGCCCGGCCTGCCAATGCGGGGGCCACCTGAGTTTCCAGAATCGGCGTCTGCATCTTGCAGGGGCCGCACCACGGGGCCCAGAAATCCACCAGCGTGACGCCCTGTGCCACAGCACCGTCAAAGGTCGCGTCCGTCAAATCCAATACTGTACCGGCCATATCTGCCTCCTATACTCCCCAACCGCAGGGGTTCACATTTGAGCGGTATCATAACGGGTTTCCCTGCCCGATGGCAAGAACGCAAACCGCGAGTTCACGGGCATACGGGCGCAGCCCCGTTTCATTCGGAGAAGGCTCAGGAGGAGCGGCGCGAAACCTTGCGCGTCAACGGATCGGGAAGAACAGAAAGATCCCGACGGTCCAGAGCGCATGGGAGACCATGCAAGCGGTGAGGTTGCCGCGCCAGCGGTAGAGTGCGCACCAGAAGAGTCCGGCCACGCTCGCGGCCAAGACCAGCATGAGGTTGCCGGAAACCAGATGCACGGCACCGTAAAACGTTGTGCCGAGAACGACCCCGGTCGTCGCGCCCCAGCGCTTCGCAGCCTGGCGTTGCACGAAACCGCGCCAGAACAACTCTTCGCCGGGACTGGTCACCAGCAGCAGGAGAGCGCCGATCAGCCACGGATGACCCGCGCCGCGGATCGCGTAGATCGCGTTCACCTGTTGCGGCGCGAAGTCGAACAGGCGGCATGCCAGCGCATAACCGGCCCAGAAGAGGCCGTAGAGCGCCACGGCGGCCGCCACACCGATGAGCCCCTCGGCGAGCGTCAGGTCGGTGTGCCGCCACGGCACTCCCGCCACCACGATTGAGGCGGTGCAGAGTCCGCACACGGTCAGGGTGATCTTGCCCCAGAAGTTGCCTGCAGGACAGCCAAAGACCCAGAGAAACCCGATGGCCGCCAGAGCCGTGAGTAGCCAGAAATTCCGGTGGGTTGCGCGCATGAAGAGTTCCTTTATCCGAGAAAGAGGCCCAGCGTGAGCAGGGTGCCGAAGAGAAAGTGGATGCCTGCGGAGAGCCCCTCCAAGCGGCCGATCCGTGTCCGGTCGCCAGTGCGGAACCCTATGGCGCAGGTGCGGAGCGCATTCAGGGTGAACGGCAGTGCGAGGAGGGCGATGCCGGACAGGGGCGGCAACAAACCGCCCGCGATCCCGGCGACCAGAATCAGGTGGGGCAGGATGTGCAGGGCCATGAAAAGCGGGGGCGCGCGTTCGGAACCCAAAACCAGCGAGGCGGTCCGGATGCCGGCCCGATGGTCGGATGCCATGTCGCGCAGGTCATTGCCGTGCAGGATCGCGCCGACCAGACAGGTGACCGGCAGGGAGAGGATCAGACTCGGGAGGGTGAGGGTCCGGGTTTGGGCGAAATAACTGGCTGTGACCATCAGCACGCCCATCAGCAGCGCCACCACCGGCAGGCCGAACCCCGCATATTTGAAACGCGGTCCGGTTGTGTAGCACGCGGCACCCGCCACGCCCGCCACCGCGAAAAGCGCGAGGTGCCAGTCGCTCAGCGCGGCGGCGCGTGCGCCGGCCAAGGCCCCCGCAAGCAGGCAAAGCACGCCGGCCCCCAAGACGTGATATGGCCGCAGCGTGCCGTTGACCAGATGCGGGGCGGTCGGCGGATGCGCGGAAGTGTCCACGCCGGACCGGAAATCACCGTAAGTGTTCAGCAGGTTGGCCGCGATTTGCAGTAGCCATCCGCTGAGCAGGCAAAGCGCCAGAAGCGGCCCGTTGAAGTGGCCGTCGTGGGCCGCGAGCGCCGCGCCGACGGTGACCGGGACCGTTGAGGCGGTCAGGGACCAGAAACGCGGCACAGTCAGCCAAGGAAGAAGCGCGGCGGCGGCGCGGGGCCGGCAAGCCGCGGGATCCGGTTGGGTCTGGTTTTCAGAAGGAAACATGGCCGCAGTATACGTGACGGATTGCCGTAAAAGCAAGAGCGACGGGATCAATGGTTTTTAGTGCCGCATCCGCCGATATTGTTTCACCACGGGACACTTTCTTGGGTTTCAGGGTTTCAAGGTTTCATGGTTTCATGGTTTCAAGGTTTCAAGGTTTCATCCAAATCGGGGTCGGGATCGCTATCGGAATCGATTGTTTCACCACGGGACACTTTCTTGGGTTTCAGGGTTTCAAGGTTTCATGGTTTCAGGGTTTCAAGGTTTCAGGGTTTCATGGTTTCATCCAAATCGGGGTCGGGATCGCTATCGGAATCGGAATCGATCATTTCACCACGGGACACTTTTTTTGGTTTCAGGGTTTCATGGTTTCATGGTTTCAGGGTTTCAGGTTTCAGGTTTCATGGTTTCATCCAAATCGGGATCGGGATCGCTATCGGGGTCGGGATCGCTATCGGAATCGGGATCGCTATCGCTATCGGAATCGATTATTTCACCACGAACACACGGGATGGCATCGCTCGGGTTTTTTTGGAACGCCAGGGGGAAATTCCTGATTTTCATGAAGTTTCATGTGTTTCACGGTTTCATCCAAATCGGAATCGGGATCGCTATCGCTTTCGGAATCGATTGTTTAACCACGGGACACTTTCTTTGGTTTCAGGGTTTCAAGGTTTCAGGGTTTCTGGTTTCAGGGTTGCATCCTCACGCCCTTGCCTCGGGGACCCGCATCCATTACGGTTGGGCTTTCTTCCGCGTGTGTGATGTGGTACAACACACCCCATGCGGAACGGAAAGGGTAAAACGGTGGGGGAGCGATGAGGCGATGGGTTTGGCTGGGCGCGTTGGCAATCGGGTTCGGGCTGGCGGCGGCGGTAGGGGTTCGGGGGTTGCGGGACACCCGGCCGGTGCTCGTTTGCCTGGGGGACAGTCTGACTTCCTGCGGCGGGCAGGGCGGTCGCTACAGCGATTGGTTGGCACGGTTTATGCTGTATGTCCGGGTGATTGACGCTGGTGTGGGCGGAGACACGCTCATGGGCGGAAGGGCGCGTTTCGAGCGGGATGTGTTGGTGCACAATCCCGATATCCTGGTGATCGCGCTGGGCGCGAACGATTTCTGGCAGCGCAACCGTCCGCCGGAGGCGTTGGCCGCGGATTTGGAGGCGATGGTGCGCGAAGCGCGTTCGCGCTCGATGCAGGTGGTGGTGGCGAGCTGTTTCGGAGACCGGTTTTTCTGGGAGGAGCCGTGCGTGGAGTTCACGCCGGACCGGTTCGCGCTGGCGCGCGAGATCGCGCGGTTGGAGCGCCGGGTGTGCGAGACGCATGGGGCGGAGTATGTGCCCAACATGCAGATCGACATCAAGCCCAACCGGCTTCCGCCCTACTGGGACAAAACCGACCACCCCAACCGCGCCGGCAATGAGCAGGTGGCGTTGCGGCTGCTGCCCGCAATCCGGCGGGCGGTCGAACTTGACGGCGCCAAGGTTTCGCCGTATAGTGAAAAGGCTAATTCCCAGCAGGGGTATGACAAGAAGTGAGGACGCGGCATGATAGGTGAAAATGAGAAAGCGGAGCAGGTGGCCCAGCAGGCCCAGAACTTCTACAACAAAGGGGTTGCCGCCTTCGAGCGCGCCAACCTTGATATCGCGATTGACCTTCTGATGCAGTGCCTGATCTTGGCGCCGGGTTTTTCACGGGCCCGGAAATTTCTGCGGGCCGCGCAGATCGCCAAATTCCGTAAAGCCAAGAAGAATCCGCTTTCCAGTAAGATACAGGAGGTGGCGGCCTTTTTCCAGCGGCTGAAGGTCACGGGGCTGATGAAGGCCGGCAAGCATGAGGCGGCGCTGATCGAGTGCGAGAAGCTGCTCATCATGAATCCGCTCCACTCGGAGAATGTGGAGCTGGCGGTGGAGGTAGCCGAGGCCGCCGGACACCCGGAAGCGGCGCTCTTCACGGTCGAGGCAGCCTATGATAACAACCCCGACGACATGACGCTGCTGCGGCGCGTGGCCGATTACTATATGGCGGTGGGCGATTATGACAAGGCGCGTGAGGCGTATCTGAAGCTGAACGCCTACAAGCCGAACGACCAGACGATTTTCAAACTCCTCAAGGATGCGGAAGCCCGTATGACCATGGTCAGCGGCGGATGGGAGGAGGTTGCCGGACAGAAGGACGGATACCGGAATCTGATCGCGAACAAGGAGCAGGCCAAGAAACTCGACATACAGGCCAAGGCGGTCGTGGCGGGTACCGATGCCGAATCCCTGATCGAGGAGGCACGGGGCCGGATTGAGAAAGAGCCGAACAACCTTAACCTCTACCGTGCCCTCGCGCGGCTCTATACGCAGAACAAGCGCTTCGACGAGGCGGTGCAGACGCTGGAGGCGGCGCGTGAGGTGAATCCGGCGGATCCGGAACTGGACCGGGCCCTGACCGCCACGCGGATTTCGGCGTTCGAGGCGCGGATCGAGGCGTTGCAGACCGCAGGCGACGCCGAGGCCGCGGCCGCGGCCGAGACGGAGATGAACCAGTTCATCTTTGATGATCTGGCCTCGCGCGTGCAGCGCTACCCGAATGATCTCAAGCTGCGTTTCGAGCTGGGCTTGCAGTATTACAAGTACGATTATTTCGACGAGGCCATCGGCCAGCTGCAGCTCGCGCAGCGCAGTCCCAAGGAGCGTGTCGAGGCGCTCTATTATCTGGCGAAGTGCTTCGCCAAAAAGGGCCAGCGCGACATGGCGATCATGCAGCTTGAAACCGCCAACGACCAGCTGCCGATCATGGATGATCTCAAAAAGAGGGTCGTTTTCGAGTTGGGTGTGCTGGCCGAGGAGTCGGGGGACATCGAGAAGGCCTTCGGGTACTACAAGGATGTCTACGGCGCGGATATCGGTTTCGAGGATATCGGCGCGCGCATGGAGCGCATCTACAAGCTGCGGCAGTCCCAGCAGGGCTGAGCCGGCTCTACGCCGGAATCCCCAGCAAACGGATCGCGTTGCCGCCCAGGATGGCGCGCTCGGCCTTCGCGCCGAGCGCGGCCGACCGGACGAAGGCGATGCCGTCCGCGAATCCCAGCCAAGGCCAGTCGGTGGCAAACAGGAGCCGGTCCGTCGGATGTTCGCGCAGCAGGCGGAGCAGCAGCGGGTCCTCCCGATCCTGGCGCAGGACGGCGGTGTCCAGATAGATGTCCGTCCCGAGCAGGTGTGTCACCGACTCCTCCCATTGGCGCCACCCGCCCAGATGCGAGGCGATGAAGCGCAAGCCGGGGACCTCCCGCATCACGCGCGCCACGCGGGCGGGACCGCAGACCGGTTCGAACGGGAACCCGATGTCAAACCCGCAGTGGCACTGCACCACAAGCCCCAGATCGCGGCAACAGCGGAAAAACTCCAGCATCGGCGGCGCATCAAGCACGCAAGGCTGGTAGTACGGGTGCAGTTTGATTCCGATGAGGCCGCTTTCAGCCACGCGGGTGAGATGGGCGAAACGGGCTTCGTCATCCGGATGCACCGAGGCGAACGGGATCAGGCGGCGGGCCGCGTCTTTGCCGCGTTCGCCGTCGCGCAGCGCCAGAGCCTCCCGCAACAGCCCCTCGAAAAGATCGGGGCGCGTGGCGATCGGGCAGACCACGGCCCGGTCCACGCCGTCACGCTGGAGGTTTTCCAGCAGTGCGCTTAGGGTCCCGTCCGCCACCGGGGCGATCGCGTTTCCGGTTTTCGCGGTGAGCGTGGCAAGGGCCCGCGCGGCCAAATGATCGGGAAAGACGTGGGTATGGACATCAATTAGCATCAGAACCCCCCAAGCCAGCAGGATGCGGCCAATAACGATGTAGAATAATACGGGACGGCCCGCACGGCGAGAATAAACCGCAGGGGTCTTGACTTTACTTGGACGGGCGGAAAGAGTATATACGAACGCCACATGCATACAGAACACCCATCCGGACAGCGTGGCCGCCGTCCCCGTAAACCTTTCCGTCGTCGGAATCGTCATCCCGGCCTGGCGGAACGCGAGTTCAAGCCGACCCAGGTCCCCAAACCCAAGGGCACGATCCCGGAAGCTTTTGCGGGCACGGTTTTCGGTTTGGTCCATCCCCTTTTGCAACATGCCGTGGCGGATGAGGCCTATCTGACCCCCACGCCGATTCAGGAAAAAGCCATCCCGCACCTTCTGGATGGCCGCGACCTCATGGGCTGCGCGCAGACCGGCACCGGCAAGACCGCCGCTTTTCTGCTGCCGATCCTCCACCGGCTGAATCTCAACCCCAAACCGGTTGAACGCAACCGCCCCCGGGCGCTCGTGCTCGCTCCGACGCGGGAACTGGCCGCGCAGATCGCCACCAGTACCGCAACCTACGGCCGTTACCTCGGGCTGCCGTTCGCAGTGGTGTTCGGCGGGGTCAGTCAATATCCGCAGGTCAACGCGTTGAACCGCGGGGCCGTGCTGGTCGTGGCGACGCCCGGACGGCTGCTGGACCTGCACGGACAGGGGCACATCGCGCTCGACGGCATTGAAGAGTTCGTGCTGGATGAGGCGGACCGCATGCTGGACATGGGGTTCATGCCGGACATCAAGCGCATTCTCGCGATGCTGCCTGAAGCGCGCCATACGCAGTTCTTCTCTGCCACCTTCTCACCGGAGATCACCCGGCTGGCCATGTCGATGGTGAAAGATCCGGTGCAGATCACCATCTCGCCCGATCAGCCCACGGTCGACCGGATCAACCAGACCCTGATGTTCGTGGACAAAGCCAACAAGGACGCGCTGCTGGGCGAGATCCTCGCCACCCGTCCGGAGATGAGCAAGGTGCTGGTTTTCGCGCGGACGCGTCACGGCGCGGACAAAATCGAGCGCAAGCTCTGCCGGGCGGAGATTTCGGCGCGCGCGATCCACAGCGACAAGACCCAGCGGGCGCGTATGGACGCACTGGACGCTTTCCGCCACGGCCGGGTGCGCGTGCTGGTCGCGACGGATATCGCTTCGCGCGGCATTGACGTGGACGGCATCACGCATGTCGTCAATTTTGATCTGCCGGAGGAGACCGAATCGTACGTGCATCGCATCGGGCGCACGGCGCGCGCTGGCGCGGCGGGGGTTGCCCTCTCGTTTGTCAGCGCCGAAGAGCGCGGTCTCTTACGGGCCATCGAACGGCTGATCCGGAAAAGTATTGAGGTCGACAACACGCACTCCTACCATTCCGAACGGGCGGAGAAGGCGGTTGGCAAAGGCAGGGATTCCCTGCCGCGGCCCGCTTGGGCGAGCCGCATCCGCACGCAGGGCGGCGCGAAGGGCCGTGGCGCGTACTCGCGCGACCGGGGTCCCGGTCGCGGCCCTCAAGGTCGGCGCCAGCCGGATTTCCGTCGCGGTCCCGGCGCGAAGCCGATTCCGTCCGATGCCCCGGACCGGCGGCCCGCCCGCGCGGCGCAGTCCCGCGAAAAACCGGCGGTTGAGACGGAACGCCGTGACCGCCGCCGTCCCGAGGGAAAGCGTTTTCCCGCTGCGGGTCCCGCGGCTCCGCGTCCGGCACGCGGCGGCGACGAGGCAAAGAAGGATCAGGGACGGAAACCGCGGGGTGGCGGCAGCGGAGGTTTCAAGAGCGGCGGCTTCAAGCCCCGCTCCCGGAAGGGCGGCAAGCCTAAACATCGTCCCGCGCGTCCACCGTGGATGACCTGATCTGCCCCATTGCGCGTATTGGGTTTCGGGTTTCATTCGTACGGATCCGGCCACAAATCGCATGGCACTTTTTTCTCACACAAAGGCACAAAGGGCACAAAGTTTTTTGGGGATGGTCAAATTACCTGTCCCTTAGTCGTCAAGAGGCGCTCGACACCGCGCAGGAAACCCTCGCGGGTTTACAGCATGTATGAAAAAAAGAAGAGCAGTCTTCCGGACTCAACAAAACAAAGGGGAATTGAGATGAGCACGAGCACTCAGAACTTCTTACAACGCGCTTTCGCGGACGGCCATCTGCAACTCATTACCAGCGGTAAGACCGAGAAGATCCGCTACGCTACGGTGAATGTTTCCGAGAAATGGAGCGATCCGGAAGAGAAAGTACGAGCCGCTTACTATGCCGAACTAATCTATCGCTACGGTTATGCGCCCGAGTACATTGGTGTCGAGGTGACTGTTCCCGACCGCACTCCGGTGGACCGCGCCGATCTCGTGGTTTTCCGCGACAAGGAGCACACCAAGCCTTTCGGCGTCATTGAGTGCAAGCGCGACGGCATTTCAGATGCCGCGTTCAGACAGGCGGTGGAACAAGCTTTCGGTAACGGTCACGCCCATAAATTCCGTGCCGAGTACATCGGTGTCATCGCTGGTCAAACCCGCGCCTTCTATGACTGTTCCGATAAATTTGGTGTTCTGGAGCGCGAGGCGAATATCGTTGCCGACCTGCCAATCCAATATGGCAAGCCAGAGGAATTCAAATACTACAAGGATGCCTTTCCAAAGCCAGATATCAGTGCGGTCAGCCGTGATGATTTGATCAAGACCATCCGCAAGTGCCACCAAACCCTGTGGGGAGGTGGCCGCCTCTCGCCGCCCATGGCCTTCGGAGAGTTGACCAAGCTAATCTTTTTGAAGACTCGAGACGAAAAAACACCGCGCAAGAAGGGTGAGCCTTACAAATTTCAGATCAAGACGAACGAAACAGCCCAGCGTCTCGCCACCCGCATCAAGGACATGTATGCCATCGAACGGCAGAAAGAACCAGATGTTTTTAACGACGACATCAAAATCGATGATGTCACCCTGAAAAATGTGGTGCTCCACTTAGAGGGCATCAACCTCACCGCCACTGACCTCGACACCAAGGGCGTTGCCTTCGAGCAGTTCATGGATGGTTTTTTTAAGGGTGACTTTGGCCAGTACTTCACGCCACGCAACATTATCGCCTTAACCATCCAGATGCTTGATATCCGAGCCGATGATTTCGTTATAGACCCGGCTTGTGGTTCCGGCGGTTTCTTGTTGCATGCCCTCGACCATGTCCGCAGACAGGCCTGTCAATACTACGAAGCAGATAGTAAGGAGCATTTTGATTACTGGCACAGTTTTGCCGAAAAGCGGCTGTTTGGCATCGAGATTAACGAAGAGATCGCCCGCGTCGCCAAGATGAACATGATCGTTCACGACGATGGCCACACCAACGTCATCGGCAACGACGCTCTGGAACCCTTGATTAACATCGGGCGCAAGAACGCAAGCTTTGCCGCCATCATGGGGCTCAATCTTCAAACCGGGAAGCGCGACGAGAGCAAGGGCTTCTCCAAGATCCCGACCAATCCTCCTTTTGGTGCGGTGATCAAGGAAGAACTGCACAGCTACCTTCCCAGCTATGAGCTTTCCCGCTATATTTCAAAGAGTGGCGGCAAGGACGAAGACGACGCAGAAAATACCGATGCTGATTACAAGGCAGGCAAGAAGGCGGTCAAGCAGCGCTCCAGTGTCAAGACTGAGATCATCTACTGTGAGCGGATTTGGCAGCTTTTGAAACCGGGTGGACGGGCTGGCGTAGTCCTGCCCGATGGTCTATTGACCAACGCTAGCCTGCAAGGAGTGCGCGACTGGATTCTGGAACGCTTCAAGGTGCTGGCTGTGGTGAGCCTGCCGCAATTCGCCTTCGCCCATTTTGGCGCGGGGGTGAAGTCCAGCGTAGTTTTCTTAGAGAAGCGCCAGCCGAACGTGCCCGCCTCTGACGGCGAGGCCATCTTCATGGCCATAGCCGAAAACGTCGGATACGATGCCACTGGCCGCAGCACCTACCAAGTGGAGATGGTGGACGAAAAACCGGGACTATTGCGCACCGAGCGCCAGCGCTGCGATCTGTTCGACTGGGAGGTGACTTTCAACTGGGTGCCCGGCGAAGGTAAGAGCCCCGGGCACTGGTCCGAGCAGCATCGCCATGTCGTCCCCGGTAGTGGGCTACTCGGGCAATACGCGGCCTTCAAGCGGAATCCAGACCCTTTTTTCGTCTAACCCCCGCACCCGCGGGGCAGCCAGTCTGCTTCGCGGTGCGGCGGGGGGAATTAACCGGACGCTGGGACACTAATTTTTTATTGAACCGAACAGACTTTTCACAGTTTCGTTATGAAATTATTCCGATTGAAAATATCTGTTTGGATGTGTTTCAAGGAATTACTATTAAAAAAACAGACGATGTGGATGCACCAAAAGTGTTGAAGGTTAAAAACATTTGCCTTAATGGTTCTATCGATTTTTGTGAAATTGAGTCGACTACAAATGTTCCCGACAGAAAGTTGTTGAAAGTCGGAGATGTGATAAGCCCATTTATTGGCGAAGCAATTAGACAACATAAAGTTGCACTGTATGAGGATGAAGCCAACAAATACACTGTAGATGGAAACGTGGGTGTATATCGGCCTAACAAGAAAAAAATTAAACCACGATTTCTTAAGGC
>ERZ795030.2411-NODE-2411-length-22348-cov-17.968959_pt1 | contig 22348 bp, 19 predicted proteins | sample MGYA00375122_ERZ795030 | MGnify/ENA primary metagenome ERZ795030 (study PRJEB30165, sample SAMN05720146) | activated sludge metagenome | isolation source: anaerobic digester from wastewater treatment plant | place: Japan | collected 2015-04-20 ... | reverse complement strand
CCGATCACTCCATCCAAGCTTCCTTGCTCAGATGCCTCCTCATTCGGCCCACTCCACTCAAAACTTTAGCCGTGGTTGCCGAAAAACTCAGGATCGCCTCCGCCGCGCTTACCTAAATCGCCGAGCCACGGCCACAAATCGCCGACCGGCCTCCCGCAAGTCATCGACACGCAAGACACCAAAGCTCAAGCGCAGAAAATTGCGCGGTGCATCATCACCAAAACACAAATCGCCGGGTACGAAAAGGACCCCGCCTTCGACACAGGCCCGGCAAAAGGCCGAATCCATCCCGGTGTCCAGCCCACCCGGCGCCTCCAGCCAGAGATACAGCCCGCCACTGGGTGCGCGCCACCGCCACCCCAAGCTCGCCAAGCCCTCGTTGAGCAACGTCTCGTGCAAAGCGCGCATTTTCTTCAAGTACAATGCCCGCACCCGTGTGAGTTGCCGGACAAAACTGCCATCACGTAGCGCGTGCTCGACCACTGCCTGCGCGAAGTTTGACGTGCCAAAGTCGTGATGTCCTTTGACGTGCAGCATGCGGTCGCGCCAACCGGCATCCGTACAAACGCCAAACCCCACTTTGAGCCCCGTGGCGAAAGATTTCGTGAGCGTTGAGAGGTAAAAACGCGGGAACTGGTCCCACGCATCCAACGCGAGCACAGACCGCGCAGGCCACGGGACCTGGTAGTACAGCTCGCGATATGCGGCGTCTTCGAGGACGGGCAAGTGCCAGCCCTCCGAGCGCAGGGAATCCCCCAGTGCGATCTTTTCGGACTCGCTCATGCTGCGCCCGGATGGATTCGAAAAGTAGCTGACAAAATATAGCGCCTTCACACGTGCGGCATCCGGACTGCCCCGCAGGCGCCGCAGCCATGGACGCAAAGCCACCAAGTCCAGCGCCCCATCAGAAGCGGTGGGCAACGACACTGGGCAAACCCCAAGCCCGTTCAACATCTCCAAAAAAACAAAGTAGCTCGGCCGATCAACCAGCACGATATCGCCGGGATTACAGAGCACTTGGATCGCCAAATAGAGTGCCTGTTGCGAGCCATTGGTCACAAGCATTTGCGCCGACAAAGTCTCCGCATCCAGCCCCTGTTCCTGCGCAGCCAATCTTGCCCCCAACATGCGGCGCAATTCGAGACGTCCTTGGTTAAGCCCATACTGAAGGGCCTCTGGATCTGCGCCCTGCGCGGTCAGGTTCGCCACGCCGTGGCGAACCTCCTCGGCAGGCAAAGACCCATTGTCCGTGAAACCGGCTGCAAGTGACAACAGTGCGGGATTCTCCAATGCAGAGGTCATCAGTCGCGCAATCGTGGGCGCCGCGGCCCGGCGACCAAGATCAGAGAATGCAATGTCGTGAGAAGGTGCAGATGCAGTCATGAGAACGGAATGGTCGAACGAGAAACAGTGAATCGGACGAAGACTCAATCCAATCACACCCGCCCATCTCGCCGGCACGCCACAGATGAGATGCCAACATCAAGCCACAAAAAAGCGCGGGAGAAAATCCCGCGCTGGAAAAGAGGAAGATAAACCTAGGCCGGATTCGGCGAAGGCGTCTCCGCAACGGGAGGCTCAACGTTTTGGGGTTGCGGCTCTTTTTTCTCCGTAGGCGTCCCTGCTGGTGGTGAGGCTCGCATCACCTGCGAGCGAATTTCTCCGAACTCCAAGATCTCGCTCACGTGCTTGCCTTCGATGGTTTCGAATTCCAGCAGGGATTGCGCGATCTTTTCGAGTGCGGCGCGTTTCTCCACGATGATCTGCCGTGCACGGGCATCTTGTTCGGCGATGATACGCTGCACTTCGGCATCCACGCGCCGCGCAGTCTCCTCACTCATGTGCTCATTGCGCGTGATATCGCGGCCGAGGAAAACGGTGTCCTGCGTGTCGCCAAAAGAGATCGGGCCGAGCGGGCTCATACCCCAGTCGCAGACCATGTGGCGGGCCAGTTTGGTCACATGCTTGATGTCACCCGCCGCCCCACTTGAGACATCGCCCATCACCATGTCCTCCGCGATACGGCCACCAAGCCCCATCGCGATCTGGCTGAGCACACGCTTCATGCCGTACGTGAGGATGTCCTTTTTGGGAATAAACATCGTGCTACCGAGGCTCTGGCGGCGCGGGATGATCGTCACTTTGTGCACAGGCATCGAACCGTCGTCCAACACCGCCTGCACCAGCGCATGGCCGGCCTCGTGATAGGCCGTCAGCTTCTTCTCCTGATCGTCCATCAACCGGCGACGCTCGCGGCCAAACTGCACCTTGTCCCGCGCGTCGTCCAAGTCCTGCATGTCGACCTTCTTTTTGTTACGCCGTGCAGCGAGCAAGGCGCCCTCGTTCAGGAGATTCGCAAGATCCGCGCCGGACAAACCCGGCGTACCACGCGCGAGGATCGACAGATCCACCTCGTCAGTCAGGTTGATCTTCTTGGCATGGACGCGCAGGATTTGCTCTCGGCCGATAATGTCGGGCAAATCGACATAGATCTGTCGGTCGAAACGGCCCGGGCGCAGTAGCGCATTGTCGAGCACATCGGGGCGATTGGTCGCCGCCATGATGATAACGCCCTCGGTCGTGTCGAAGCCGTCCATCTCGACGAGCAACGAATTGAGCGTCTGCTCACGCTCATCGTTGCCACCACCGAGGCCGGCGCCGCGCTGGCGGCCGACGGCGTCGATTTCATCGATGAAGATGATGCACGGCGCATTCTTGCGGCCCTGCTCAAACATATCGCGCACGCGACTCGCACCGACGCCGACAAACATTTCGACGAAGTCGGAGCCAGAAACCGAGAAGAACGGCACGTCGGCCTCACCAGCCACGGCCTTCGCCAAAAGCGTCTTGCCGGTACCCGGAGGGCCAACCAGCAGGATGCCCTTCGGGATGCGCCCACCCATACGGGTGAACTTCTTCGGGTCTTTGAGGAACTCAACGACTTCGCTAATCTCCTCCTTCGCCTCATCGCACCCCGCCACATCCGTAAACGTGATCTTGTCGCGATCGCGCGTGAGCATCTTGGCGCGGCTCTTGCCGAAGCTGAGAGCGCCGCGCCCGGCGCTGCGGAGTTGCCTGACGAAAAGGAAATAGAGCAGGCCGATGATGATCACAAACGGGATCACCTGCGCGAGGATCTGCGTAAAGACATTGCTCGTGCGCTGCTCCGTAAAGACCAACGCCTTCTGGAGCCGCTCCATGTTGGAGTCCGTCACACGCCCCTCGGCAATGAACGTCGTCGTCTTCCCATTGGGCGACTCCATCGGCTCCTTGAAATCACCGGTGATCACGTTCCAGCCTGGGCCGACCGACGGATCCGGCCGGATGATTCCAGCTTTGATCATGTCCTTTTCAGCAAACTCGATCACCTCCTGGACCTTGAGCGTCGCAGGGCCCGATTTTTGCTTGGTCGGGATATAAAATAGCGCCAGCAATGCCACGCCAATGGCCAGCCAGATCAGGATAACCTTAGGCTGGAACTTGTCCGGTGGCAGACTCTTAAGAGGGCGACGCTTCTTCTTGGGATCGTTATCGGTCATTCAGAAAGAGGGAGACTGGGGGCCAACGCTGGAGGTTCCCCCCAGATAAGTCAATGAGCCCCCCGGTTATTTCCCGGCCTTTCGGGCCCTGGCTCGTTCGAAACGCAAAACACCGGCACGCGCCACCGCAAATCCCTCGTTTCCCAAGCTAAACCGCGCACTCGGCCCGACGCGCACCGCCGCCAAAAGCGCCGCAAACCCCTGCCTCGACAAATCCCCACGATACGGCGTCGTCGCGAGCCAGCGGCGCAACGCCCGCCGCCACACCGCCACCGGTTTTCCCGCCAGCGCCCCCAAATCTAGGCGACCGCGCTTGAGCGCGTCCAGCTCGTCCACCCACGCCTCCAGCGCCGCATCGTCTTCCTCCAACAACTCGCGCGCCAGCGCCGCCCCCTCAAGCGCCTCGCGCCCTTGCGCCGCACGCCGCCACGCAGGCAACACCGACTGCCGCACCCGGTTCCTAAAATAGTCCGCACCGCCATTGCTCGCATCCTCGCGCCAAGGCACCCCGATCTTCTCCAGCACCGCGACCAGCGCCGCCTTGGTCAACGTCGTCAACGGTCGCAGATGCGCGCGCCCGCCCGGCATCGGTTGCACCGGCCGCGGCGCCGCGAGGCCCGCCGTGCCGCTCCCTCGCGCCAGCCGCATCAGCATCGTCTCCGCGATGTCGTCCTGCTGGTGGCCGAGCCAGAGCGCCTGGGCTCCGGCCTCCGCCATCTCCTGTGCGAAAAGCTCCATCCGCGCCGCGCGCGCCGCCGCCTCGCTCGCGCCGGCTCGCGCTCCGGCCCACGCCCCCGTGCGCAATGCAATTCCCAACGCCCGGCACACACGCCGGCAAAATTGCGCGTCGCCCGCACTCGCACGCCCCCGCAGCCGATGGTTAAAATGCAACGCCACCAGCCGATCCCGCCGCTCCGGCCAATGCGCCCAGACGAGGAGCAACAGCGCCAGCGAATCCGCACCGCCCGAAAACGCGATCGCCCACGGCCCGCGTGCGGCCCGCGTGCGCGATTGCGCCCAGATCTGCACCGACGGATGCAATCGCGAGGCCGGGATCGCCTTTGCCAGCGCGAGCGCCGCCTGCGGCCAGTTCACACGACGCCCCGCCATGGGTAAACAAAACGGTCCCGCCTGAAATATTGCACAGGGCGGGGCCGCATGAGTTTTCGATTAGGCAAAGGTCACGTACTCCTGCCCGAAATAGGGCACGAGCACGGCCGGCAGCTTCACGCGGCCGTCCGCCTGGAGGTTGTTTTCCAAGAGCGCCGAAAGCACGCGCGGCACGGCGAGGCCGGAGCCGTTGATCGTGTGCACGAGCTCGGGCTTGCCGGTTTCCTTCGAGCGGAAACGGATCTGCGCGCGGCGCGCCTGGAACGCCTCGAAATTCGAGCAGCTCGACACTTCGAGCCAGCGCTTCTGGCCGCCCGACCACACTTCGAGATCGTACTTCTTCGCCTGCGAGAAACCGAGGTCGCCACCGCACATCAGCAGCACGCGGTACGGCAGCTCCAGCTTGCGCAGCAGGCTCTCGGCGTGATCACGCAGCGCATCGAGTTCCTCGTAGCTGCGCGACGGATGGACCCACTTCAGCAGCTCGACCTTGTCGAACTGGTGCAGGCGGTTGAGCCCGCGCACGTCCTTGCCGTAGCTGCCCGCCTCGCGGCGGAAACACGGCGTGTAGGCGCAGCGGAAAACCGGCAGCGCGGTCTCTTCGAGAATCTCGTCGCGGAAGAAATTGGTGAGCGGCGTCTCGGCCGTCGGCACGAGGTAGAACTGGTCCTCGACCGTCTGGTACATCATGCCTTCCTTGTCGGGCAACTGGCCGACGGCGGTCGCACTGGCCGCGTTGACCACGATCGGAGGATTGACCTCCTGGTAGCCCGCTTTGCCGGCCTCATCGAGGAAGAACTGGATGAGCGAGCGCACGAGTTTCGCGCCCTGGCCGACGTAGAACGGGAACCCCGCGCCGGTCACCTTCGTGCCGCGCGCGAAATCGAAAAGTTTGTCGAAGCCGGCGATCTCGTAGTGGGCCTTGGCGTGCGCCGACACCGCCTGCTCGATGGAGCCGTGCGTGGCGAACACGACATTCTGCTCGGGCGTCGCGCCCTCCGGCACGCTCGCGTGCGGGATGTTCGGCACCTTGAGCATGGCCATGCGCCACTTGCTCTCCGTGTCGGTGAGCTGGACTTCCTTTTCCTTCACCTGGGCGGAGACGGCCTTCATCTCCTGCACCTTGGCGATAAACTCGGGCGAGCCCTTCTTGAGCGCCGCCATTTCGTTGTTGGCCGCCTTCTGTTTGGCACGCAGCACCTCGACCTCCGCCAGCTGCGCACGCCATTGCGTATCGAGCGCCAGCACGGCATCGAGATCCACATCAAGGTGTTTTTTGGCGATCGCGGCACGGACGATATCGGGCGATTCGCGAAGGAGTTTCGGGTCGAGCATAGATCGGGTGGATATGGGGCAGGCCCGCGCCGGAATAAAGCGCGAAGTTTAACCACTTAAAACCGCCAGAGGGACGGCTCGACAGCGTTGGCGGTTTTTGCGTGGCTCAAACACGTGCTGGAACAACTCACCATCCTCGCTCCCGGCCTGCTCGGCGGCTCCGTCGCCCGCACCGCACGCGCACGCAGCCTGGCCAAACGCATCGTCATCTGGGCCCGCCGCCCCGAAGCGCGCATCCAGCTCCGCGCGCAACCCTGGTGTGACGCCGCGCCGGACACCATCGAGGAAGCCGTCGCCACAGCGAGTCTGGTCGTGCTGGCGCCACCGGTCGACCGCATCGTCACCATGGCCGAGGAAATCGCCCCCGCCCTCCCCGCGGGCGCCATCGTGACCGACGTCGGCAGCGTCAAAGGCGACATCGCCCGCCGCGCCCATCAAGCCCTCCGAAAAGACACGCACTTTGTCGGCTCGCACCCGATGGCCGGCTCCGAAAAGACCGGCTGGGAAAACGCCACCGACACCCTTTTCAACCAGCGCACCTGCTTCGTCACCCCCCTGCCCGACACTGATGCAGCAGCGACCGCGCTGGTCGTCCGCTTCTGGCAAGACACCGGCATGAATGTCGCCACCGTCTCGCCCGACGAGCACGACGAGATCGTCGCCCACATCAGCCACCTGCCGCAGGTCATCGCCTCGACGTTGTGTGCGTTTCTCGCCGGAAAAAATCCGGCGTGGCGCGATTTCGCCGGCGGCGGGCTGCGCGACACCACGCGCATCGCCGGTAGCGACGCCACGATGTGGCGCGCGATTTTCGAGCACAACCGCGACGAAATCCTCCGCGCGCTCCGCCAATACGAGGACGCGCTCCATGCGTTTCAGACCGCACTGGCCAACCGCAACTACCCGGAGCTCGTCAGCCAGCTCCAACGCGGTAAAGCCTACCGCGACCAGTTCCGCCTGCCGCCCCAGTAAGGCGGCAGCCCGCCTCCGCCATGCCAGATGCGCCATCCGTCCTCGCGCTCGCGTTGCAGCACCATCGGACCGGACGCGTGCGCGAAGCCGCCGCGCTCTACGAACAGATTCTCGCCGCCCAACCGCAGCATGCCGACGCCCTTTATCTGCTCGGCCTCATCTGCCAGCAGGAGGGAAACTTCGTCCGCGCCGAGCAGTTGCTAGATCGCGCCGTCGCCGCGCAGCCTTCCATCGCGCCGTACCGCATTAGCCACGGACTCGCCTTGCGCGCACTCGGACGAACCGCGGAGGCGCTCGACGCGTTCGCTCAAGCCCGCGCCATCGCGCCCACACTCGCCGAAGCGCACCATCAGGAGGGCAACGCGCTCAAAGCACTCGGACGTTTTTCCGAAGCCGCCACAGCCCTCCGCGAAGCCGCGCGCCTCGCCCCGCGCGAAGCCGCCATCTGGCTCAATCTCGGAGTCGCCGCGCTCGAAACCGGTGCGACCGCTGAGGCGATCACGGCATTCCGCCAGGCCATCGCCCTCGAGCCCGCGCGACCGGAAGCCCACAATATTCTCGGCCATGCGCTCTTCGTCTCCGGACGCTGCGATGAAGCCCGCGCCGCCTTTGAAGCCGCACTGCGCCTCCGCCCCGATTTTGCGCCGCCTCTCGATAACCTTGGCCGCCTCTGCAAAGCCACCGGGCAACTAGCCGAAGCCGTCACGCATTTCCGCGCCGCACTCGCGGCAAAGCCATCGCCGGGGACGCACAGTAATCTGCTGCTCGCGCTCAACTATCTCTCCGACGCCAACCCTGCCGAGATATTTGCCGAGCACCGTCGCTGGAACGCCCTCTACGCGGCCCCGCTGGCGCCGAAACAATCGCCCGCCCGCAAACTCGCGCCGGTACAACGCCCGCTTCGCGTCGGCTACGTGTCTCCAGACTTCACGCACCACGCCGTCGCCTATTTCATCGAACCGATCCTCGCCGCGCACGACCGCACGCGCGTGGAGGTTTTCTGCTATGCCAACGTGCGCGTGCCCGATGCCACCACCGCGCGCCTGCGCACGCTCGCCGACCACTGGCGCGACATCGCCCAGCTCGACGACGACGCGGCGGCAGCCTGCATCCGGCAGGACGAGATTGACCTGCTCGTCGATCTCGCAGGCCACACCGCGCACCATCGCCTCCAAGTTTTCGCCCGGCGCCCGGCGCCCGTGCAGGCCACGTGGATCGGCTATCCCAACACGACCGGGCTCGACGCCATCGACTACCGCCTGACCGACGAGATCTGCGATCCACCGGGGCAAACCGAGACCTGGCACAGCGAAAAACTCGTGCGCCTGCCTTCCACGTTTTCCTGCTACCAGCCGGATGCCGCCGCACCGGAGCTCAACGCGTTGCCGGCCGTGGCATCGGGCCGGATCACCTTCGGCTGCTTCAACAATTTCGCCAAGATCACGCCGGAAGTCATCGCGCTCTGGGGCCAGCTGATCCGGCAGCTCCCCGACGCCCAGCTTCTGCTCAAATCACGCGGTCTCGAAGATCCGGCAACCGCCGCGCGCATCCGGGCCGCATTTGCCGATGCCGGGGTCGACGGCGCACGCCTCGCCCTCAACGGCAAGGAACTTTCCGTCCACGATCACCTGCAACTCTACCACGGCGTGGACATCGGGCTGGATCCGTTCCCCTACAACGGCACCACCACCACCTGCGAAGCGCTCTGGATGGGCGTGCCGGTGATCACGCTCGCAGGCAACGTCCACGCCGCGCGCGTCGGCGCCAGCTTGATGTCGCACGTCGGCTTGCCCGATTTGATCGCCACGACACCCGACGACTATGTCGCCAAAGCCGCCGCCCTCGCCCGCGACCTGCCGCGCCTCGGCACGATTCGCCAGACTCTCCGCGAGACCATGCGCCGCGGGCCGCTTTGCGATGCAGCCAAGTTTACCCGGGAGTTGGAGGCCGCCTACGCGGTCATGTGCGGCCCACGAGAAACAGCATGACTTACCAACTCGCCCACCGCCGCTACACGCTTCCGTTCAGAAAGCCGGTCCGAACGGCACATGGGCTTTGGGCCGAACGCCAAGGCGTGATCGTCCGCCTCGAAGACGAAGCCGGCGCAATCGGCTACGGCGAAGTAGCGCCGATCCCGAGCTTCGGCACCGAAACGTTGGCCGAAGCGGAAGCAGCCTTGGCCGCCCTCGGAGACCGCATTGAGCCCGAATGGATCAGCCAGATTTCGCCACGGCTCGCGTGCACTCGGCACGGACTCAGCGAAGCGTTGGTTGCCGCACAAGCGTTGCCCGCCGCGCCTGCGACTGGCACGGACTATCTCGCCGTCGCCGCGCTCCTGCCCGCCGGCCGTGCAGCGATCCCAGCCGCGGACGAAAAAGCGGCGGCCGGCTTCCGCGATTTCAAATGGAAGGTCGGCGTCGGCGACATCGGTGACGAGCTCAGTTTGCTCGACGATCTCCTCGGGAAACTCCCCGACGGCGCGCGCCTGCGCCTCGACGCCAACGGCGCCTGGGACCGCCGACAGGCTGAGCGATGGCTCGACCGCTGCGCCGACCGGCCCATCGAGTATGTGGAGCAGCCCATCGCAGCCGACGCGCGCGGCGCTGACGACCTGCTGCTCGGGCTCGCGCACGATTATCCGACACCGCTGGCGCTCGACGAATCGCTCGTGCGCGATGGAGATGTCGATCGATGGCTCGATGCCGGCTGGCCTGGCGTCTGGATCGTCAAGCCGACGCTCCTCGCCGATCCGGCTGTGGCAATCGGCAAACTCGCCCAGCGCCGCATGCCCGTGGTGTTCTCCTCGGCCTTGGAGACGGCGCTCGGAGCGCGCACCGCGCTGCAACACGCATTTACCTGGCCCGGCGAAAAACGCGCGCTCGGATTCGGCGTCTGGCCGCTGTTCGTTGACCGCACTTTCGATGGCCCGGCGGCAGCGCCGTTTATCCGGGCGGAAGATCTCGCACGCCTGCCCTCGGGCGAAACCCTATGGAGCGCGCTGAGCTAGCACAGATTCTCGGCCGCGCTCGCCCAGCCTCGTCCGCGCACACGTCGCCGCCGCGGTGTATCATCGAGTCCGAACCGCGGGCGTTTATGGACGCATTTGCCGAGGCCGTCGCCGGCGCGGGCGACATCCTGCTGGGCGATCCGCGCTGGGGCGCACATGAGCGTGAACAACTGGCCGCGATTCTCGCGAAGGCTCCGCCGGCTGCCACGACGGGCTGGCTCGCGCTCCCCACCGGCGGCTCAAGCGGACAGCTCAAGTTTGCCCGCCACGACGCCCAAACCATCGCCGCCGCCGTAGCGGGATTCCAGAAACACTTCGCGGTGGAGCGGGTGCAGACCGTGGGCGTCCTGCCGCTGCACCATGTGAGCGGCTTCATGGCGTGGATGCGTTGTGCCATCTCTGGCGGCGTATACCAGCCCTGGGATTGGAAAAAGCTCGAGGACGGCAACCTGCCCGACCTCCCGCGTGGAGACTGGTTCATCTCACTCGTTCCGACGCAACTCAGCCGCCTCTTGAAGCAACCGCGCGCCGCAGAATGGTTACGCCGATTCCGGGCCGTTTTTCTCGGCGGTGCACCTGCGTGGCCAGACCTCCTTGATGCCGCAGCCGATGCGTACCTACCGATTTCGCTGAGTTATGGCATGACGGAGACTGCCGCGATGGTCGCGGCGCTGCGCCCGGACGAGTTTCTACAGGGACACCGCAGCGTCGGCACGCCGCTGCCACACGCGCAACTGGAGATCATGAGTACGGGCGTGGTTGCCGTCCGAGCCGGCTCGCTCTGCCACGGGTACTACCCGGAGCAGTGCGCCCTGGCGACCTGGCAAACGGAAGACCTCGGGCATTTCGATGCGACGAGGCACCTGCACATCGAAGGCCGACGCGACGCCATCATCATCACCGGAGGGAAAAAAGTCTCACCGACCGAGGTCGAAAACGCATTGCGAAGTACAGGCGCGTTCACCGATGTCGCCGTCATCGGGCTCCCGGATCCCGAGTGGGGCGAGATCGTAGTCGCGTGCTACCCAAGACAAGCGACGGACCGCGCAATCACACCTGCCGCCAGCGGCGCGCAACTCGGCCCGCTACTGGCGCACTACAAGTGCCCCAAGCTCTACCTGCCACTCGCCAATTGGCCGCGCAATGCCCAAGGCAAACTCCAGCGACCAGCACTGGTTACCGCCGCGCAGCTCCAGCGTGCAGCCCTCGCCGGAGCCGGCGGAGGCGCTGCTTGACACCCGGAGAAGCGACCGCTTACTCGACAGCTTTTAACTACAAATCCCTGTTCATCTGTCATGCCCGCAGCAAACGATATCCGCAAAGGCCAAGTAATTAAGTTCAATGGCGAGCCGCACCTCGTCATGGAGACCATGCATCGCACGCCGGGCAACCTCCGCGCCTTTGTGCAGATCAAGATGCGCAACCTTCGCTATGGCAAGGCCCTCGACCAGCGCTTCGCCTCGACCGACACCGTCGAAGTGTTGCCCACCGAGAAAAAGAGCTTGGAGTTCAGCTATGCTGATCGCGGTTCATACGCCTTTATGGACCCCAATACCTTCGAGCAGATTGAGCTCAACGAAGCGACCTTGGGTGATGTGAAAAACTACCTCACGCCCGGTGGTACCGTGGATGTGCTCTTCGTGGACGAGAAACCACTGTCTATCGATCTGCCCTCGACTGTTTCGCTGAAGATCGTCGAAAGTGCCGAAGGCGTCCGAGGCGATACCTCCAGTAACGTCCAGAAGCCGGCGAAGCTCGAAACCGGCCTCGTCATCCAAGTTCCGCTCTTCGTAAAAGAGGGAGAAGTCGTGCGGGTGAGCACGATCGACGGCACTTACCTCGGTCGCGCCTAAGAATCAGCTGACCCATTCTGATGCAAAGCCCGCCCTGATGGCGGGCTTTTTTGTGCCCAGCGAGTGCAGACAAACGCTCACAAAAAAGCCCTCGCACAAGTTAGCATGCGAGGGCTTGAGATGAAATGCGGTGATACTCTTTACGGAATCTCGTCGCGCAGAGCATTGTGCGTCTTCGGCGGCTCCGGCGGCACGAAGATGTTGCCCTGCTGACGATGACCGGGGAGGTCCCGTTCGTGGACATTGCCCAAACGAATCTGCTCAGGATCGAATACCTCGTTCACCGAAGCGCCCTCGGCATTCACAATCTTAGCCGTGATGAAGATCAGAAGATTCTTCATCGAGTTCTCCTTGGACTTCGATTTGAAGAGGTTGCCGATGACCGGGATGCTTCCCAGCACAGGCACCTTCGTGGAGCCATTGATGTCAGACTTGGAGAGCAAGCCACCAATACCCATCGTATAGCCATCCTTCATCGAGATTTGGGTCTTGGTCTTGCGGGTATTGATGATCGGAATCTTAGCCGTACCAAAAAGCACGGAATCGGTACCACGAGCACTCACTTCCGGCTCAAGCGTCAGCTTGATGAACCCGCGGGCATTGACCTGCGGCGTCACTTTAAGCAACACACCCAAGGGCTTATATTCAAATCCGCTCACCTCGAAAGCCCCCTGCTCCTGATTGTAGGTGTAATTCGGAATCGGGTATTCTTCACCCACATTGATCGTCGCCTCGGTATTATTGAGAGTCACGATCGTCGGGTTGGAGATCACCTTGCTGTCACTGAGGGTGTTTAATGCGGTCAGCGTCGCTTCAAATTTAGCCCCATCCATGGCGGCCGTATTGGTGATAGTCTGAGAGCTATCAAAGGTGATCTTTCCTTCGTCATCGACTTGATATGTGTTTTTGGACAAATGCCCATCAGGCCAAACACCATTGACGAGCGTCTCCTTCCACTCGCTACTAAATTTGCCGACCGAGGCATTATAGCCATTGAGGCTCGTCCACTTGATGCCCAGGTTTTTAGCATCGGTATCAGCCACTTCAATGAACTTGGACTCGATCATGACCTGATCGGTAGCACGATCCAAGTTTTCAATGATCGGACGGATACGATTAAAGCGGGACGGGCGCTCAGTGATGACGAGTGCATTGCTGCGCGTATCAACCACGAGCTTACCGCCGGCATTAGCCTCTACCATTGAGGCAACCACAGGCTGCACGTCCGCCGCCTTGGCATAGTTCAGGATAAAGACTTCCGTGGACGTGGGCTCCTGCTGGAGCGATGCGTTGTCGACCACTCGGATAATGGAACCATCCTCAATATAGGAGTAGTTCACCGGCTGGAGGACGACTTGGAAAATCTGGCGCCAAGTGACATCGCGGAGCTTGATCGAGGTCTTGCCCTGGAGTGTCTCGGGGATGACCAAGTTCAACTCAAACAGATCTGCGACGTTGCGCAAAATGTTGCGAATCTCTTCATCCGGGAAGTCGACGGACAAGGTGTCGCGACCAGCAGAATCCTTGCCGGTCTTCACTGCGGTGCCGCCACTGCCGGCATCGTCTTTGATCGTCACAGTCTCGGAGCCTGCGGCGGTCGGAGTTGTAGAGGTTGTCGCGGCCGCGTCTTGGGCTGATGCATTATATGCACCGACCGAAAAAGCGACGGCTAGAGCTAGAGCTAGTTTTTTAGTTCTCATTACGGCTTTCTGGTTTGGTAACAATGGAGAGAGAAAGTTCAGCTTCGTTTAGGCGAAGCGTGTACGTGCTGCGTGTGATCGCCGCCATCACGACCTCATACTCGCGATCATCAAGCGTAATCGCAAGCCGGTCACCGACTTTCAACTTCTTTTGACGAATCAAGAGATAGCGCTGATCGCCCAGGACCAGCGTACCCGAAACAGAGAGTTTGGCCGCAATCGATTCCAGCACACTCAAGTCCGACTTGGGCGCCGCAACTTTCGCTGAGTCGGAAGCTTGGGAAGTCGCTTGAGTGCCTGGAAAGAATGGATGCTTAAGCTCTTGAGGCAATGCGCCGGGCTCGCGGGAGGATGCAAGCCGATCGGCTTCGGTCAGAGCACTCGCACGCTTCGCCTGAGGATCGACATCAAAAGCCGCCGCAGCCAGCGAAACGCACGATGCAATAAAGGTCCCGAAAGTAAGTGTCCGCATAGTTTTCATGGGCGTGCCAAAACCTCTAAATCCATTGTCAGAACAAGCATCGAACCAGCATCACCACGAGCCGACGCTTCAAGGGGGGCCGGGTACAACTTAGAGCTTAAGATCCGCACAAACTGCGGCCCCTTTTCGAGCCGGCGGATGAGCGTCAACAACTGGGGATAGGTACCGTTAATTGTCAGCGAATAGGGCAATGCGGCATAGGCCCCTTTTCTCGCCGCGGGGGCGATTTCAGAGCCAGGGCGGAGTTCGACGAGCTTTACACCAGTGGAAGCTTCCAAATCGAAGAAAAACTGCTGATTCTCCATCAATGCGCCAACCTTAAGCATGCGTGACTCGATCTCGGAAACGCGCTTGGCAAGCAATGCCTGATCCGCAGGTAACTGGGATGCATTGCGCAGATTGGCTGCGTAGCGCGCAGCCTCCGTCGAAATCGCATCCAACTCCGACTGCGCATCCTCAACCGCACTCCAGCGAATGAGCGCCACCACTCCAAAAATAACCGCGCATGCGATGCTTCCGGTGACGACCTTGTTCTTTTTGGCCGCCTCCACGAATTTATCGTTGGATATAGACATTATTTACCTCCCTTAAAACGCAGGGCCAACTCAATATTGAGCCAGCCGGTTTGTGGGTTGCGGGTCGCATTGACCTGAGTGACGCCACTACACATTTGAGAGATGGACGCATCCGCTTTGAGCGCATCGATATACGCACTCGCAATGGAGCTCGCGACATCCGAGGAGCCATGAACGACGCCACGAAGACCAATCTGTGTTGGTGCAATTTCAATGTGAGTCAGCGAAACATCATCGACCAAAGTATTTCCAAGCGTAATGTACATCTCCGAGACACTTGGTTTTGAGGCGAGAAACGCAGAGATCTCTTTGATCTTTTTCTCGTCTGCCTGGAATTTTTTAAACTGCGCGATGGCGCGATCACTAGGGCCCTTGTCTCGCTCGAGCTCCGCTTGCGCGACATCAATATCCGCGCGAATCAAGGCACAAGAATACTCGCGGTAGGCCACCCAAAGCATCAGAGAGATGGCCACGGCAACGGCCAACGCGTTGGCAAAAAAAGCGGTGCGGACCGTCTTTACATCTGGGAGCTTTTCGTAATTACGAAAATTGGGATGCCATGCCGCGAATTGCGGCTGCGCAGCCTCATTGTTTTTCTTCAGCAGTGATAGCATGATCGGAATCGGCAATGTTATAGCGAGCCATGACGCTGAATAGGCTAAACCAGCGTGGATCAATGGCGGATGAAACCTGATCGGAGAAAGTGATGCGGCGGTAACGTGCCCATTCTGCCACGTCAAGTTTCATGATTCCCACACCAAGGGAGTTCGCGATGGCATTTTCCAGCCAACCCAACTTTGCAGGCAGAAGGAAGCACACGACTTGCCCGATAGACTGGCCGGTCTGAACTTCATAGAACCCAATCGAGGATTGTAGTTCTTTGATCAGACGCTTGACGAGCAATGGCCCCATACCACCAAAATCAAAGGTGTTGGAGTAAAAGAGCTTCTTTGCCGACTCCTCATCCTTAAGGCCCAGCTCCTTTTGCACGACAGGGACCATCGCCGCGATGCCTTGTGGAATGGAGCGGGACGCATCGACGCCAGAGGGACTCAAAATGTGAGACTGCGTGACAGTCTGGCCTATCTCCAAGACCAAGGTCGGCGCCTTGCACTTGGTGAGTTGCACATAATCAACCAAGGCGCCGAGCAAAGCGACAGAGCCAATCTCGAGACTTTCAGGATAAACTCCTTGCGACAAAAACGCATCCTGGGTTTCCACGACGTCGTCCGATGGCATGCCACAGAACAAGACATCCTTGGTCCCGGCGGCCGCAACATCAAAGTCAGTCCCGTCGGAGGGCAACAAAACGGAAAGTGCATGTTTATCGGGTTCGACACGCAACTGTTGTGAGCAGACCTCACTGAGGTAATTCGCCTCCTTCAAGCGTTTGGCCTCCAAGGTGACACGCCGAATCACGCGATTTTGAGGAAACACACTGCATGTCGCATGAATATAGCCACTGGCAGCACGTTTGGGCTGAAGCGACTTCAGTATATTCGCGAAGCCATCAAGGTCAGCCTTGGGCACCTCGCGGATCTCTTCGACGATCAAGGGAGCGCAGCCGGCAGATGTGCGAGCAATCAGCCGGGTGTGCTCGTTTTCCTCGATAAAAAAGCTTTTGGCGGGGGATGAAAACAGCATCGGATTTTGTAAAAAATCGAAGGGCGATAAGAGAAAGCAGGTGGGGCCCCGGACTCAGGGGAATCGCCTAGGGGGTTGGCAGAAAAACTAGAATATGAAGCGCTAGATGCAAGCGCAATCACACAGAGGCTGGCAAAGTGCCGAGGCGGCTGCCGAGGCTCCAACAGGCGGCAACGCTCGGCCAGGCAAAGTGGCCCGAAGGAACTACCGAACCTGCAAACTCTCCCCGGAAAAACTAATTCCCAATGAGCTCACCTCAACTGACTTGCGCACGCCATCTTTATGTACCCGTCCTGCATCCCATGCCGTGTAGCCCGACGCACGCGCCGCCTCCAACGTCGCCTCAACCAGGCTAGGCGCGACATACGCGGCAAATCCGACGCCCATATTATATGTTGCGTAGGCTTCCTTCATCGCAATCGGTCCTGCCTCCATCATAAAGCGGAACAAGGTCGGCATCGGACCAGGATTGGTTATCTCATACACAAAAGGCTCTTCCAAGCGCATCAACTTGCGCCAGCCATGCCCCGTCACATGGGAGACATAGTTCAACTTGATACCCCGACGCTGGCACTCGTGAACGAACGCGACGTAGATCACCGAAGGAGCAAGCAAGGCTTCGCCATAACTGCGTCCGTCTCCGATAGGCGTGGCGTACCCTTGAGGTAGCGACTCGGCAATCTTCCGGCAAAGCGTCAGGCCATTGGTCTGCACTCCCGACGATGCGAGGAAAATGATCGAATCACCATCCTGCACATCACCAACAATTCGCAATGATTTCGGGGCGATCTTTCCGATCGCGGACCCTGCAAGAACGATGCTCGGCGTCTCGACGATCCCTCGGAGCGTGGGGGTTTCGCCCCCGCCCCAGACGGCACCGGCCTGCCGGCAGCCCTCGGCGAACCCGGAGACGAGCTGAGTAGCACGATGTTCGTCCGCAAACCAGTTCGAGTCCCCCACCGCTGCATGCATTGCCACGGAAATCGGCAAGGCCCCACAGGTTGCAAGATCGTTTACAATGGTTGCGACAGTATCGATTCCGATTTCGCGATAAAAGCAACGGCCGCTTTGAGCATACACCGCATCGGCGACGAGATTCTTGGTCCCGAGGCCCTCTTCGACGTGGGCGAGGTAGTGATCGGGGGCCTCGATCAGGTAGGCACTTTCGCCACGAATGGTTGCAGGCTCGAGATAACCATGTGACTCCAGCAAGTTTGCCGTTGTCTTTGCCTCGCGCTGACATGCCCGTTTAAATGCGTCGAGCTGGTCGTACCGTACACCGGAGGATTCGTATGAGAGGGCCATGGTTAGCTAGATTTGTAGATTCGAGGCACGCAGTCGATTAGTAGCTCCGGCCTTCTGATTGTTCGAAATAATTAATATAAGCCTGATTTACGACACGATAACCACCTGGTGTCGGATACTTACCCGTGAAGTACCAATCGCCAGTGTGGTTTGGCACCGCCGCGTGGAGGTTCTCGATTGTCTGGAAGATGATTTCGACCTCCCCCTGCCACTCGATGCCCTTCGGGCGGACCAGCTCCGAGATTTTCGCCGAGATCTCATCCGGCGTAAAAGGCTCGTAGATCTTACGGACATGATTGACGCTCAACAAGCTCGGCTTCGAAACCTCCGCCTGGCAAAGTTCATATACGGTCTGGAGTAGATCGGTTTTACCGCGCTCCTTCAGCAGGGCGACTGCGGCCTCAAAAGCAATAAACTTTCCGAGCTCCGACATATCGATGCCATAACAATCAGGGTAGCGAATCTGCGGAGCGGTTGATGCAATCACGATCTTCTTCGGGTTCAGCCGCGACAAAATGCGCAGGATGGAGCGGCGCAAGGTCGTGCCCCGAACGATCGAATCGTCGACGATCACCAAGTGATCCTTCGGTAATACCGTCCCATAGGTGATATCGTAAACATGACTCGCCAAGTGGTTTCTAAAGCTCTCCTTACCGATAAAGGTACGAATCTTGACGTCCTTGCTGACCACCTTTTCCCCATGCGGCCAATTGCGCAACACAAGCTCGTCGAGGAGCTCTTCGGTCAGCTTGCCATCTCGGACCGCTTCAAGAATCGAGGCCTTGACCTCGCTGCGACGGCGTACGCGCAACGCAGACATCAGCCCGTAGTAAGCGACCTCGGCGGTGTTGGGCACAAAACTAAAAACGGTGTTGGCCCAATCATGGCCGACGGACTTGAGCAACTGATCGGCAAGGCCAGCCCCGAGCGCTTTCCGCTCACGGTAGATATCGAGATCGTTGCCGCGCGAGAAATAGATGCGTTCAAAGGAACAGGACGCCCGCGGCAGCGGATCGGTAAAACGAGTGCAAGTGAGCGCGCCGCGCTTCTTGATCACCATCACATGGCCGGGCTCCACCTCATGCACATGGTCCACCGATTGGTCGAACACCGTGCATAACGGCGCACGTTCAGAGGCAAACGCAATGACCTCATCGTTTTGGAAATAATAAGCGGGCCGGATGCCTGCAGGGTCACGTGCCACAAAGGCGTCGCCATTGCCGACCAGCCCACAGAGCGCGTAGCCGCCATCCCATTTCGTCGCCGAGCGGGTGATGACACGGGAAAGATCGAGCTCTTCGCTGATGCGGCGCGACATCTCCGCGCCGGTCAATCCACGCGTCCGCAAAAAGCGGAAAATGTCCTCATGCTCCTCATCCAAATAAAATCCGATCTTTTCGAGGAGAGCCTGGGTATCCGTGGCAAAAATCGGGTGCTGGCCAATCGCGATCAGGGAATCGTTCAACGCCGACGTGTTCGTCATGTTGAAGTTACCGCAGAGCGCCAGGTTGCGCGTCGGCCACGGGCTGCGGCGGAAGAACGGATGGCACGACGACATGCTGTACCCGCCGCTCGTCCCGTAGCGCAAATGCCCCATCAACAACTCACCACCAAAGTCAAAGTGAGTCTTTACCGTATCGGCAAACTCCGGATGAATGATCCCCTTGTCGACTGACTCCTGGTAGGAGCCGAGCAAAAGCTTAAAAATGCGATCCAACGGATTGGATTTGACGCATCGCTCGCGGAACATGAACGGCTGCCCCGCAGCCATGTCCAACTTCACACAGGCGACACCGGCCCCATCCTGCCCGCGATTGTGCTGCTTCTCCATTAAGAGAAACAGCTTAAAAAAGCCCCAAAGCGGAGAACCATATTTCTCCTGGTAGTAGCTGAGCGGCTTGAGCAGGCGCACCATGGCGATGCCACACTCGTGTTGGATACGATCACTCATAGCTCTATCCCTTGGACTTTTCGCATATCTTCAATACTCGTTTATCCGCTCGCGCGCAAAAAATTGCACTCTGGCGATTTGCAATCGTCTTAATTTCGGCAATGCGCTCTGCGCCCCCTGCCACGCGCGAAAAACTCGCCCCTGGAAAACGCAAGATCTCATGAGGTTTGCACGCGATTGCGTGGATGAAAACGTCCATGCTGCGCCAGCAGCCGGTTTGGCTCCACGCTGGTGTAGATCTGCGTGGTCGCGAGATTGGCATGCCCCAGCATCTCTTGGATCGCCCGCAGATCCGCGCCCCCACTGAGCAAGTGAGTCGCAAACGAATGCCGCAACAAATGCGGTTTCACGTTCTGGGTGATCCCCGCCAACCGCGCGTATTTTTTCACGATCACCCACAAAGTGATCCGGGAAAGTCCGCGGCCACGTTCACTTAAAAACAGCGCACTCCCCGTGTGGGATTTCACAAAATGAGGCCGCGCCGTGCTCAGGTAAATTTGGAGCGCGGCCACCGCCTTTCCCCCGATCGGGACCAGCCGCTCCTTCGCGCCCTTCCCAAAGATACGGACAAACCCGTGATCCAAGTCGACCTGTTGCAAGGCCAGCTTCGCCAGTTCACTCACGCGGAGCCCACTTGAGTAAAACAGCTCAAGCAAGGCGCGGTCCCGGATGGAATATGGATCGGCCCCAGCTGGCGCCGCCAACAAACGCGACACCTCCTCGATGGACAAGGTCCCTGGAATACGGCGCACCAGCTTCGGCCCGACCAGCTGCTCCGAAAAATCGTTTGGACGCCGATGCTCACGCACCAAGTGCCGGGCGAGCCCGCGCAAGGCCGCTAGTTTGCGCGCCAAGCTCGCCACGGAATAGTCGGACGCACTCAGCGAATTAATCCAATCCAAGACCGCATCGCCATCCACGGATCGCCAATCGGACGCCCCCCTACGCGCGAGAAACTTCGCGCACTGATCCAAATCGCTCAAATACCCGTCGCGGGTATGGGCCGAAAGCCCACGCTCCAGTGCAAGAAATCCGATGAACTCATCGGCATCGGACGCGAAAGCAGGCGGAGCAGAGCTTGGGCGTTCTTGCGAGGCCATCGACTAAACGTCCCGCTCAAGAGAGCTGAGAAAAAGGAGCGCGTGAGAAGACCACACGCTCCGCCCTCCAATTAATAACGCCGCGTACGACGAGGCATCTGCGGTGCCGGCGCCGCATCCTTCATGCGATACGTGATTCGCGCCTTTTCCAAATCGTAGGGGCTCATCTCCATCTTCACCATGTCGCCTGCGGCGATCTTGATGAAGTGCTTCCGGAGCTTACCCGAAATGTGGGCAAGGACCGTATGCCCATTCGAGAGCTCTACATTGAACATCGTGCCAGGAAGCACCGCGACGATGCGGCCCTCCACCTCAATCGATTTGCCGTCGGCCATGGGTTAACAAGAGACGGCTAGGCCGCAGATAGGTTGTTGCATACGCACGTGTGATAGAGAGAAATCTGACAATAAAGCCCTTGAAAGGCAGAAATCATGCGGCCTAAGTCAAGGTTTTAGTCAGACGACACCGCTACGCATGCGCCTGCGCGTCCCCGATTATGGCTGAGCTCAAACCCAATCCGCCTCCCTGCCCTTTCGAGAAAAAATTCCCGTCGCAGCTACTCCGCGATGATGAGTTTTTCATGAGCCTTGCCTTTAACCAAGCCATCGACGCGTGGCGCCAGGACGAAGTGCCGATCGGGTGCGTCATTGAGTTGCATGGCGACATCATCGCCGCAGCGCACAACACCGTCGAAAGCGCACACGATCCCACAGCCCACGCCGAGATGCTCGCCCTCACACAGGCGGCCCGGCAGATCGCGGACTGGCGCCTTTCCGAAGCGACGGTCTACGTGACCAAGGAACCATGCCCCATGTGCTCCGGCGCACTGCTCATGGCACGCGTCAAGCGAGTCTGCTACGCGGTGCCGGACCCGAAAATGGGGTGCCTCGGGGGCGCGACCGATCTCAACGCCCTGCCACGGGTCAACCACCACCTCGAAATCACGAAAGGCGGCGTACTGGAGCCAGAGTGCTTGGGCCTCCTGCAATCCTTCTTCCGCCTGAAACGACTCGCACAGGAGACCGCCGCCGAGAGCGACTCCACGCAACCAGGCACCGGCGAGACTGGCGCATAAACGCCCACCACACGTTGACGATCCCACCACTCCGCGCATCTGTTAGCCCGCAACCAACCACACTCAATCTTCATTATGGCCTACGAACTCGCACCACTCCCCTATGCCTACAATGCCCTCGAGCCGCACTTTGATGCGCGCACGATGGAGATCCACCACGGCAAGCACCACCAAGCCTACGTCAATAACACCAACGCGATCCTGAAGGACCATCCCGCGCTGGCCGCCCAGCCGGTGGACACCCTCATCGCCAATCTCAGCCAAGTTCCAGAGGCGATCCGCACCGGCGTGCGCAATAATGCCGGCGGACACAGCAACCACGTCTTCTTCTGGAGCATTCTCGCACCAGCCAACAGCACGACGCCGCATGGAGAACTTGCGAAGGCTATCGACGCGACCTTTGGCGGCCTCGCACAGCTGAAGGAGGAATTTAACAAAGCCGCGACGACCCGCTTTGGTTCCGGCTGGGCCTGGCTTTTTGTCACCCCGGATAAAAAGCTCACGGTCGCGTCGACGCCCAACCAAGACAGCCCGCTGATGGGCAAAGCCGTTGCTGGCATCGAAGGCAGCCGCGTCCTCGTGATCGACGTCTGGGAGCACTCGTACTACCTCCTCTACCAAAACCGCCGCCCCGACTATGTCGCCGCGTTTTGGAATGTCGTAAACTGGGATGCCGCCGAGAAAAACTACCTCGCCGCAAT
>ERZ795030.2409-NODE-2409-length-22360-cov-6.745259_pt1 | contig 22360 bp, 27 predicted proteins | sample MGYA00375122_ERZ795030 | MGnify/ENA primary metagenome ERZ795030 (study PRJEB30165, sample SAMN05720146) | activated sludge metagenome | isolation source: anaerobic digester from wastewater treatment plant | place: Japan | collected 2015-04-20 ... | reverse complement strand
GTAGAGCCACCGGCTCATAACCGGTAGGTCCCTGGTTCGATTCCAGGTGGGCCCATAGTCCGAAGCGGAAACGGGGAGTAAAGGGTTTGCTTTTCGACGAAAAACATTTTGCACACGATCTCGATGGAGAAGGAAAAAGGGATGCTCAGGCGAGCATCCCTTTTTTTGTTCATGAAAAGGATGCTGCTGAAAGACATACTCGACATTCTTGATGTCATAGCTCCTTTCGACAAGGCGGAGCCGTGGGACAATACCGGCCTCATGGTGGGCGATGCATCCCTCGACATTCGGTCGATTCTGGTAGCCCTCGATCCTTCGTCTCCCGTGATACATGCCGCCCGGCAAAGCGGGGCGGATCTTATCATCACGCATCACCCGCTCATATTCACCCCCCTGAGGCGGATCGATTTTCAGGAAAGTGTCTCCAGAAGAATCGCTCTGCTGATCCGTGCATCCATAGCACTGGTGAGTATGCATACGAACCTCGATGCGGCCCGGGGCGGCGTTGCGGATGAACTCGCGGACAGACTCCGCCTGCAAGAGATTCAGGCCTTCGGCGCCTCGAGAATTGGGGTTCTCGGGGAAGAAAGAGATCTTTTTTCCTGGGCCGGCGGGTTGCCGTTCGAAACAATAAGGCTGGTGGATGCCGGCAGGCCTGTGCGGAAGATATGCGCCTGCCCGGGAAGCGGGATGGATTATCTCGGTCAGGCGCTCGAGCAGGAGTGCGACACCATCGTCACCGGCGATGTCCGGTATCACGCGGCTCTCGATGCAAAAGAGGCCGGCATCAATGTCGTGGATCTCGGGCACTTTGCCACTGAGGATATAATCGTAGGCCCTCTGGCCGGGAGACTCGGCAGGGAGCTGCCGGGAGTCGCAGTGCAGGCTTATGGGGGGCAAGACGTATTCATGCATACCAAAGGAGAGTACCATTGAAAGATTTATTACAAGGACTTATCGCCCTACAGAACGTGGAGCTGGAGATCTTCAAGGCGGAAGAAGGACTGAAGGAGCTTCCCAAGGATATCGACGAGATCGACAGCATCATTCGTGCAAGAAAGAGCTCGCTAGACGCTGTTGATGAAGAAATCGCCATGCTCGAGGAAAAAAAGGTTCCTCTGGAGACCGAGCTCAAGGAAAACCAGGAAATCCTTGACGCCGCCGATGCGAGGATCAAGAAGATCAAAACGAACAAGGAGTATCTGGCCCTGCAGCGGGAGATCGACCTTGCCAAAAAACGCAAGAGCGATATCGAAGAGCAGCTCCTTGGCCTGATGGACAAGATTGAGAAAAAGGGGCTCGACAAGGAGAGGATACAGAAGTCCTTTGACACGGATAAGGTCATCCTCGATGAGAAGAAGGAAAAGCTCCTTGGCCAGATGAAGGAGCTTCAGGCCGTCCTGGCCGAGTACAAGGGACGGGACGAAAAGCTTCGGGCAAGCGTCGACCCTTCCCTGCTCTCGAAGTACGATCGGATCAAGCAGAACAAGAAGGGTCTGGCCGTGGTCGGGTGCTACCGCGGGGTATGCGGGGGTTGCCACATGCACATCCCTCCCCAGCTCTATAACGAGCTCGTGCGGGGAGACAAGATGATCATCTGTCCCACCTGCCAGCGCATGCTCTACGTAGAGGAAACGCCCGAGCAGGAAAAGACGGAAGAAAAGCCCGGGGAAAACAGCAAAGAATAAAGGGCCTTACCGTTCACACACCGAGATGATGTCCGCGGCCGGATGACAGAGTATGGTTTCCGGTCATGTGCATCATGAAAAATCCCCTGTTCTTCTCTGGGAATATCTGATAGGATTATCCCATTCAGCAAGCTTTTCTCGCAAAAGAAGATACATCCACAGCACCTCGAGTCCATCGAAGAAAAAAATTAAAAAAGTTCTCAAGTTTTTTATGGATTATCCGTATAGATATCTTTGGATACGGATTGAATGCTTACTCATACACTGACAAACATATCGGGGCTTCAAAGGCTTAATAAAATATTTGTTAAGCGAATCATCCAAAATCTTTTACCCTAAGGAGGAGTTAGGCTATGTTAACAAACAAGAAAGGTTTCACCCTGATCGAGTTGATGATCGTCGTGGCGATCATCGGTATCCTGGCCGCGGTGGCCATCCCGGCGTATAGCGACTACACAAAGAAGGCCAAGTTGTCCGAGGTCACAAACGCAATGGGTGCAGTTATGAGTGCATTTCAGAACTATGTTGCAGAATCCGGCCAGTGCCCCTTCAATGATGGCAACATTGATTTGTCGGTAATCAATACCTCCCTGGGGATCGACACTCCCCCTCGGTATGTTGCTAAAGACACAATGGGAAATTCCGTGATCAACTTCAGAGGTGGACCTGGTGCAGGGGTAATTTTCACGACTAACCCGGATATTGCATTCACCGTGACCATAGAAAATATCGGCAGCGGCGTGGATACAAAAAGCTTGACGTTGACATCCAAGCCAGCTGGAGGATCGAGAATATGGAGCAGCACGGACCTGCATCCGAAGTATGTGCCTAAGAACTAAGCGCTATACGAGAGTAGTTAGAGAAACCCGGGCGGAAGCGCCCGGGTTTTTTTATTATCAAGCGATAAAGAAAAAGGACTGTCCGCGAAGATATTGATATCAATAATATGTAAGCTATATCTATACATATAACAAATAACGGCCGAGGACTCGGATGCAGATGGATAATCATGCACAGAGGTTCATGCATACCAACAGCATAGAAGCAGCTCCAGTTTATTATAGATGTATCAATCCAAGATCCAATCTCGGACCGTTGCATCTGCTGATCGCGCACATGCAGGTTGCAGGGACATCTATGGAAAAATGTCTCCTTGACGTTACCCCCAGGAACTAGGCCATGTTCAAGGCGAGTACAACTTGCTAAAGAAGGAGCAGGAGGAAGGTATGAGGAGCAAGAGGTACTCGGAGGAGCAGATAATCCGTATACTGCAGGAGAAGGAAGCAGGAGTTTCCCTGGGTGATTTATGCCGGAAGTACGGGATGTGTGAGCAGACGTACTACAAGTGGCAGAAGAAGTACGGGGGCATGGAGGTAAATGATGCGAAGAGGCTTCGAGAGCTTGAGCGGGAGAATGCCCGGCTGAAGAAGCTGGTTGCTGAGTTGAGCCTTGACAAGGTGATGCTTGAGGATCTGCTGAGAAAAAACTTTTAGAGCCCAAAGCGAAGAAGGAGGCAGCAATGCATGTGATGGATCGTTTTGGGCTTAGTGAAAGAAAGGCCTGCAGGCTGGTTGAGCTGAACCGTTCGAGCAAGCAGTATAAGCCCAGCAAGAGAGATGACAGCGAGATCCGGGCAAGGATACGGGAGCTGGCAGAGAAGCACAAGAAGTATGGCTCTCCGATGATCCATGCGATCTTGCGCAGAGAGGGGTACATGCTCAACCACAAGAGGACGGAGCGGATATATCGTGAGGAAAGGCTATCTTTTCAGGAAGAAGGTCAGGAGAAAGCTGCCCGCTCGTGCTCGAGTGCCAAGGGAGAGAGCCACTCGGGTAAACGAGGTATGGTCCATGGATTTTGTGTCCGACTCTTTGGCTGATGGCCGTAAGTTTCGTGTACTGACAATCATAGATGATTTTACCCGGTTTTGTCCGGGAATGGCGGTGTCCTCGTCGCTGCCGGCCAGGCGTGTGAGGAGATTCCTCGATGAGATAGCTTACATCAGCGGATATCCTGAGCGGATTCGTGTGGACAACGGTCCAGAGTTTATTTCTCGTGATTTCAGTTCATGGGCACGTAAAAGAGGAATCGAGGTTGAGTATATCAGGCCTGGCAAGCCTACCGACAATTCATTTATCGAGAGCTTCAACGGGAAATTCCGTGATGAGTGCTTGAACGAAAACTGGTTCATGAGCATCCAGGAAAGCAGGCGTGTCATTGAGGACTGGAGGATCGAATACAATACCTACCGTCCGCACACTTCACTTGGGAGATGTACTCCGGATGAATTTGCCGGAAAACACATGGATATGTTAAGCCCTAAAACACTCGCCTTAAAAATGGCCTAAAGAATGGGGGAAGGACATCCTGTCTTTACTTACAGAATGATCTCGCCAGTTCAAGATATTGTATATGCTTACTATCGGCGCCATGCGCGCTTATTCCCCTGGCGGGAAACAAAAAACCCGTACCGAATTCTTGTCTCTGAAGTAATGCTCCAGCAGACCCAGACTGAGAGAGTAGTGGGAAAATATGAGAAGTTTATTGCCCGGTTTCCAAGTTTCTCTACTCTGGCAGATGCAAGTCTTCAGTCTGTATTTAAGGCTTGGCAGGGACTCGGTTACAATCGGAGAGCTGTTTCCCTCAAAGAAACCGCTGTCAGGGTGATAGAAGAGCATGACGGCATCCTGCCGAAAGACCTTAACGCGCTCATGAAGCTGCCCGGCATCGGCCGCTCCACGGCAGGGGCGATTCTCGCCTTTGCCTATGGTATCCCGGTCGCCTTCATCGAGACAAATATCCGCAGGGTCTTTATTCACTTTTTCTTTTCCGAACGTGAGGATGTCAAAGACAGCGAGATTCTTCCCCTCGTGGAACAGACCCTGGACAGAGAAAATCCAAGGGACTGGTACTATGCGCTTATGGACTATGGGGCTATGCTCAAGACAAAGCTGCCCAATCCCAACAGGAAGAGCGCCCACTATACGAGGCAGGCCCCCTTCGAGGGCTCCAACCGGCAGATCCGCGGGATGATCCTGAAGCTGTTGCTTTCCCTTGGGCCTTTACGCGAGGGCGAGCTGATCGGCAAACTGAACCGGGAGCCTTCGCGGGTGCACACGATTCTCCATGAAATGCAGCGGGAGGAGTTCATTCAGATCTCCGGGGCTACCGTGACGATACGGTAACTCCGGCTGCGAGTCACGTTTCCTTGTATAGTGACCCCCTCATAGACTGTACCAGAGATAAGCGGTAATAAAAGCAAGAGAGGGATTAGTATGAAGAGTAATGTAGTGAACCACCCATCCATCGAGAGATGGAGCTCGAAGCGGAAAGCCGAGTTGGTACTGGAGATCATCAAGGGGCTTAAGGACGATCGTAGACGTTGCCCGAGAGCATGACTTGAAGCAGAGCACCATCGAGGGGTGGATCGATACGTTCCTCGAGTATGGCAGGCAGGGCCTGAAGAGCCATCCCAAGCGTGCAGAGGCCGAGCACGAGCAGCAGATCAAGGCGCACCGGGAGAAAATCGGTGAGCTGGTGCTGCAGATAGACGTTTTAAAAAAAGCCAAGGAATTGCTCTCAGAGGACGAGAGCTCGTCTTTTTGAGTAAAGAAGATGATGGCGGAAGAAGGCAAGAGGGTCAGCTTGAGGAAGATTGCCAAGTGGCTTGGGGTGCCCTGGTCCAGTGTGTACTACAAGCCCCGCCGCAAGAGCACGCCTCTCGTTGACAGAGCCGTTGAGAAGGCCATCTATACGCTGATCCAACGCCATCCTCGGTATGGGTATAGAAGAATCACGATTATGCTCAAGAAGAAGGCAGGGCTTATCGTGAATAAGAAGAAGGTCCAGAGGATCATGCAGAGAAACGGCTGGGGAGTGAATGTGCGTCCCAAGGGCTTCCGTCCCAGAGCCGGCGCATCGAGATCCGTGAGCTCTGCCATCAATGAACGCTGGGCCACCGATATGACCCACTTCTTCTGCAAGGATTCCGGCTGGTGCCATGCCATCGTCGTCATTGATTGCTGGAATCGGGAGATCATCGGCTACCGCATCAGTAAAAGGCAGAATGCCCATCAGGCCGCAGGCGCTCTCGAAGACGCCCTGGTCCACCGGTTTGCGGGAAAGAAAAGTCTGGCTCATGGTACCCGCTTAAGGAGTGATAACGGATTGATCTTTTACTCAAAGGAATTCATGAAGCTGGTAGCTGCCTATGGCCTTGAAACCGAGTACATCACGCCGTACAACCCCGAACAAAACGGGGTTGTGGAACGCTTCATGCGGACCTTGAAGGAAGAATGCATCTGGCTTCAGGGGTTTGATTCCTTCAGTGAGGCAAAAAGGATTATCGAAGACTGGATCAGAGAGTACAACACCGAGCGCCCCCACCAGGAACTCGGCTACCTCTCCCCAGTCGAGTACAAACAGAAATTAGCCGCGTAATTGGCATTGATTCCAGGGGGTCATTACAACCGGTCGGGTCAGGTAGGTCGTGAAGCTTGTTGTCAGCACAAACACATCTTCGACCAGAGAATTGACGGCAAAAAAAGCGGCATTATCGAGCGCGAGGAAATACAGAGCACCGTGCAGGGCGCCTGCCGCATGAAAGAGATCACTTCTCACGGGAAGTGTTATCACTGCCTCTCCATGCCGGATGGCCGCCCTGGCCCCTGTCATGATGACAAAGGGAGGAGGGTGTCAGAAATTTAGTGTAAATGCCGGTCATGGTTAATGTTCCAGGGGCACCCTATCCCCGAACAGGATCAGGAACTGATTGATAGCGCCTGAGAAGTTTTGTATGGGCATTGTCCATTTTTTCTCGATGTTCTTCAAGGCCAAATACAGGATTTTCTTCAAGGCATCGTCATTGGGGAAGGAGGACTTGGTCTTGATAATCTTCCTCAAGGACATGTTCAGAGATTCGATGGCATTCGTCGTATAGATGGCCCGTCTGATCTCTGGCGGATAGGCAAATAGCGGGATGATATTGGCCCAGTTATTTCTCCAGGAAGGGCTGATTGCCGGATATTTTTCGTCCCATTTGGCTTCAAAAGGCTTCTAAGGCCTTTTCTGCCAACTCCACTGTCGCTGGGCGGTAAATCTCCTTGAGATCGCCGGCAACGGCTTTGCGATCCTTCCAGGAAACAAACTTCAGAGAGTTCCTGACCATATGCACGATGCACAGCTGGATCTCGGTCTTCGGGAACACGGCATTGATGGCATCGGGGAACCCTTTGAGCCCATCGACACAGGCAATGAAAATATCCTTTACCCCACGGTTCTTGAGTTCGGTAATAACCTGCAGCCAGAACTTCGCACCCTCGGTCTTCTCGATCCACAGGCCAAGGACCTCCTTGAGGCCGGCGAGGGTGACGCCAATGGCCAGGTAGACGGCCTTGTTGACGATGTGCCCCTGGTCCTTGACCTTGACCATCAGGGCATCCAGATACAGGATCGGATATACGGAATCTAAGGGCCGGTTCTGCCATTGACGGACATCTTCCATGACAGAATCGGTAACGCTTGAGATAAACTCTGGGGATACCTCGATCTGGTAGATTTCCTTGAGGTGGCCCTGGATCTCACGGGTGCTCATGCCCCGGGCGTACATGGAAATGATCTTATCATCGAAACCATCAAAGCGGCTCTGGCCCTTCGGGATGATCACCGGTTCGAACTCGCTGTTGCGATCCCGGGGAACATCGATCTCCATCTCCCCGAACTCACCCTTGATCTTCTTGCTGTTCTTGCCGTTTCTGGAATTGCCGCTGTTCTTGCCAGCAGGCGACCACTTGGGGTATCCTAAGTGGTGGGTCATCTCTCCTTGGAGAGCCTTCTCTAAAAGCCGCTTCGTCAGATCCTTGAGAAGTCCGTTCTCTCCAAGAAGATCCTCGGGCTTCTCATACCCCTTCATCAACTCGTTCAATAACTCATCTCGTATGGCCAATTCACTCTCCTCCTTACTGAGGTCTCGGCCATTTACACTAAATTCTGGACACTACTAAAGGGAGCGGAATGCATCATGTTTTCCAGTTTTCTGAAGTGATCGTGATCCTGCATCGTGGACACCTCTTCCAGCACCCGCCCTTCTGATATGCGCTGTTCTCTTTCGCTGGCGATTCCAGCCATCATGCCTCAAAGGAATCGTGCGATAACGTTTTTCTGAATCTCCGAAGTGCCGCCCGCATAGAGTGACAGGTAGCTTTCCCGAAGATATCTCTGCATCCTGTATTCCATGGAATACCCTCTTCCACCGAATATCTGCATGCCCTTTCTCGCAATGTCGTTGAGCGTCTCGGAACAGAACAGCTTGGCCATGCAGATCTCCTTGAAGCATTCCTTTCCCACGGACTTCATCCATGCTGCATGATACGTCATCCATCTCATTGCCTCTATCCGAGTGGCCATGTCTGCCAGTGAATGCTGCATCGCCTGATACTTTATGATGGATTTGCCAAACTGCTGTCGTGTCTTTGCGAATTCAGTGCATTCTTTCAGGATGGTTTCCGCACCGCCGAGGCAGCTCGCCGCAACGCAGATCCGTTCGTACTCCGCCGTCTGGAACAGCTGAAGAAGCCCGTTGTTCAGCCACGCGAGTCCGCCGAGGATGTGCTCTTGATCAACAGACATATTCCGGTACTTCACCTCACACGACGGGTAGGCGTTACCCGCCAGCTTCGGGATAGGAGTAATGCTCAGACCCTTGGATTTTGCGGGAACGATGAAAATGCTCATTGCCTTCGAGGATTCCGCTTCCGGGCCTGTGAGCACCACCGTGATAATATAATCCGATACCGCAGCCCCGGATGTCCAATATTTCGTCCCGTTTATGAGAAAGCGATCGCCCTGACGTGTTGCCGATGTCTTTATCGAACGCGCATCCGATCCGGCTTCCGGCTCAGTAAGGGCAAAAGAGAATTGAAGGTCTCCCTGCAGCAGCTTCGGAAGGAGCTCCTTTTTCTGGGAATCACTGCCGCAGTGGAGGATCATGCTTCCGGCAAAGACAACATTGACCAGGTACATGTACACGGCGGTGTAGCTGTTTCGGGCAAGCTGCTCGGCGATGAGCACGATATCCAGTATGTTTCCTTCGGTCCCCCCGTATTCCGCGGGGAAAGAAATTCTCAAAAGGCCGATGTCAGCCATCTTGCGGTAAAGGTCCTTGGGGAAAACCCCGCTTCGGTCCAGAGATGTCTCGAAATCCGGCGGGCATTCCCGTGCGCAGAAATCAACGATCTTTTGCTGGAGCGCGTTCTGCTCCGCAGTCAACTCAAAAAACATGCTCACCTCCTTCTATCTGGAAAACCTGCTGATAATCTTCTGCAGAATCATGCTGAACGTACGGATTTCTTCTTCGGATAAGCCTTCCTTGATGGCATTGTTGAATTCTTTCGTCACACTCAGGCATTTCCGGGCTGCAGCCCTCCCTGCTCCGGTCAAGCATATGTTTATTGCCCTGCGATCGGAAGCGATTCTGCGTCGTTCCACAAGCCCCTTGCTCTCCAATCTGTCCACCAGCCCGGTGATTGCCGATTTATCGAGCAACAAGGCCCGGCTCAGCTCACTCAAGAGACATCCGTCATGCTCCATCAAGTAATAGAGCGCTCCGGATTGAGCCGCCGTTATCCCCGCAGCCTTCATGAGAGCCTGATCAAGACGGGTGAAAAGCCGGTTTTGGGCTTGACCAATGAGAAAGATGAACCTTTCGTCTGTTTTCAATCACCAGCCCTCCCATCAATTGCGCTGTCCATTATTTAAATATAAATAGTTTATTTGTCAACTTTTTAATACTGCCGGCACTCCGGGCTCCAGAAGAAAGATATCGTTCAAAACCTCAATTGGGGGATATAATTCCATGCGCGAGAGTTCCGCAATAAGATATACGCCACGGGAACACCCCATGGATGTAAAGATACAGGAACTCATGCGGCCCCTCGAAGTGTTGATATTCTCGAGCTTTTGATACTCGTGGAGGATGATAAAATACTCTCGAGGAAGTCATCAGCATTTCTCTTAAAAAAATGTCTCTCAAATCACATATAAGCATGTAATTATAATTAGTTATATGCTATATACGTGATGTTGACGTCGGCGTATCGGTGCAAAGAGAGGTGAAAAAGTGATCGAGACAATTCAATACGAAGAGGTGACCCAGATACGCATGAGCAGAGAGTTCGACGGCAGGCCGGTCTACTGGGTGGCCGCCTACCTGGTGGACGGACTGCTTATCGACACCGGGTGCAGCCATACGGCGGGCGAGCTGGCTGACTTTCTGGAAGGCAAGAATCTCGGGCTCGCCGTCAACACCCACTACCACGAAGACCACATCGGCGCCAATCATGAAGTCATGAGCAGGTTCGGCGTAGAGATATACGCCCACCCCGTGGCTGTTCCACTGATAGCGAAAAAGATCGATCTCTATCCTTACCAGGAGATCGCGTGGGGCCTCCCTGTCCCCACCGCAGTGAAGCCCCTCCCATCTGTAGTGAGCACAGCCGGCCACACCTTCCAGGTGGTGGAGACCCCTGGCCATTGCAGAGGACATGTCTGCCTGTTCGAACCGAACAGGGGATGGTGCTTTACGGGCGATCTCTTTGCCCGGGAAAACCCGAAGTTCATCCGGCCCGAGGAGCATATGGGGGAAACGGTGCGATCGATGCGGAAGGTCATCGATCTGCCCTCTGAGCGTCTCGTTCTGTTCACTTCGGTGGGAAAGATCGTGGAGGATGGGAGAAAGTCGCTGAGGCGGTGCATCGACTACCTGGAAAACCTTGCCGCGAAGATTCACGGGCTCCACCGTGAGGGCTTGACGATTCAGGACATAGCCGAACGCGAGTTCGGCGGCGAGCACCCGTTCGCCGCATTCACAAACGGCCAGTTCTCGACCTTGAACCTGATCCGGTCGCTGCTGGAAACCACGCCGGATGAAAGCCGGTGATGCCGTGGGGCGGCAAAGGTATTGAGTCATTGATACTCAAAGGCCATCATGAGTTATAGAGTGCGGTCTGTCAGGAGGGAATATGGTCGGGGCGCGGAGGCTCATCATTGCCGCCGGTTTTCCGGCGAGCCTGCACTCCGTCACTCTTGCGGTGCGCGTCACAGCCTGTCCTTGCCCAACGTCTTCATCTCAGAGCACGGCCGGATCACACATGCGCCGGTGCCCGAGCCGGCAATGTTTCCGATTTTCATGTCGGTCGTCTTTGCTCAGTCAGACTTGGGCTGCAGGGAAAACATGAGAATCTGACAACCGGCCCTCGTTGCCGCCGGCGCCCGCTCCAGGCCGCCGCGCCCATCGAGAAGAGGAAGACTTGTCACGCACAGCCTTCATATGTTGACCCGGCTCAAAAATCGATTATTGTTCAAGTATTCTGACAGGAAAAGGAGAAGCATATGACCGAGATGAGCAATCGCAAAGTCCCCCCGGCAGAGGCTGTGCCTCTGAAGGATCTTGCCGTGTATCAGGACCGCTCGGTGGTGAGCAGGGAGGTGATCAACAAGCCTTCCGGCACGGTCACCGTGTTCGCCTTCGATGCGGGTGAAGGGCTGAGTGAGCATACCGCTCCGTTCGACGCGCTCGTGCACATCCTGGAAGGCGAGGCCGAGATCTCTATAGAAGGCACTGCGCACCAGGCCAGAGAAGGCGAGATGATCATCATGCCGGCAGGTAGGCCTCACGCTCTGAAGGCGGTCTCGCGATTCAAGATGATGCTCGTGATGATCAGGTAGCGCCCCTTGAGTTTCCCTTTCGGAAGGAGGACAGGACATGAAGCCCACGGAAGAATTGAAACATGAACACACAGTCATATCTCACGTGCTGCGCTCCATCGGGATAGAGGCCCGGAGAATCGAGGACACCGGGTCCGTACGGACGCAAGTGATCGAGATGATCCTCGACTTTTCCACAAACTTTACCGACCGGTGCCACCACGTCAAGGAAGAAGATCATCTGTTCCCTGTTCTGGAAGGGAAAGGCGTATCACGCGAGAGCGGACCCGTTGCGGAGCTCCTGGCAGAGCATGAGGAAGGAAGAGCAAGGCTCAAGGCCGTCGGCGATCTGCTTTCCGCGGCCGGCCGCGGCGATAACAGCGCGGTCTTGTCAATCGCGCGGAATCTTCGCGGCTATGAGGAACTCATGGAGAAACACATCGCCAGGGAAGATACCGTTGTATTCCCCCTTGCGGACAGCCTCCTCGCAGAGGATGATCAGGCCGGACTGGAAAAGGCTTTCGCACGGGTGGAGGAAATCGAGACGGGCGAAGGGGTCCACGAACGATATCACCAGCTTGCCCATGCGATATCAGAGAGGTCCGGGACCGAGTGAGCGATCTCTTTCCCCGGGCCGATTCTCAGGGTATGAAGGTGCCGTGAAACACGTTCTCATCCTTTTGGCAAACGGTTTCGAGGTGTACGAGGCAGCCGCGTTCACCGATGTGCTCGGCTGGGCCGACACCTTTGGAACCGAACGGATCCGGGTGGTCACAGCGGGAATCCACCCGGAGCTCACCTGCACCTTCGGATATCAGACCATCCCCGCCACATTGGTGAATGAGCTGGACCTCGACGGGTTCGATGCCTTGGCGATCCCGGGAGGATTCGGCACAGCGGGCTTTTACGAGGACTCCTTTTCAGAAGAGTTCCTGGAGGTGATGCGCGCCTTCGCCCGGCACAACAAGCCGATCGCAGCGGTGTGCGTCGCCTCGCTCTGTCTGGGCAAGAGCGGGATCCTCAAAGGAAAATCGGCCACCACCTACCACCTCGAGGGCAGGAAGAGACAGCAGCTCGCCGGCATGGGAGCGATCGTGAGGGACAGCCGGATCGTCCGGGACGGGAACCTCATCACCTCGACCTCTCCTGGCACGGCTGTCGACGTGGCATTCCTGCTCCTGGAGATACTCTCTTCCCGGGAAAACGCAGATCACATCAGGAAGCTCATGGGATTCCGGTGAACCGCACGACAGGGCGCCGGCAAAGCGATCATGCCTCACCGGCGCCCGTCAGATCAATGAATCGGGGGTGCCTAGACGCCCAGGCGCTTTTTGAGATCATCGAGCTGCTTCTTCATGCGTCCGGGCAGACGATCGCCGAACTGGGAGAAATGCTGCTCCAGACTCTGAATCTCCGCTTTCCAGGCATCCAGATCAACATCCAGCAGCTCTTTTATGTTTCTCTCGGGGACATCCAGGCCCATCAGATCGATCTCCCCGTCTTCCGGCAGCAGGCCGATGGCGGTCTTTCTTGCGCCCGCCTTGCCCTCGACGCGCTCGCACATCCATTTGAGCACGCGGCTGTTGTCGCCGAAGCCGGGCCAGAGAAACTTGCCCTGCCGGTCCTTGCGGAACCAGTTGACATAGAAGATCCTGGGAGCCTTGCTGCCCAGCCTGTCACCCATGTCGAGCCAGTGCTGGAAGTAGTCTCCCATATGGTAGCCGCAGAAGGGCTTCATGGCAAAGGGATCGCGCCTGAGGTTGCCGATGTCGCCGATGTTGGCGGCCGTGGTCTCCGAGGAGGCCGTGGCACCCAGGAACACGCCGTGATCCCAGTTGAAGGCCTCATTTACGAGCGGCACCACACCTGCGCGCCGGCCGCCGAATATGAAGATATCGATGGGTACGCCCTCCGGCTTCTCCCAGTCGCTGCTGATGATGGGGCACTGGCTTGCGGGGGCGGTGAACCGGGCGTTGGGATGCGCCGCCGGTTCTTTGCCGCCCGGCGTCCAGTCGCGCCCCTTCCAGTCGACGGCATGGTCCGGCGGTTCTCCGTCCATGCCCTCCCACCAGATATCTCCGTCATCGGTCAGGGCGCAGTTTGTGAAGATGATGTTTTCGTGCAGCGTCTCCATGGCCATGGGGTTCGAGCCGTAGGATGTTCCGGGCGCCACGCCGAAGAACCCGGCCTCGGGGTTGATGGCGTAGAGCCTGCCGTCGGGCCCGATCTTCATCCATGCGATATCATCCCCGATGGTTTCGCTCTTCCAGCCCTTGACGGTGGGCTGGAGCATGGCCAGATTGGTCTTTCCGCATGCGGACGGGAAAGCGGCCGCGACGTGGAACCGCCTGCCCCTCGGACTCGTCAGCCTCAGGATGAGCATATGCTCGGCCATCCAGCCTTCCCGCTTCGCCATGGCGGACGCTATTCTCAGAGCCAGACATTTCTTGCCCAGCAGGGCGTTGCCGCCGTAGCCCGATCCATAGGACCAGATCAGGTTTTCCTCAGGGAAGTGGCTGATATACTTCTTTTCCATGGGTGCACAGGGCCAGGCGGCATCCTGCTGACCGGGCACCAGGGGCGCGCCTACGGAGTGAAGGCAGGGTATGAACTCGCCGTCGGAGCCTAGAACCTCCATCACCCTCGTTCCGACCCGGGTCATGATGTGCATGTTGCATACCACGTAAATACTGTCCGTGATCTCGATACCGATCTTGGCGATAGGCGATCCAACAGGGCCCATGGAAAATGGGATCACGTACATGGTACGGCCCTTCATGCATCCTTCGAACAAACCCTTCATGGTTGTCTTGAGCTCGACAGGGTCGATCCAGTTGTTGGTTGGCCCGGCGTCAGCCTGGTCCTTCGTGCTGATATAGGTGCGGTCCTCCACCCTGGCCACATCGCTCGGGTGAGAACGGAACAGGAAGCTGTTCGGCCGCTTCTTGAGAGGAATAGCGCTTCCGTTTTTCACCGCCTGCGCCATCAGTCGGTCGTACTCTTCTTTCGTGCCGTCGCACCAGTAAACCCGATCCGGCCGGCATATCTGCGCCGTCTCCTCAACCCATCTTCTGAGCCTTTCGTGTTTGATGACTGAACTCATAAATGCCCGTTCCCCTTTCACAGTTCCCCTCACATGGGGTGTCAAAGGACGTTATATCCAATGAATAATCAATTTTCAATAAAAGTTCTCAACTTGTTGAATATTCATATTCCACGTAGACCAATCCTCACGGTTTTTCCTCTGCCTGCCCTCCCAGGGCAAGATCATTGCTGTCATTTTTCTGAATTGAGGGACGGGTTATACGGAAAATATGAGGTATTATGCCGTATAGCATGCATGCGCCGGAGGTGCTTCGAACGCCTCTTCCGGCCATCGGCCGGGGAAAGCGCGCTATCCGCTCAGAGCACTGAAGGCGGGAAAAGAGCCCGGAGGCCCGAATACTTTATCCTCAGGAAGCCGCCTGCTCCCCCTGGGCCAGCAGCTCGAGCTCCTGCCTGGAGAGAATATGTATCGTCCTTCCCTCCAGGCTCAGGATCCCGTCTTCATTCATCCGCTTGAAAACCCTGGACAGCGTCTCCGGGGTCGTCCCGATGATCTTGGCGAGCTCACGCTGGGAAAAGTTCAGATCGATCCGTTCATCCCGCCCTTCCCGGTTGAGCGCATGAACCAGGAACGAGGCCAGGCGCTGGGGGATTTCCTTGAGAGAAAGGGACTCGATGAGATCGATGGATTCCTTGAGCCTGCGCGAGAGCACGAGAAGCATGTTGAACAGGAGCGAAGGCTCTTTCCTCGCCACCTCTTCCAGAACCTCTGCCGGAAAGAACAGAATGCGCGTGTCTTCCAGGGCCATAGCACCGGCCGGTGAGACCGGATCGGTCAAGGCCGTGAGGCAGAAGGACTCTCCCGGACCGAAAAGAAAGATCGTCTGCTCCCTGCCCTCAGGAGTCGACTTGAAGATCTTCACCCTCCCCCACACCACGAGGTGAAACGCCCGCGCCTCCTGGGTATCGGCAAAAATCATCTGTCCGGCACGGACATTTTTCTCACGGGCACAGTCCGCAAGGATCTTCCTCTGATCCTCGGGCAGTCCGTCGAAAAGCGGGATGTGTCGCAGAACGCTCAGCGCATCCATGTATCGTCCTGATTTCTCGTTTTATTGATATAGGTCAATGCTTTTCCTTCGGGATTGCTCGATACATATTTCAAGCAGTACTATCAGAAAAGCATATACCGCGAAAGGAGGAATCGGCAATGGTCACTATAACGGAGGCAGGCAGGAAACACCTCGACAAGTTCCGCGCAAAGCAGGACAAACCGGTTCTGCGGATCTATCTCGGGTTCGGCTGAGGCGGCCCGCAACTGCGGTTGGCTCTGGATGAGCCGAAAGCCGGCGACCACATATTCGAAGCGGACGGCTTCACCTTTGTCATGTCACGCGATGTCAGGGAGCTCACCGGCGAGGCAATCACCATCGACGGGTCGTATATGGGCATGAGAATCCTCTCCCGGCTCGATCCTGACGGATCTTCAAGACACTGTTCATAATCTGTTCTGAACGAGAGGAAAACGTGATATAATTCTGACATATACACTGTCCCTTTCAGGGATTCATCCGCCCAGGAGGTGATGAATGGGTGATGATATGAAGAGAGGCCTCTCGCGCAGAGCGCTGCTCAAAACCGCGATGACGGCGGCGTTCGCGGCGGGCCTGGGCCTGCCTGGGTCCGCCGCGAACGCCGCAGCGGGCTCCGTTGCGACGCTCATCGACCTGAGCAGGTGCGACGGATGCCCAGACAGAGACATCCCTGCCTGCGTCCAGGCCTGCAGAGAGAAAAACTCGGGAAACGTCCCCGAGCCCATCCGGCCCATTCCCGAGGTTTTCCCACGCGGCGGGATCGAAGATTTTTCAGACAAAAAACACCTGACCACGAGGCTTACGCCTTATAACTACCTCTTCATCCACAAGGCCGAGGTGGAGCACGGCGGAAAGAGATGGACCCTGAGCATCCCCAGACGGTGCATGCACTGCGACAACCCTGCATGCGCCACCCTCTGTCCCTTTGCGGCAAACCACAAGCACAGAACCGGAGCTGTGGTGATCGATAGCGAGATCTGCTTCGGCGGGGCCAAGTGCCGCACGGTCTGCCCCTGGAGCATCCCGCAGCGGCAGTCCGGGGTCGGCGTTTACCTTCATATCGCCCCCACCCTGGCCGGAAACGGCGCCATGTTCAAGTGCGATCTGTGCCACGACAGGCTCCTGAAAGGGGAAAACCCCGTATGCGCTGATGCATGCCCGAGAGACGCCATGCTCGTGGGCTCAAGGAGCGAGATCTCAGCCGAAGCCCGGAAACGGGCCGCTGAGATGGGCGGCTTTCTCTACGGCATGGAAGAAAACGGAGGCACCGCGACCGTGTATGTGTCTCCCGTTCCCTTCACGAAGATCGATGCGGCCTTGGAAAAGGGCCCGGGCAGGCCGCACATGGCCCCGGTGCAGAGGCGAATGGCCGGAGCCGATAGCTGGGGCAAATCCGTGCTCCTGGCGCCTGTCGTCGGGCTCACGGCGGGCATCCTGGCGGTAGCGGGAGCCCTGAAGGAACCTGCGGTGGGCCGCAAGGAGGAGGACCGGAAGAAATGAGCCGGCATGATGAACATCGCGTGAACCTCATCAGGCGCCACAGCACCCTGGAGATTGTCGAACACTGGGCAATCGCCCTCTCGGGCCTGGTCCTCATCGCAACAGGCCTTTTCGAGCTGCCCATCGCGACGCGCTACTACATCACCGATCTGCCGGGAATGGCATGGGCAGGAGACTTCATTGTGTCGCTCAAGATCCATTACGCGGCCTCGGCGGTGTTCGTTGCAGCGTCTCTGTTTCACGTCATATATCACTGCCTCCACGGGCATACGGCCATGCTCCCGAAAAAGGGCGATCTGAAGGCGTCCGTGAGCGTGATCATGGCCTTTTTCGTCAGGGGAGAGGAGCCGCCGTTCCATAAATATCTGCCCGAGCAGAGGCTCGCCTACGCCGGTATGGCCTTTGTCATAGCAGGGCTGATTCTTTCAGGACTCCTCAAGACCTACATGAACGTGTATGCCCCGGATATGTCGATCACACTCGTGATGTGGGCGACCTGGGTGCACAACATCTTCTTTGTGCTGTTCGTGCTCGCCTTTGTCGCGCACATGGCGGCCATTGCCATAAAGCCGAACCGCCCCCTGGTCAGGTCCATCTTCACCGGGCATGTCCGTCTCGACTACGCCCGGTCGAGGCACCCCCTGTGGATTGAGGAAATGCATCTTGAGCAGCCGGCGCAGGGCGATCTTCAGAACAAGGAGGGAGAAGAGGCGCAGCAATCCTCGTCCGCACGGGAGGAAGACCGGGAGGCGGGCGGAGACGAAGCAGGGGAAAGAGCTCCGGACGATACCGGGTAAGTCATTCCCGGCCGGGAATACCAGGCGTCTCAATCGCATAGCCATGCATCTTCAAGGGGTTGATTTTTCATGTGCTTGGCGTATTGAGTTATGTGAGGCGCTCGATAGAGGCTGTGCCGTTTTTTTCGATCACGGTTCGAGGGGTGATATATGGCGCTGCGGGTAAGCCCTGCCGCCGGAGCGGTCTGTAATATCCGGTCGGTCATGGATTTTCTCATCTGCGTCCCGATATCGGGAGGTGTCTATCTTCCGGCAGCCCGTCCCTTCAGCCCCACGGAGGAGATACAGCCCGGCCTGGTGCGCGCCGTACGGACCCCTGCGGCTGTAGTCTTCATGGGCATATCCATATTCCTCGTCCATGACGGATCTCCAGCGAGCGGCGCCCTGCTCGCGCTTCTCCTCAGCCTCGACGCAGTGATTTCAATGGGATACGGAGATCATGCGGTGATGGCCATCCCTTCCGGTACGGCCTCGGTCTGTTTCCCCGGCCCCACCGCAGATGCTCCTGCCGCAGGGATCATTACAGGCCTTATCGCGAAAGACGCCACAGCTGTCTGATGCCGGGGAAGGAAAACGACATGGGAAAGAACGAATACCCCGTGACCCAGGCCGTGCGGTTTCTCAGGGAACGCGGCATTGATTTCGTCCCCCACCTCTACCCCTACCAGGAGCACGGAGGAACCAGGCAGGCGGCCGTCACATTGAGCGTCCCGGAACACCGGGTGATCAAGACCCTGCTGATGGACATCGGCGAGAGGCACCCTGTCATCGTGCTCATGCACGGCGACCGAGAGGTCTCGACCAAGATGCTCGCTCGCCAGCTCAGCGTGAAGCGTGCGAGTCCCTGTGACGTGAAGACGGCGGAGAAGAGCACCGGCTACCAAGTTGGGGGAATCAGCCCGTTCGGCACGAGAGAGCGGCTCAAAGTCTACGCGGAGGCCTCGATCCTCGAGCTCGACAGGATCTTTATCAACGGGGGCAAACGGGGATTCATGGTGGAGATCGATCCCGGAAATCTGGAAAGGGCACTGAAGCCTCACCGGGTATCGGTCGCGGTGAACCCGTGAGCCGCCGGCGGTGTTTCTCTGTACACATCACGGCGGGATACACGGGAATGAGCGAATTACGGACAGGAAAGGCTGGCGGCCGGTGAAACAGAGAGTTTCGGCTCATCCTCATCTCCTGGAGATCAATGCCTGGGCTTTCATGCACCGCATGAGAAGGCGGTACGGCACGGGCCTGAGCATCGGGTCTGTGCCGGCCCGTGAGTGGGAGCGGATCGCCTCCTGCGGGTTCTCGTATCTCTGGCTCATGGGGGTGTGGGAAAGAAGCGAGGCATCAAAGAGCCGCGCACTCATGAACGAGGGTTTGAGAAAGGCTTACACAGAGGCCCTGCCGGACTGGTCGCCTGAGGATGTGGCTGGGTCCCCGTATGCGGTGTATTCCTACCGCGTCGACCCGCACCTGGGCGACGAAGAAGACCTGGTGCAGGCGAGAAACATGATCCACGAGGCGGGCATGGGCCTCATCCTCGATTTCGTACCCAATCATCTGGCCATGGACCATCCCTGGACCGTGAGCATGCCCGAATGCTTCATCCGGGGTGACAGGGAAGCGATCCGACGCGAACCCTCGCTGTTTTTTCCCGCCGAAGGAGGGACGATCCTTGCCCACGGAAGAGATCCGTACTTCCCGCCCTGGAACGACACGGTGCAGATAAACATCTTTTCGGACCGGGCAAGAGCTGCGCTCTTTGAGGAGTTGCGGCGTATCGCCGAATATGCGGACGGCGTCCGCTGCGATATGGCCATGCTCGTTCTCAACGACACGTTCGCGAGGACATGGGAAAGGCATCTCGGCGGACAGCCTGTGCCTGAAGCGGAATTCTGGGATGAGGCGATAGCCGGGGTCAAGTCGGCCAAGCCGGAATTCATGTTTATAGCCGAGGCGTACTGGGGCCTGGAAGGAAAACTCCAGGATCTGGGATTCGACTATACCTATGACAAGGTACTCTACGATCTCATGCTCCACGCCGCCCCGGGAGAGGTGAGGCGTCACTTGCAGGGTTCCGAGAGCATCCAGAGGCGATGCTTGAGGTTCATTGAAAATCACGACGAGCAGAGAGCGGTATCGGCCTTCGGCAGAGAGCGGGCATGCGCCGCAGCCGCCGTCATGGCGACCGTTCCGGGCATGCACCTCTTTCACGACGGCCAGATCGAGGGCAGCAGACTCCATGCGCCTGTGCAGCTTGCAAGGACCTCCGAAGAGCCGGTCGACCAGGGAATGGTGAGATTCTACGACGTCCTGCTCGGTTACAGCTTAGAAGAGCCGATGTTTACAGGAACCTGGAAGGCTCTCGATGTCCGGCCTGCATGGGAAGGGAACGGTAGCTCGGACAATCTCCTGGCATGGCTGTGGTTCGACGGGGAAACGATCAAGCTCGTGTGCATAAATTATTCGGACACGGGCTCACAGGGCAGGATCCGCATCCCCCCGGAGCTCATCGTCGGGCAGCCTCCGGTCTTCCGAGACGCCCTCACAAAGGAGGTCTACATCCGTTCCCTCGACGAGGTGACCGGAGAAGGACTGTACATTGAGCTTGGGCCCTGGAAGACACACCTCCTTGATCTTCTGGTCTGATTCATGAAGTAGACAACGAACCACAGGCCGTTACTATAATTGAAAGAGGCCCCGTCATGCGGACCTGGGATGCCCGGAAAGGACATGGGGCTTCGACAAACTGGGCGGGAAGATTCCGATCCCTTCAGCCTGGAAATGAATGGAGGCGTATCCATGCCGGAAATGATCGATGACAAGACAAAAAAGGAGCTCAAATCAATCCTGGCAGGGCTGAAGGAACCGGTCAGACTCGTTTTCTTTACCCAGGAGATGGCCTGTGAGACGTGCCGGCAGCAGGAACAGCTTCTTCAGACCGTAGCCGCTCTCTCCGACAAGCTCACCCTGGATGTGCATGATCTGGTCAAAGACTCGAAAAAGGCCCGCGAGTACGGGATCAACAAGGTGCCCGGAACCGCGGTCGTGGGCAGGAAAGACTACGGCATCCGCTTTTACGGCGTCACTGCGGGCTATGAGTTCGGCTCGCTCGTAGAGGCCATCCGAATGGTCTCACGGGGTACATCCGGCCTGGGAAAGGAGATCGAGGATATCCTGACGCTCATCGATGTGCCGGTGCATCTGGAGGTGATGGTCACCCTTACCTGCCCCTACTGCCCGCAGATGGTGCACCTCGCCCAGCAGATGGCGGTGGCCAATGATGAAATCAGCGCGGACATGATCGATGCCGCTGAATTTCCCCAGCTCGTCCAGCGGTACTTCGTGCAGGGGGTCCCCCGCACGATCATCAACGAGCTTCCTGCATTCGAGGGCGCGCTGCCCGCCTTCGAGGCGATCATGGAGATCCTCAAGCTGGTCAAGCCTGATGTGTATGACCGTATCGACGCCCGGATGCGGGAGGCGAGAGGCGAGCGGTATGCCACGGAGGTCGATCCAGACAAAGTGTATCAGGTCATTGTCGTGGGCGCGGGCCCGGCCGCCTTTTCAGCCGCCATCTATGCGGCCCGCAAAGATCTCGACCTGGCGCTCATCGGCAACCGGGTGGGAGGCCAGATCACCGGCACCGCGGACATCGACAACTGGCTGGGGACTCCGGGGGTCACCGGCCAGGACCTGGCCCGCCGGTTCAGAGACCATGTGGAGCACTACCCTATCGCCGAGTTGCTCGGCGTGACGGTAAACTCCATCCGCAAAGACGATCACGTATTTGTCCTGGAAACCTCCGACGGAGCATCGTTCAGGGCGCACTCCGTCATTTACTGCGCGGGCAAGGAATACCGCAGGCTCGGCGTCCCGGGTGAAAGCCGATTCATCGGCAAGGGTATCGCATTCTGCGCCACATGCGACGCCCCTCTTTTCCGGGATAAGACCGTTGCCGTGGTGGGGGGAGGGAACTCCGCGTTTTCCTCCGCCCGCGATCTCATCCCCTTTGCCCGGGAAATCCACGTCATCAATATCCTGAACGATTTTCAAGCGGACCCGGTTCTCATCAGCGAGGTGAAGAACGCGCGGCACGTCAGGCTTCACCCCGGCATGCAGGTGATCGAGTTCCTCGGCGCAGAGAGGCTTCAGGGCATCCGGGCGGAGGCCATTGACGGGAGCTCGCGGTTCGACCTGCCGGTGGATGGAGTGTTTCTGGAGATCGGCCTTACTCCGAATGCAGATGCGGTCAAGGGCCTCATCAGCTTGAACGAAAACGGGGAGATCCCGGTCGGGCGGGACCAGTCGACCGAGGTGCCGGGATTCTTCGCAGCAGGAGACGTCACCGACGAGCCGGAGAAACAGATCGTGGTGGCAGCGGGCGCTGGGGCCAAGGCGGCGCTTTCGGCATATGAATACATCCTGAAGAACACGCTCATGGCATCCCACTGAGATACCCGCTTTTCAGATGAAGGGCTTCGGGCGTCAGGAGAGAACACTGAGCTTGCAGGAAGACGGGGGCTGGTAACAGCCCTGACCT
>ERZ795030.2408-NODE-2408-length-22361-cov-5.080113_pt1 | contig 22361 bp, 15 predicted proteins | sample MGYA00375122_ERZ795030 | MGnify/ENA primary metagenome ERZ795030 (study PRJEB30165, sample SAMN05720146) | activated sludge metagenome | isolation source: anaerobic digester from wastewater treatment plant | place: Japan | collected 2015-04-20 ... | reverse complement strand
CCGTGCATCCCCTGGAACCCGATCCCGTCAAGACCTTCGAAGAAGCCGTGCGCCGCTACGGCTTCAAAGGCCTCAAACTGCACCCGCGCTTTCAAGGCGTCGCCGCGGACGACCCGCGCGTGGCGCCGCTGGCGCGCAAGGCCGCGGAACTAGGCCTGCCCGTGGCGATCGATGCCCTGTTGTGGAAACCGACGCCCCTCAAACTGCAACTGCCCATCAACGTCGACGGCCTCTGCAAACAAGTCCCCGAAGCGCGCATCATCATGGCGCACGCGGGCGGCTTTCATTTCCTCGACACGCTCGCGGTCGCCGTCGCAAACCCAAACGTGCACCTCGAAATATCGGTGGCGCTGACATTCTTTCACGGCACTCCCTTCGAGGACCAATTCATGTTCGCGCTCAAGCAACTCGGCCCCAAACGCCTCATCTACGGCTCGGATTTTCCGCAAAAACCCATGCAGGCCAGCCTTGACGAAAGCCGCGCCATCCTGAAAAAACACGGTTTCTCCGATGCGGACCTCGAATGGATTCTCGGCAAAACCTTCCTTTCCCTGTTGCCAGGAGAAAACGCATGAATCCGCGCATACTCATTGTCGGAGCCGGCGGAAACCAAATCTGCATCCTCCGCAAAGCCCGAGAGCTTGGCCTTGAAACCGTCGCGATCGATGGAAACGCAAACGCGCAAGGCTTTGCCGCCGCGGACATCGCGGAGGTCGCCAACATCACCGACCCGGAAGAAATCGAGCGCGTCGCGCGCCGACACAACGTTTCCGGCATCTACCCCGCCGCCGAATGGGGCGTTGAAGCGGCGTCGCACGCCGCCGCGCGAATGGGCCTGCCGGGCATCCCCCCCCAGGTCGCCTCGCGGGTCCGCAACAAACACGCCATGCGCCAAGCCCTCGAACGCGCCGGCGTGCCCGTGCCGCGTTTCCGAGGCGTAACCACCCGCGACGAGGCGCATGCGGCCCTCCAGGAATTCGGCGCGCCCATCATCGTCAAACCCGCCGAAGGCAACGCAAGCAAAGGCGTGCGCCGCGTCGATCGCGCCGAAGAACTCGCGGCGGCGTTCGACAACGCACTTCCGTATTCGCGCACCAAAACCGTGCTCATCGAAACCTTTATGGAAGGCGAGGAATACTGCGTCGATGGGCTTGTGCATAACGGAACCTTTCTCCTAGGAACGATCACCGGCAAGGAGCGTTCGGAGCCCCCCAACCGTTTCGACCTGGGCATCTACGCGCCCCCCATGATTTCCCAAAAGGAAACGGACGCCATCGTCGCCATGACCCAACAGGCGCTCGCCGCGATCGAATTCGGGAACGGCACCACGCACATCGAAGTGATCGCGACTCCGGAAGGCGTGCGCATCGTCGAAATGGCCGGACGCCCCGGAGGCGGACGCATCCCTACCGACATCATCCCGCTCACCTACGGCATGGACTTCATCGCCGACTCACTGCGTCTCGCGCTCGGCGACTCGCCGCGCGAACGCCGGCGCTTCGAGCGCGGCGCCGCCTTATTCTGGTTCCCCGCCCGACCCGGCATCGTGCGCGAGATCGCCGGACTCGACGCGGTGCGCGCGCTCCCAGGCGTGATCGACGTCGTGATGGCGATTCAGCCGGGCGACGTCGTGTCCCCGATCATCGATTGCGTCACCCGCGACCGCATCGGCTACGCGCTTACCGCCGGCCATGACGCATCATCCGCTATCGCCACGGCGAAACAGGCGCAACGACTCTGCCGCATCGTGACCGCGTGACCCCCTCCCTGCAGTCCGCACGCGATCCGGGCTTCCGGGTCCTTGCGCGGCGACAGGCGCTTTCGTGTATAGTGTCACGTCGCCATGTTGCATGGCTCGATACGGCCACCCTCACAGGGCTCGGCGCGCAAGGCATCCTGCTCAACACCATCGACGACGCGAACACGCTGATCGTCGGCGGCCCGGATAACGGCACTTTGTATGCCGCATATCAATTCATCGAGGACGCGTTAGGCGTGCGCTTTCTCGCTCCCGATTACACGCATATTCCGGACATGCCCGCGTCCATTCCGTGCGTGAATCACCGCTTCGCGCCGCCGTTCGAGTACCGCTATTCCACCAATTTCTCCCAAGATCCCAACGTTCCCTACTACCGGCAAGTCCACCGTTTCAATCCCGGGCCCGGATTCTCGTGCCACACCTACTATGCGCTGCTCCCGCCGGAACAGCACTTCAACGCCCATCCCGAGTATTACAGCCTGGTTTTTGGAGAACGCATCGCGCCCGTGGGCTCCGTGACGTCAACCATCGAAACAATCGCCAACGACCGCTACGAAATCTGGGTCGCCCCCAAAGCCCAAGGAACCATCCTGCGCTGGCGCGACAAGAAGCTCGGCGTCGAATGGCTCCGTGGATATGAAACCTACGGGCGAAGACCTGGCCAGTGGCAAGACTGGACCATCGGCGGCGGAATCCCCGAAGGCCCCGTGGCCGATCGCTATGACGTCGTCAGCCGTACGAACAACGCGATCACCCTCCGCACGACCCTGCCCGACGGCATGACGCTGGATCGCGTAATGACGCTTTCCGGCGACGCGATTGAGGTGGCGCTCATCTGCACGAATTCCACATCCTCGCCACAAGTCGTCAAGGTCAAAACGCATCCCGAGTTCTGGACCCAAGGCGAAAACCGGCCGGAAGTGTGGTCACTCGACGGAAAAACCTGGTCGCTGTTCAGCCAAGCCGCAAGCCCCGATCACAAAGCATGGGGACGGCTCCTCCACGGCGGCTCCATTCAACAGGCCGCGTTCTATCTGCCCAAACAAAAAATCGGCGTCGCCGCAGTCCTCGAAGGATCCTCCGGTTTTCAAAGTTTCTTCAACATCAACAAGGACGCCGAACACGTGAACCTGGAAATCCTGCCCTCCGATGCGCCGCTTGCGCCGGGCGAAAGCCAGACAACGAAGACTGTGTATTCGGTGATTCAGAAACGGCCCGCAACAAAAAAATAAAACTGCTATCTTCATCGCCCCCTGCGAACGACCTTCTGCCAGCGTTACGCAATACCGGCTACGATGTGGCGAAGGAGGAATATCTCAGGGAATAATCCAACGATGGCGAGAATGAGATCGCTTTGCGGAAACGCCTGAGAAATATCCTGTCCAATAGACGGAATCTTCAGGCTCATGTCTCAGTCGCGGATTGAGGGCCAATCAGGGTATAGGGTAAATCTGCGGCAAGAAGTTGCGCACGGGAGGGCAAAGGCGCGCCTTTGTGTGTCCCGGGCTCTTCTTCAACACGCATGACTACTCTCGTAGCCATTTTGTCAACCACGCGAAGGCCTCGTCCTGGGCAGAGATCGGGAAGGAATGGGGGGCATCGTAGTAGGCGCAGCGAAACTGATCGGCGTGGCCGAGGGCGTCATAGACCCTGCGGATGATGGATTCAGCATCGCGCATCCCATCAAGGGGAAAGAGGGCGTCCTTGTTGCAGTTGATGACCATAAGCGGACGCGGCGCGTTGAGAGTCACGACATCGGGCAGGTCGAGCCACGGGGTTTGGCCGGGGACGTAGACCATCCAGGTGTGGTGTGCGATGTGGTCGCGCAGCAGTGAGCCGTAAGTCGTCATCCATCCAGCCACCACGCCGCATTGGATGCGAGCATCCAATGCGAAGAGGTGCGCGGCGCGATACCCGCCGATGGACAGCCCAACGCACCCCACGCGGCGCGCATCGACCTCGGGGCGCGTCAGCAAAAAATCCAGACTGGCCCGGTCCCCCTGGAACAGGATGCCCGGCCACGTGGCCCCAGCCGCAAAGATCGTTCGTGCGACAAGTTCTTCCATTTGCCATGCGAAGCCCTGATAGGCGCGGATATAGTCGTCGCTTCCCTGCACATGACGACGCAGTGCGTCGGTGAGCCGCGGGGAGACGGCATCTGGATCCAAGCGTTGTGACCCGAAGTAGAACGCGTCCGGCGCCAGCACGACAAATCCTTGTCTGGCGAGTTCGTCGGCGTACGGCCTTCCCCCGTAAGATTCGCGGATATGCGCCTGAAGAGGCTGTGACGGGGTGTCGGTCAGGGCGATTTTCTCCTTGCCATGATAGTAGAACCCGCCATGATCGTGCAGGGCAATGACGGCGGGCGCAGGCTCTGTCAGCCGATCGGGTATTAGGAGAAACGCCTCGGTTGTTCGGTCGGACGCGACGGCATACCGCACAAGATGCCGTGTGTAGCCGTCCATCTTGATGGATGATAGCGCCTCCGCGTTTGGCGAAACCGGGGCGGGCGCGTAACACAACAGTTCGCACATCTTGGCGCGACCGCGCGACCGCCACTCTTCGACGTCAGGCCACGACTGCGATTGCCACGATAATGCCGGATGCCTTTGTGAAAAGGCCGCCAAAAACCCGTAATAATTGCCGACATCACACACAATTTGTGTCTCCTGCTGCTAACGCTTTGCCTTTTTGTATAGATTCTCTTTGCCGAATCTGCGATATTGACGTGCTGTTGCGTTATAAATTGATCGCGTCTGGATTCCATTATGTATGAGGGAGGCGCCGGATGAAAACGCATTTCGCAGGCGCGATGGTTTCGGTAGCCGCCTTGCTCGCCGCTACTGCCGCGTCCGCGTCCGCGCCGTGGCTCGAACCAGGCCGCTATGGCGAGGTGCGCGTCGTTGTGGCAGAGTCGGCTTCGCCGAGTGAACGCACAGCCGCCACGGAATTTCAAAAGCACTGGCAGCAATGCACCGGCCACGCGCCCCCTATCGCGACAACACCTGCCCAAGGGGGCGTCTCGGTATGGATCGGCCGTGTCGGACTGCCCGAATCGTTGTTGGCGACCGTGAATCTCGAAGGACTGGGCGACGACGGGCTCTGCATTCGCACAGCCACGCCCCACGACTTGCTTATCGTAGGCGGACAAAAACGCGGCACGCTGTACGGCGTCTATCAGTTTTTCGAGGACTACATGGGCGTCCGCTGGCTCGCGCCGGATGCGACGTACATTCCCCCTGTCTGTAACGCGATCCCGCAGATCAACTTTCGCTATGTCCCCGCGATCTGGTATCGCGACACGGACTACTGGATGTTTACGTGGCGCCCGGAGTTCGCGGTCAAGCACCGCTTCAACGGCGATCACCTGTTTCGCATTCCCGAGCACATGGGCGGGAACATCGAGTTCGTCAATGCCACCAGCAGTTCGCTGCTCAGCTTCGTGAGCCCCGAAGAGTATGGCAAGACCCACCCGGAATACTTCTCCGAGGTCAACGGCAAACGACTCGTTGAGCCACGCGACACGCAGCTTTGCCTCACGAACCCAGACGTACTGCGCATCACGGTCGACAAGACATTGCGGCTTCTTCGCACCGCGCCGCCTGCTCGGCGAATTGTGACCATTGCCCAGATGCAAACAGGAACCTTTTGTGGGTGTGACTCGTGCCGTGTCGTGCGCGAACGGGAAGGAGGCGACAGCGGCGCGCTACTGACCTTCGTCAATCACGTGGCCGAAGCCGTGGAGAAAGAGTTCCCGGATGCACGTATCAAGACGTCGGCCTTTGGCGCCACGGCGATGTCTCCCAAGACGATTCGACCTCGCGACAACGTGATCGTGGAAATGTGCGCGGCGGGGTGCGATTTCACGAAACCCTATGCGGCTTCCTCAAGCGCTTTCAACAGCACATTTCGCAAGAATCTCCGGGCATGGTCCGGAATGACCAATACCCTGTTTGCCTGGGACTGCACCCAAAATCGCTACTCCTTCCAGCAACCCCATCCGAACGTTGATGTGCTTCAGCCCAATATCGCTTTTTTTGTGAAAAACGGCGTTACAGGCCTGTTTGCGCAAGGGGCCAAATCGCCGCACAGCGACTTCGACATGCTGAAAGCGTATCTCCTGTCGCATGCCGTCTGGAACCCGAACGTGAACTGGGAATCCCTCTATGCCGAGTTCCTTGATTTGTACTACGGCCCGGCCGCCCCGTATCTCCGCGAGTATCTGGACCTCGCCAAGGCCGCCGTCGTGGACGCCGGCTTCAACCTTACAGCATCGAGCAATATGGATTGGGTGACCTTCGAATTCGTCGAGCAGTCGAAGACGTTGTTCGAGAAGGCTTTTGCGGCGGTCGGCGCCAATGAAGCCCTTCGGCAACGACTAGACTACGCCTATTTGCCCGTGCAGCACGCGGCGCTGATGTGCCCGCCGCGCGCGGAAATGATGGGAAACACCTGTGTCGTGTCGCGACCGCCAAGCCAAACCTTTGACGAGTACTGGGACATGATCATGCAGTACGGGGTCACCTACAACGGAGATGGCCCGATCCTGGACTTTCGCGCACAGCTCGATAGCCAAACCCCGCCGCGGCGACAGGAAGTGCAGATCCAGCGACTCGAAAACGCGCATTGGGAAGTGTATGCCGCGGAGGAACTCTCGGGGGCGGTGCTTTCGATGCGCGACAAGCGCAGCGGCGTGGACTGGTTCAGACCTGCCGATGGGGTCAGCAGCACGGCGCATCGGCTACAGGACTGGGAGGTGATGGACCCCGAAAAGCCTCTCCAGGAAAAAGGCATCGACTCACCGTACACGGTGACCGCCCAAACGAACGACCGTCTTACGTATGAGACGAAACGCGACGACGGGCTTGTCGTGCGGCGCACGATCACGCTTGAACCCGGTTCGAAGTCCGTCGAAATTACGTTCGAGGTGGAGAACACGAGTTCGGTCGCGTTGACGCCGCGCGTGAAACTGCACCCCGAGTTCTGGACGCAGGGCGATTCTCCGCCAGAGTTCTGGGTGGAACGGGACGGGCAGTGGAAAAAACACAGCGGCCCGGCGCAGCCTTTCCAGCGATGGGGCGGTGGCCCGATCGAGCGCGATGGCGTGACGCGATGGGCAATCCATCTCCCAAAGAAAGGCTTGACGCTCATCAACACCGTGCGGGCCGAAGAAATTCAGAACCTGTTCTTCTACTTCAACCAGGACCGTCAAGCAGCCAACTTGGAAGTGCTGCCGCTTCTGACGCCGCTTAACCCCGGCGAAAAACGCAGCGTGCATTTGGCGTATACCATGTCGCGAAAGGCCCCACGTTCTCTTTAATTGTTTCGGATGCACCTTGTAGGAGATACCGATGATAACGTATGCAGTGGTCTTTGCAGCCGTTATGCTGTCTGTGCCGGAAAACGGAGCGACGCCCCCCTTGCCGACCCTCCCGACCGTCGTCGAGCGCATCAGCGACAACGTCTCGACGGGCATGATTCACGGGTGGCACAGCAACCACCTGCTGAAGCACAAAGGCGTTCTCTATGCTGACGGGCGCGTCGACGATCCCGCGGCGAACAACGAGACCTCCATCGGCGCGTCGCCCGGCAACGCGTGGGCATGGGGCGGCGCATTTTTCCGTCGCACGCCGGACGGACAATGGGAAAAGGTCCGGTCAACCCTCGAATCAACCTACCTGTCGTTGATGGCGCCCGATGGACGCCTGTGGGATGTCGCCCCGTCGAGTTTTGACATGGCCGAAGTGATTCGCATGACCAATCCGCTGGACTTTTCCACCTTCGAGGTCGTGTACAGCGGCACTTGCGCCTACATGGGCGCGGGCATGAGCCCCGAAGGCAATTTCCTGATGCTTCATGCCGAGTCCAAGGACATCGCGGCCTTTCGCCCCAACGCGATCATCAGCGCCTTCTACGATCAATCGACGGGAAAATGGCACAAACAACGGTTCGTGACGCCGGAAGGCCGCTATGGCTACATTGGCATTCTCCTCAAGGGAAAGCGCGCGCTGGCGGTGTTGAACTCGGCCATCAGCGATCCGAAAGCGAACCCCGATTTCCCGCACTACTCGTGGCGACATGTGCGCGTGGCTAGCTGCGAAGACCTGACCCAGGACAAGTGGGTGAACAAGGGATTCCTGATGCCCGAATACGGGGCAACGTCGCTTCAGGATTTCATCGAGGGACCCGACGGAAACGGCTACCTCGCATACTCCTATGGCGAGGCAAACACCCTCGATGAATGGCGCAAGACGCCCACCCACCACTACATCGCTCGTATCACGCACGACCTGAGCGCCGAGGTCTTCCCCACCACGTTGAACGCTGGCGCAACACGGATACTGATCGACAGCAAGCGCAACTGGTACGTGCTGGGCCGGGCGTCGGATTCCGAGCTTCATCTCTGGGCAATAGACCCCACGAACGGATTCAAACCTACCCGCGAGTACGTTCTGCCGGGGACAAAGAAACTCGAAGGCTACGTGATCCATCCGCTCCGCCCTGAACGTTTCGGCGGCGAGGATGACGGCGACACGATCCATGTCGTCTCGGCCTGCTATGTGGACGAGAACGGCCAGCCCCCCGCAGCGGGGCAAAAGGCGCACCACGCAGAACTGTGGCACGCCCAATTCTCGCTACCCGTCGAATAGCGGTTCTTCAATATCCCCGCGCCCCATCACGCCCGTTTGGCGGCGCCTTCGCGAATGTGGATAATGGCGCACGGCATAAGCGTTGCCAAACCGGGGAAACGCAGCAAACAGGCATGCGATAAGCAGAATCATCATGAAAATCACGCAACATATCCTGGCCATGAGCGCACTCGCGGCAGTGTTCCTTTCATTGACCGGCTGTCCCTCCGGATCCGTTGAGGGCGTTGTCGTCGATGCCCGGAGCGAAACCTTGCACGGAGTGGCCGTCACCATCGAAGGCATCTCGGCGCATGGACTCACCAACAGCCTCGGCAGGTACCGCTTGCCATGTCCCGCAGGGCCCGTGACGCTTTCCTTCGCCAAAACGGGATACACCTCGGGCCGCCTGGAATTGCCCGGCTCGCACGCCCGCTCCGTACAACCCCCTCCGGTCGTGCTGTGGCCGTTGCCCGACGCCAAAGGCGTCCACTTCTTCGATCATTTCCGGTACGCGCGCACCGCCTCCGCCGAGCCACAACCCTACCTTTCGCCCGTGTCCGGAACGGTCTACGGAACGCCCCACTGGTCCGACGTCGTCACGACCAATCCGGAACCCATGCTGGTGGCCTTCAAACTGCCCGCACGAAACGTGCATATGGCGCGACTCGAACTAGCCGACGTCACTCCCCAAAACACATCGGGAAAAACCGCCCCCATCGAAGTATGGACGCCTGCCGAAGACATTCCCGTCAGCGCAAAGGCCATCTCCGACCCCGCGCAAGAATCCGCCCTCTTCCAGATCGAACTGCCAGGCCCCCTGCGAGCCGGAACATACGCCGTCCATTGGGGATCCTTGCAGGGCGACGCCACGCTCGAACCGCGCCTCTTTTACTTCAGCGTCGTCGACGCCGGACAAGCCATTTCGACCGCCCCTGCCGCCGCCACATCCAACGAAGATTCGGAAAATGCCGGACAAAACCCCCAAAAAAGAAAACGATAAAACCGTCCTCGAAATCCGTGGACATCACAAAAAAAGCGGGCCGAGGAAGCCCCGGCCCATTTATCTTCACTCGCAAAACCGCCGAAATCCGGCCGTTCCGCAAGTTATTTTAGAGGCCTCGGAAATCACTCTCCGGGGCCTCCGCGGAAGGAGAAACGCCACATGTGGCGCTGACCGCCTAGATTGTACCACGACCCGAAGAAGAACGCAACTGTTTTGATCACAAAGGGTTAGATAAGAAAAATGAGGTATTTTTAGTAAAAATGAAGGATTTTGACAACTATTATCTTGCCAAATCCAGAAAAACAGCCTAAATTCAATCAAATAAATCCAGGCCTTCTCCGCCACAACCTCTCGATGAAACAAAACCGTCCGTAAACGGATAGTACCGGAGCCAGGTGTTTTCGTCTCGTGATCCTGAAATGAGATGCGATATTGTTGTTACAATGCGTTTCACGATCCCCATGTGGCCGTGCGCCGGACGCACGATACGTCCCCCGGCAATACAAACGCGCCGATGAAAGGATGCCGACCTTGAACAAAACGACTGAAACCAAAACCTCCCGGAATCATGTGCGCCGCGCCCCATGGCGATGGGCCGCCGTTTGGGGGGCGCTTTGGGCCTTGCTTCCGGCATTGGCGCATGCGGAACCGGAAACGCCGATAGCCGCGCTGCAAAAAACGCTCACGCAACATTGGAAGGACATCCGGGCCTTGCGCGGCGACATCTCCCTATCCGGCGACGCGGGGCTGTTGCCGGGAATCCCCCTGCAATCGGACGGTTCCGGAACGCTCTCCGCCATGAAAAGCGGCAAGACGCTGCTGGTGCGCCTGGACTTGACCAACACGGTGAGCGTGCGTTCGGAAACACAGTCGGCAGGCCTGCGACAACGAATTGTCACGGTCTTCGACGGAACAACCCAGAACACGCTCACCGAAATGTTCGGCCAAAAACTGCTGACGCAATCGGAACCCGCCGTGAATTTCGCGGCGTTGGCCCCGCTGACGGGCGAAGCATTGTTCCGCATGCTCGACGAAGACTATGCCCTCTCGATCCTGCCCGAACAAAAGGTCGACGGACAAACGACGCATGTGCTGCAAGGCGTGTTGCGCACGGCATACGACAACGGACTCGAACCCGGATCGAAGCTGACGCTGTGGTTCCGCGCGCGCGACGGCATGCCAATCATGACCCGAATGACGGATGCGCACGGCGCGACCGTCCTGCAAATCCACTATGCAAACATCCAGAAAAACCCGCCGCTGACCCGTGAGAGCTTTTCCCTGCACGCGCCCCCAAACGCCGTCGTCGCGGACCAGACGCGCTGACCATCGGACCAAGCCGCGTCGGCCACGCACCATTTTTTTGACACCCGCCCGGCAATCATGATAGCATCGCCGCCCACGTCAAACGGCTCATAACGGCCGTCGGAGGTACTACGTTCTCTCATGGTTATCGGCACAAATTCGCGCAGCACGCTTTTCGACGTTTTCCACACCGGCGTTCGAGCCGTTATCAAGGATTTGGGAGTCCCGGAAGAAGTCCGGTTCACGACAGCCCACTGCACGTTGCTTGCCCGCGCAAACGACATGAGCAAAAAAGTGGACCAAATCCGCATCGAGTTCCACCTCAAGGACAGCGCCGATCCAACTCAGATGAAATTGGCCGTCGAAGCCACCAAAATCCCGCATCACATGGCCATAAGCGACGGGCAATGCCTGCTGACGCTGCCCGCCTTCGAATGGCGCCAAATGCCGCAATTGCTTCCCATCGACGGCATCGTCGAAAAATTCTCCGTCCGCTCGTGCCGTTCGTGCTCATGGCAGGTCAGCGTCGAAAAATTCCGCACCTTCGGCGTCAACATCAACGTGCTCATCGAAGAAATGCAAGCGCGCAAAGCCTCGGACATTCATCTGCGCGCAGGCTCCCCCCCCTACATGCGCGTCGACGGCGACCTGTTTCCTCTGGACATGCCCGTCCTCAGCGCAGAAGACATGCGCGAGATCATCTTTCACCTGGGCGGCGATGAAGAACTCAACCGGCTGATGTCGGACCGCGAAATCAGCTTCCAATACCACCTCGCGGGCGTGTGCTACCTGCGCTGCAGCGGCTACATCAAAATGGGCGCGATGGCCCTCGCCATCCGGTACATCCCCGAAGAACCCGTCCCCTTTGAAAAATTGGACCTCCCGGAAACCGTGCGTTCGGTGGCGGACGCCCACCGCGGCCTCTTCCTCGTGTGCGGCATCACCGGAAGCGGCAAATCAACGACCCTCGCGGCCATGCTCGACTACATCAACAGCACCCGACACGCCCATATCATTTCAATCGAAGACCCCATCGAATTCGTATACCGCGACAAAAAAAGCGTCATCTCCCAACGCCAAGTCGGACGCGACACCTACAGTTTCGCCAATGCCCTGCGCGGCGCGTTGCGCGAAGACCCGGACATCATCCTGGTGGGCGAAATGCGCGACATGGACACCATCCGCGCCGCGATCAGCGCCGCGGAAACCGGACACCTCGTCTTCAGCACCCTCCACACGATGACGGCCGTCGACACCGTCAACCGCATTATCAGCTACTTCCCGCAAGCCGAGCGCGACCTGATCCGGCAGGAATTGGCGTACACGCTGCGCGGCGTGGCCTGCCAACGGCTCCTCAAACGCAAAGGCGGCGGGCGCGTGCCGTGCGTGGAAGTCCTGCTGGGCGGCAAGCCAATCGTCCGCGACGCCATCCTCGAAGGCGACATCGGACGCCTCTACAGCATCATCGAAGTCGACTCGGACATGCGCAGTTTCGATCAATACGCCGTCGAGCTATACCAAAAAGGCATCGTCGATCGCGATCAAGCCATCTCCGCGTGCAGCGACGAAGAGGCCTTCACGCGCGTGACTTCCGGCATCAAAAGTTCGGAAGGCCGCAAGCTGCTCGGCTAAATCGCAACGCATTTGGATTCTCGCGTGAAAGTTTTTCGCAAACGCATGGTTCGGGCGGAAAATGAAAAGGCGCTCACCGCGAAAATCGTATGAATGCGAAACCCAAACACGCTAAGCGCGCGTCGGCGTTGAGGGGCCTATCGTGACCGGAACCCTACTCAACATGGCCACCGTGCTGGTGGGCGGCCTGCTTGGAACCATCGCGGGCCGGCATATCCCAATGCGCTTTCGCGAAACCGTCATGAATGGCATCGGCCTGATCACCGCCGTTATCGCCATCAGCATGGCCATCGTCACCCACAACATCCTCATTCCCATGGGCGCGGTCCTCATCGGCGGCCTCGTCGGCGAAACCCTCCGCATCCAGCGCGGCATGGACCGTCTGGGCGCCTGGGCTGAACGCCGACTGGGCGCAAGCATGAGCGGCGATGCCGTCGAGGGATGGAGCGTCGCACGCGCGTTCGTGACGACAAGCCTGGTGTTTTGCGTCGGCCCCTTGACCATCCTGGGCAGCATTCAAGACGGACTGCTCGGCGACTACAAACTGCTCGCCATCAAAAGCGCGCTCGATGGCTTTGCGTCGCTGGTGTTCGCGGCGGCGCTGGGACCGGGCGTGCTGCTCACCATCGGCTCCATTTTCGTCATCCAAGGAGGGATCAGCCTTGCCGCAATGGGGGTGGGAACGGCGATGGGATCGATCACGGAAACCACGCCATGGATTATCGAAATGAAAGCTACGGGCGGCGTCCTACTGCTCGCCATCGCATTGGGCCTGCTCGATCTCAAAAACATCCGCACGGCCAACCTGCTGCCCGCCGTCATCGTAGCCCCCGCGTTGACCCGGCTCGTGGAAACGCTGAGCCGAGCCCTCGGGCATTCGTAACCCTCCGAAATGAAAACGTTTCACTCGGAAAATTCGGCGGAAAGCCGATGAACACGATCGACGGCTTCGGCCAAATCGTGCAAAATGGGGTGAGACCAGTCCTGGGCAAGCGCGCGCATGGATTCGGCCAGCACCCAAAGCGACCCCTCGCGGCCGCCGTTGAACCGATTCCACAGCGCATTGCCCTGATGACGCAATTCACTGGCAAGACTGCGCGCGTTGTGGAGCTTATCCGCCGCGACTATCAGTTTCACGCCGGGACTGGCGCCCGCAAGCGACGCTAGAAAACGCTTCTTGCGCTGCCGCCATTCGGGCTTGGGCGATTCAAGCGTGTCGCTGCACGCCGTCACATAATCCGCCACTTCCGCCCCAAAACGATGCCGGATCGTCGCAATCGTCGCCTGCCCCCCCTGGTCCTCCCCGGCATCGTGCAACAATGCCGCGATGACCTGCGGCTCCGCGCCGCCATGCTCGCCGACCAAAGCTGCCACCGCCATCAAGTGCGTGATATACGGCGCGCGCCCGCCCTTACGCATCTGCGCGCGATGCAGATCATGAGCAAACGCGAACGCATCAACAAGATTTTGCGAATAGGCCATGCCCCTCCTGCGCATGCCGCCCGCCCCTCTCGCGATCCGGCGGCGTTCCTTCCCCGGCAAGCCCCCAAAACCGGCCCCTATTCCCCCGTCAGCGACGAACGCTTGGGTTTGGCGACGCGCCCCGCCGGCATTTCGAGAAGATCCTTCACACAATCAAACAGCTCGGCAATATGGAAAGGTTTCTTGAGATAGTGATCAAAACCATAGTCGGCCAACCCGGAGGCCGCCTCCTCATCCAAATAACCGGAAATGGCGAGAATGCGCGTACTGCGGGTCTCCGGACGGGATTTCACGCGCTCCGCAACCATGCGCCCATCCATGTCGGAAAGGTGAATGTCGAGAATAATCAGGTGGGGATTGTGCTCCACCACCTGCGCGCCCGCATCGAATCCAGTCGACGCCGTATATATTTCATAATTGCCGTTTTTCGCCAACGCAGCGGGAATCGTGTCCAAATAATAGGGATCGTCGTCCACCACCAAAATACGCTGCTCGCCCTCCTCCAGGCGCGCCAATGGAATTCCATGGCTCAACATAAAGCGCCGCAAACTCTCGTATGGAATGCGGCGGTCTCCGCCCGGACCGAGCCGATATCCTTCGATTTGGCCTAGGTCAAACCACCTCGAAACTGTGTCGGGAGAAACACCACATATGTGCGCCACTTCTCCGCTCGTAAACACTTTGTTCTTCATATCTGCCATATCACCGCCTCGACCTGCTGGTCAGCGTTGCCCTTCCCTCACACCACAACCATGCTAGCACGCAGTTCCACTCGAATCAAGAATCTTGTAACGCATGGAGTTATGGCAAATCACGCCGCCGCGCCGCCGGATTTCTCCCGCCCCGACAGCCAGGAGAAAGCGTTCCCCCCGACGTGTTATCGTGCAGGGCGGAAAATGCGGATTATAGGACTTGACGCGCCAGCACCTTGCCGTCTAGCCCCACGACGATCGTGTCTGCGGGAATCCGGACGCCTGCCATCGCCATGGCGTTGCGAATGATGACAGGAAGTCCTTGGCAACACGGCACCTGCATCACGATCACCGTCACGCCGCGAATGGAAGATTGGGAGAACATGTCCGCAAAACGCAGCGTATACGCCTCGGGGTCGTCAAATTTCGGACATCCCACCAAGGCGACCTTGCCCCGCAAAAATTCCTCGTGATACGCCGCATAGGCGAAAGGCACGCAATCCGAGGTGACCGCAAGATGCGCGTTCTGCAAAAACGGCGCATCCGGCGGAACCAACCGTATCTTGATGGGCCAATGACTCAACGCGGATGGAATGTCCGCGGCATCGCGCCGCGCCGGCCCCTCGGCGCGATCGAACACCTGTACGCGCGCGGATGGACAGGCCGACTCGGGCTCCCTGCGGGCTGAAGCAGACCGCAGATGCGCCTCGACGGCCTTCTCGTCAAACGATTCCGCCGCGCGTTCGACAATCCGCAAGGCGCCCGTCGGACAATCGCCAAGACACGCCCCCAGTCCATCGCAGAACTTTTCCGCGACGAGACGCGCCTTGCCATCAACAATCTCAATGGCTCCCTCATGGCATGCCGGCACGCATTTGCCGCAACCGTTGCAAAGAATTTCGTCTATTTCAATGATGGTGCGTTTGGTGTGCATACAATCCTCTCGCATAACAACGCATCGCGCCACGCAACGTCTGAACCTGTGCCGACAAACCATAATCTATGCGCTTGTACGAGGCAACACGGCCCATCCGCCCCGCATTCCGCGACGGCGCCGCCCTTCGAGTTCGAGGCAATACGTTCTTGGGGGGGAGGGCGGGGGAGAATCCGGCTATGCCAGGAATTTGAGAATCGAGTCAACGGCAAGCCCTTCCGAACCGTCGCTGCGCGTGTAGAACGCGATCTGTCCGATGCGATTGCCGCCGGATGCGCTCATGGCGACGTTGCGATAGGATGGGCTCAACGAGGCGATATTGGCATCGCGCAGGGTGGTGACGGATCCATCCCCCCTAAGCAGCAAGAGCTTGCCGAAATCGCGGTCGGCGTTCTATCGGATTTATCGGCGCAATCGGACGATTGCTTTAGCGCGCACAGAAAGAGGCCCCAGGCCATACGCCCGAGGCCTCTTGGAGAGGACATTTCCTTGGTTCCGCGGATGCGCGATCCCGGAAAGAAGGTTATTCTTCCGTGGTCACGGAATCGTAGAAGGCGACATAATCGGTCGGCGTAGCGCCATCCAGAAACGAGATGGCCGATCGCGGATGCATGTTCAATTGGCCGGTGATCATGTAGGGAATGTCGTATCCCCAGGAAATTTCCTTGCGCAGCGGCACGATATGCTCCTGAATGCATTGCAGGATGGGACGCACGCGAAATTTCGGGTTCTTCAAAAAGCCCAGCAGCAGCTCCGTCGGGCAATTGCCCGCGCCGCGCCCAAGACCCGACACGGTGGCGTCGAGATAACTGGCGCCCAGAATGAGCGCCTCGATCGTGTTGGCATAGGCAAGCTGCTGGTTGTTGTGCGTGTGGATGCCCACCTGCTTGCCCGACGCCCAGGCGTACTTCAGATATTTGCGCGTCAACGCTTGGACCTCTTCCGAGTAGAGTGAACCGAAACTGTCGACGAGGTATATCACGCCCACCTCGGTCTGGCAAAGAATCTCGAGCGCCTCTTCCAATTCCTGCTCGTGCACGACAGAGATCGCCATCAGATTGAGCGTGGTCTCGTAACCCTTATCGTGACAGGCCTTGATCATGTCCACCGCGGAAGGAATCTGATGGATGTACGTCGCCACGCGGATCATGTCGATCACGCTCTGGTCCTTCGGCAAAATATCCGCATGATAGTCCGTGCGCCCTACGTCCGCCATGACCGACAACTTCAGGTCCGCGTCGTTATCGCCGACAATCCGGCGCAAATCGGCTTCACTACAGTGCTTCCAGCAACCATACTCCGCCGGGGGATAGGCATCCTTCGAACCCTTATAGCCCATCTCCATGTAGTCCACCCCGGCGGCCACGCACGCCTGATAAATCGCGCGGACAAAATCGTCGTTGAACCGGCAACTGTTGACCAACCCCCCGTCCCGAATCGTGCAATCCAACACCTTGATGTCCGGCCGATACGTCAGCCAAGACCCCTTTTTCTCAGGCAGAACTATATCCACGTGCTTCGCCATCCCTTCTTCTCCCGCGCGGCCGCCGCTCCGCCGGCAACGCCTTGTTTGCCCTTGCCGCCTGTATACTGCCAAAGCAGTCGAGAGCCTGAACGCAACACCCTGAAAAAACATCCGAAACGAACGCCCAACGACTTGGCCGACTCTACAGCCGCGCGTATCCTAGCGCACGACCCCGCGAGGAAACAAGAGGGGGGAGATCAGGAATTTTACCTCTTTGCGCCGGTCTCTGTTCGGGAACGGTTCCCTCCCAAAACACCACGATGACCATTTTCGGGCGCCATTCGCTTGGCATTATGACGCGAAGGGACGTGACGCAATCCTCGATGGTCTACCAATCCGGCGCTAAATATGCTATATAAGTGCGTTGTATCGTCATTTTCCGGCGCGTCCGTCATGATTGTCCTCGTTTTTGGAAGGAACGAAACAAAGGGGCTGTCGAACATGAAACGCGAGCGTATCGTGGTGACGCACGGCCCCGGCCAAGGCGAAGAGTTCGAGTTGATCGGCTCGTTGAGCATTGGCCGAAGTCCGGAAAACCGCCTCCAACTCAACGATTTGCAGGTCTCCCGAAAGCATGCCGTCATTCAGCAAACGCCTAACGGCACCATCATCCGAGACCTGGGCAGCGGCAATGGCACGTACGTCGACAATCGCCGCATTCTGGAATATCGCCTGACCCCGCAAGACATCATCCGTATCGGACCGGCGGAACTCCGGTATGAAGTGGCCGAAAAGGATGTGGACCCCCGGGGGCGCGATACGGCCATCCGGTTTCAGCACGACGAAGTCCGATCGGGCGCGTTGCATGCGCAGGCGGCGGAGAACTTGCACAAAACCCTGTTCGAAGCGCCGCGGGAATCGGAGGACACGCTGCCGATCCGGCGCATGCAGAAACGGCTGGCGGCGATTTACGAGGCGAACCAGATCATCTCCAGCGAACGCGATCTGAAGCGGTTGTTCGCGCGCGTAATGGAACAGGTCTTGTCGCTCGTGCCGGCGCACAATGGAGTCATTCTGCTCAAGGACGACCGGACCGGGGAAATCGTCACCGAATACGTTCATTCCGGCGAGGGAGGCCCCGTCGTGGTCAGCACGACCATCGTGTCGCGGGCGCTGGAACGCGCCGAGGCGGTCCTCACGCACAACGCCGCCAACGACGATCGCTTCGAGTCGGGCGCGAGCATCATCGCGCAAAACATCGCATCGGCCATGTGCGTCCCCCTGATGCATCAGCACGAAACGTTGGGCGTGATCTATGTGGATACGCGCGGCGCGCGCAATGCCTTCGCCGACAGCGATCTACAGCTGTTAAGCGCGCTGGCGGCTCCGGCCGGCATCGCCATCAAGAACGCGCAGTATGTGGCGCGCGTGGAACGGGCGTATCAAGACACGCTCGTGGTCCTCGCCAATGCGATCGAACTGCGCGATCATTACACCGTCGGACATACGTGGCGCGTCACGAATTTCGCGGCGGAGATGGCGCGAACGCTGGGCTGGGACGAAGAGCGTCTTCGCGTATGCCAGATGGGCGGCGTGTTGCACGACATCGGCAAGATCGCCGTTCCGGACGCGGTGTTGCGCAAGCCGGGCGGCCTTGCGGAGGATGAGTTCGCGCAGATGAAAGTGCATCCGGAACGGGGGGCGCGGCTCATGCAGGACGTGGAGAGCCTCGCGCCGCTGATTCCGTATGCGCTGTATCATCACGAGCGCTACGATGGCAACGGGTATCCGTTTGGCTTGGCGGGCGAGAACATCCCGCTCGAGGGAAGGTTGCTGGCGGTGGCGGACACGTTCGACGCAATGACAAGCAACCGACCGTATCGCAAGGGGCTCGATCCGGAAATCGCTCTGGCCGAATTGGAGCGGGGCAAAAACACGCAGTTCGACCCGGCTTGCGTGGATGCGTTGCTCACGGCCTATCGCGAGGGACGCATCGACCGCATCTTGCAGGAGTATTTCAAGAAGGAAGAAAAAAGCATCGCCTGCCCCTTCTGCAGCACCTACCTTCCCACGCCCAGCGGCGCGAAAGTGGGCGACGCGTTCAGTTGCAGCGTGTGTCACCGCCGCATTCGTCTGTGTTTCCGCAATGACGCCTATTTCGGCGAACTCCTCACGGTCAACGACCGCGACGCTTCCTTCTCTCCCAATCCGGAGGAATAGCCTTGCCGTGCCCGTCTGGGCCCATCCATGCTATCCTTACGCGCGTATGGACACGACAGAGATCGCAACAGGCTGGGAACGCATTGACATCGCCGGACGGCCTTCGGAGCGCGTCAGTCCGGAGGCGTTTCTCGCTTCCTTCGACATCGCGCGGGTTCCGACGGAATGCGGCTGCTACCTGATGGAAGATGAACGCGGCCACGTCATCTACGTCGGCAAGGCGAAGAACCTGCGCGCCCGCGTGCGAGCCTATATCACCGAGCGGGACAGCCGGTACAGCGTCAAGTTTCTGATGCAACGCGTTGCGCGCATCGACTTCCTCGTCACCGCGACCGAAAAAGAGGCGCTTCTTCTCGAGAACAGCCTCATCAAGAAACACCGGCCGCGCTACAACGTCCATCTCAAGGACGACAAAACCTACGTCAGCTTGCGGCTCGATCGGCGCCATGATTTTCCCCGGCTGACCGTCACGCGAAAACCGCGCAAGGACGGCGCAACCTATTTCGGGCCCTATTCGAGCGCGCAAGCCGTGCGCGAAACCATGAAGCAGTTGCAGCGCATTTTCCCGTTGCGGCTTTGTTCGGACGCAACCCTCAAAAACCGGACGCGGCCATGCCTGTATTATCAGATGAAACAATGCGCCGCGCCCTGTGTCGGCTACATCACCCAGGAGGAGCACCGCGAGATCGCCGAACACGTGGCGACCGTCCTGGAAGGACGTAGCGCGGACGTCGAGCAACGCATGCGCCGCCAGATCAAGGAACTCGCCGATCGCCTTGAATTCGAGAAGGCGGCCGTGTGGCGCGACCGCCTGGATTCCCTGCGCAAAACGCTGGAACGGCAGCGCACCGTCCAGGCCGCGGGCGGAGCCGACCGCGACGTCATCGGCATCTACACGCACGGGCGATTCAGCGAGATACAAATCCTGTTCTTTCGCGGCGGCAGTTTGCAGGGAGGGCGCTCGGTCTCGTTCAACCGCCGGGAAATGCCGATCGAAGAAACCCTGAGCTCTTTCCTGCTGCAGCACTATTCGGAAGCGCCCAGCCTGCCCCCGGAAATATTGACACCCATGCCGTTGGACGACGCCAAAACCCTCGAGGAGATTCTCTCGGAACTGCGCGGCGCGAAGGTCTCCGTAGCGGCTCCACTGCGCGGCGAGAAAAGGGCGCTCATCGACCTCGCCGGGCGCAATGCCCAAAGCAATTTCGAGAAAAAACGTCTTGCGGAAAAGGCAAACGCCGATCTGCTCGATCAAGTCCGCGAAAAACTCTCGCTTTGCAAAGCGCCGCAGCGCATCGAGTGCTTCGACATCTCGACCCTCCAAGGAGTCAAGCCGACGGGATCGATGGCTGTGTTCGAAGGCGCAGCCCCATGCACGGCGCGATACCGCCGTTTCTCGATCAAACAGGTGAAGGGCCAGGACGATTTCGCGATGATGCGCGAGGTGTTGTTGCGGCGGTTCCGGCGGGCGATCGAAGAAAACGATCTGCCCGATCTCGTGCTTATCGACGGCGGCAAGGGCCAGCTGCATGTCGCAACGACGGCGTTGCGCGATCTCGGCATCGCCAATCTCGATGTCATCAGCATCGCGAAATCGCGCGCGCTCGACGGAGGGCTCCATTCGCCGGAGCGTTTTTTCGCGCCGGGGCGCAAGGACCCGATCGTGTTGCCGCAACATTCGCCGGTGGTTCTCTTCTTGGCGCGCATCCGCGACGAAGCCCACCGTCTCGCCGTCGCCTACCACCGGAAACGCCGCGACCGCGCCACGCTGCGATCGCCGCTGCTCGACGTGCCGGGCATCGGCCCCAAACGCGCCAAGGCCCTGTTGACGGCCTTCGGATCGGTCGCGGCAATCGCCGGCGCCTCGCTGGAAGCCCTTGCCGCAACGCCGGGATTTGACATTGCCCGGGCGAAAGTGGTTAAGGATCATCTGGTGCATGCAGAGACCGCGCCGGGGAAGGAGAAAGGCTGACGATGCTTACCGCGGCATTTATCATCGGCGGACTGGCCTTGGTGGCGTACGGGTACTGGGTCGTGCTGTTGACGCGCTACCCGGAACCGATCGAAGAAGATGAAATCTATGTCGTGACGACGCCGGACCTCTGGAAAATTCGGCTCTATCGCAAGCGCCCCGCGGGCGGAGAAGGCGAGCCGGTTCTTTTGTGTCACAGCGCCGGGTCCAACCGCTTCAACTTTCAGTTTCCGCGCGGCGTGTCGCTGATGACAACGCTCGTCGAGGCCGGGTATGACTGTTGGATGGTCGAACTGCGCGGGTATCGGAGTTCGGAACCGCCTTTTGGCCGAACGCGCAACGATCCCGAATTCGACGATTACCTCTTGCAAGACTTGCCTGCCGTCGTGGACTTCATCCGCAACGCCACCGGATACGAGAAAATCCATTGGGTGGGCCATTCCATGGGCGGAATGCTGTTGTATGCATTCGACCTCACCTACGGCGCCGAGTCCCTTGCCAGCGGCACGACCCTGGGCGCCCCTCCAGGATTCCAGGGCGTCAACTTCCGCTATCCCGCCGTAACGCTAGCGATGCTGCGATCGTCGCGCGCTCTTGTGGAAGCCGTGACGCGGGCGGGCAGCCCCTTGTTGAAGTTTTCAAAGCCAAGGTTCGGCGTGCTGCCCATCAACTGGGAAAACGTTCACCCGCGCATGGACACAGCCGCCTTCTTTCATCTGCTCGAGATCACGCCCCCCCATGTCGCGCATGACCTCGCCACCATCGCCGCCACCAAAAACTGGATCATGGACCGGGGCGCGGTGGACGTCGCAGGACGACTCGATGCGCTGGAAACGCCGCTTTTCGCTATCTTCGGCGCAAACGACAGCTTCATCCCGACGTCGCGCGCGGAGGCCTTTTTCGAGGCAATCTCCAACCCCGACAAGCGCCTGCTTGTCCTGGGAAAGCGTTATGGCCACGCAGCCGATTACAACCACGTGGACTTGACCATGAGCCGCGCGGGGCGCAAAGAGGTCTTCGAACCCATCGTCGCATGGATCGCGGCGCATCCCATCCAGCCGCCGCGCGCAGAGGCGAGAAACCGAGGCCGAATCAAAACGCCCGCGAAAAAAACGCGCGGGCGGAACTGGAGTACCGCTACAGCCGGGGCCGGCTGGTGGTGCAAGACGGGGTCCTGCGCGGCGAACGGGAAGGTGCCGGCGAGCTTGCCAAGGACTATGGCCCGATCACCGGACCGGATCCGGTGGCCGACAAGCTGGATGCCATGC
>ERZ795030.2407-NODE-2407-length-22368-cov-6.057366_pt1 | contig 22368 bp, 22 predicted proteins | sample MGYA00375122_ERZ795030 | MGnify/ENA primary metagenome ERZ795030 (study PRJEB30165, sample SAMN05720146) | activated sludge metagenome | isolation source: anaerobic digester from wastewater treatment plant | place: Japan | collected 2015-04-20 ... | reverse complement strand
AGAGAAAAAAATCCGCATCGAAACCGCCCACCGCAGTGATGGCTGTTCGGGGGGCAATCATGGCCGCCCCCAGGACGGCGGCAATGGTTCCGGGGAGCCCGGTCAATTCACCGGAGGTGTATCGTTGGCTGAGATATCGATATGAAACGGATTCCTGGTTGCTCCCGTCGGGGTTCAGAATCCGGAGACCCGCCAGCCCCATTTCGGGGTGGGCGTCCATATAGGCAACGGCGGCGGTCAGGCATCCTTCCTGCAACACCGTGTCGGGGTTTAGAAAAAGAAGATATCGTCCCCGGCAATGGCTAAGCGCCTGGTTGTTGGCGGCGGCGAAACCTATGTTGGTGCTGTTGGCAGTGAGGTGGACGGCGGGGAAATCGGCGGCGATTAAGGCCGCGCTCCCGTCGGTGGAGGCGTTGTCGATGACGAAAATTTCCACCGTGATGCCTCCTTCCTGGTTCAAAATGGAGGTGAGACAAGGACCGATGAGATCAGCGGTCTGGTAGGAGACGATGATTACCGATAAATCCATGCCTGTGTTCATCGGTTTCCTGACCGGCAACGGGGCACCCAGAGATTGTCTCTGTTTGCAGCTGTAGCCTCAATCATGTGAATTTTCATGTTTGTCCAACACCCACTGACGATGAAAATGGTTTAAGGGAGATCACCCCGATGTATTTTCATACTAAACCTTTGAGGCAGAGGGTTACGGCCACGATAAGTTCTCATGTCGAGTCACTTGGCCATCCTCTGTCATGATAAATGTTTCATTTCAGGGTGCTGTCGGGGGCGGTATCCTTTTTGATGCGATGATGCTTTCGTATATTGCCGCCACCTTTCCCGCAGTTTTCTCCCAAGAGTATTCCCGAGCTGTGGCCATGGCGGCGTTGCTCAGAAGAGGATGCCGCTCCGAGCGGAGAGATTGGAAAAGGACTTCAGCTACCATATCGGCATCCCGGGGAGTTTCGATTACATAGCCGTTGACGCCGTTTTGGATCAGATCCCTGGCCCCGACCGTTCCGCTTATAACCGCGGGCAATCCTTTGGCCATGGCCTCCAGTACCACCATTCCGAAAGTGTCGAACTTGGAGAGCATGGCATACAGATCCCCCGCGGCATAAATAGCCGCCAGTTCCTCCCGGGAGACGGCACCTGTGAAGGTGATGCGGTCGCCGATCCCCGCCCGCGCAGCGGCCTGCAGGTAAGGCCGGCGGTTGTCGCCCCCTACGGCAAGGAGGTGGAAAGCTTGTTCGGGGTGCTGTGAACGGAGCCTGCCTAATCCCTTCAGCAGGTCCTCCAGACCCTTGATGTAAAAATTCATGGCGGCAAAGATGATAAGTGGCGTCGATGCGGATATTCCGTAACGCCGGCGCAACGCCAGCCGTTCGGCCTCGTTGCCTCTACCGGTTACCGCATCGGAATCGAGACCGGGCGGGATGACAGGAACACGCTCCGGATCGAGGGGATATTCCCTTAGGAAGATGTCTCTGGTCAGTCTTGACACAGCCAGGAAATAACGGCACTCCCCCCCGGCGACCATCCGTTCTTCCACCCTGGCGGTGGCGCGGTCGAAGAGGCTCAGGTGGCGCTTTTTCCTGATTTCCCGCACCCAGACCCGATGGGGGATCCCGTGCAACGTATAGAGATCGGGATGATACAACCGGTCGTGAGCGTGGATTATATCGATACCGGTTCGGGAAATGGCCCGCTGGGAGAAAAAGGCAAAACTGGGAGTCTTGAGGAATCTGGGGAAGGGGAGTATGGGGACGTGATGAAAATGGATCGGTTCTGATTCTTTTCCCTCATGATGGCGGTTGGCGAAGACGTGGAACTCGAGGGAGCGGTTACGGGCGAGGTTTTCCGTCAAGGCGGAGGCAAATCCCTCCGCCCCGCCTATGAGTCCGTATTTGGGGATGACAACGGCAACCTTCCGTATCACTGCTTCTTTTGGTTTTCCTTCATGGAGGAGTATTTTCGGTAAACATCTTTCATGGCCGTAACGTGACACCACAAAGACTCGTTCCATTCCATGGCTTGTCCCTGAGCATCCGTTCTTCCCACCGCATCATGGTTATATTTCCTTGGCTCCAACTGGGGGTATTCTCCTGCGAGATCATAGAGGTAGACGAAATTACCTTGTTTCATCAGGGCTACAAGTTCGTTTCCCAGTGCGGCTTCCGTGGTGAAATTGCCGTCGCAGGTTTCTAATTCTAGCCCGGGTCCAGGGGGATATACTTTGACATCGAAAAGATCTTCTTCGTCAAGCACCGGTCGGCGAAAAAAACGAGAGATTGATTTGGCCAACCCTGTATCTCCCCAGATTTTTCCCCCTGTTGCTTGGCTATGGGGAGCTTCCGGGAAAGGCGGATTGCCCCACCGCCGGACCCGAGCGCTACGGGGCAGGATGTCGTGAACATGCAGGAGTGAGTCGATCCTTGATGCCGGCAGAATATGCGTCTCGATGAACCAGCGCAGAAAGGATTCGGTATGGGTACTGTCGAGAAAATAGATGCCGTAATCAGAGGCGGACTTTAGGGATGTCTCTCTAGCGTCTCCGATCCGGAAATTGACGTATCTATCCAGACCATACCTCATTATGAGCCTTTGAGCTGCATGTGACGCCTGGGGATTGATTTCATGGGTGTCGACCATACCCCAGTTGTTTTCTTTCAATGCCAGGGCCATGAACATGGTGGCATAGCCGCAGGAGGTGGATATTTCCAGAATCCTCCGCGGGTGTAAATGTCTTATCAGGCAGTAGAGGACCTGTCCGGAAAACCAGTCGTACTGGCCGGTATCGGGAAACATCTGCTTATTGTAGCGGTTCTCTGGCAGGAACGACAACCGTGGGGTTTCGTGCCCATAGATGGTGATTGCTTTGTGGATAAGATTACGTAAGCTCATGATTTTAGGCCGGGCCTTTATCAGGCAGGTTTCCCTGTTGATTCCGTTCTAATGTTCCTGTCCAGTCGCCAGAGAATCACCGTCATCGCCATGATCAGAATGAGGACCACTGCCGGGGGACCACTCAGGGTATTTTCGAAAAGGCTCTGGATGATCCATGATGCTATAGCGGCCAGCATGGCCAGTCCCCGGTTGCGGATGAAAAAGTTACTTCCCCGGAAGGCCAGTTTTCCCGCCGTGAAAAGTATTTGAATTATTATGAACATAAACAGGGTTAGACCCACATAACCTGTCCGGACCGCCGTATCAACCAAGAAATTGTGGGGGGCCTTGTCGGCCACAGGCAGTCGGTAGCGCTCGGGTACCCGGGCATTGTATTTCGCCAGCAAGGCATCATCCCGGTAGGTCTCGAAACCGAAACCGATACCGGTTAAGGGATGATCACGAAGAATTTGGTAATAGGTATGCCAGGTGTTGATGCGATCGTCGGAGCTAATTTTGTCGATCAGGGACTGCGGCGACAGCCGGTTTTTTACCGGCATGAAGAGAACCATAAGCAGGATCAGGGGCGTTAGGAGGAGGATGCCTTTTTTGAGACGGGGAGTGGCGACAATAAGGCCGGTGATCAAGGCGGCGAAGGCACTGCGCGTCTGGGTGGCCAGGGTGGCGAAGGTAAGCAGGACCAACGCCGCGGCGAAAATGATTTTTCCTGCCGGAGGGTTATTTTCCAGCAGGGAAAAAAGACACAACAGTGCGGAATATACTGTTAGTACACCAATAACGTTCGTCGGTATCTCCCAGGGCATGCGATAGCCGAGCTTCATGGCAAGAGGATTGCCCAGTAACAGGTAAAAGTCGAACATTGTAACGGCGGCGTAGATGGACGTCGAGGCGATGATGATGGCACTTAGGAGGCGCAGGTGCAGTTCTGTGGGGAAGACATTGACGAGGAGGTAGAATATGACCAGATATTTGCAGAGATGTGCATAGATATCGTGGCTGCTGTTACGTACGTCGAGGGCGGTAACCAGACCGAAGACAGCCCAGGCGAGGAACATTGCCAGCGGAATGGTGAAGGGGTTGTTCAGGGAGGGTCTTATTTGCTTTTTCGCCGTCAGTATAAGGAAGAGGGCAAAAGAAGAGTAAAAGGCAATCTCCTCCACGGCGGTCAGTCGTGGAAAAGGGTTGAAAAAGATCAGTACCCCCACGAGTATAGTCAGACCCTTTCGGAGGTAATCCCCATAACTGAAGGCTTCCCCCCAGGTGGCGAGGCGTCGGTATGCGCTTGGGCGTATGGTTGTCAAATTCCTGTCCTGTCCCGCAAGATGGCAACATTTATTGATTCTTTTCCTACTAACATAGTCGCCGATAAAATTCATTATTTTAATGCCTAAGCAGTTGTGATATGGCGAAATCATGCTACCGGATATCTCCTATCTGATCTTGAATTATAACCCTGCCGGCGAGTCAATGGCCCGGGATGTCCTGGCGGACACCCTGGCGGCGTTCTATGAACGAAAAAGCAGAAACCTGCGCGCCGAGGTCTTTCTGTTCGATCAGGGCTCGCCTGATTTTCACCAGGCCTGGCTGCTGGAGCGACAAAAACAATACGGCTTTTCCTTAATTCTCCTTAACCGTAATATCGGCATCAGCAGGGCCCTCAACCTCTTTGTCCGGATGTGCAAGTCCCCGGTAGTCGCCCTGATTACCTCCGATGTCGTCATTACGACCGGGATGGATGAGGATTTATATGAGATCGTGCAGATACCGGAGGTGTATCAGGCTACCCCTTATACCGACAAAAGCGATTTGGAATATCAGATCTGGCATCCCGGTGGGGAGTACGGTGCAGACCATCCAAATCTGGAGGGTTTGAAAAAGGCCAGAGGATCTATGCTCCGGCGCTTCTTCGGCAGCGCTGAGCAGCGCTACCTGAGATATATCGGGGCGGAATTCAACGTCATGTTTTGGCGCCGGTCCATATTTGAGCGGGTCGGTTATTTCGACGAATCATGGAAGGCGGCGTACGAGAACAATGATTTCTCTCTCCGGTGTTTCCTGGCCGGTGGCTGCACCGCTCTGTCTCTGGGTTCTTTTGTTTGGCACTTCCACAAGGTGACGGAAAAAAACCGATCCCGGGAGCAGACCTATGAAGGCTATGTGGATAACTGGCGGGAGGAGATGAAGAGACGTTGGGATGATAAATGGACAAGGATTGAAGATTACATCGATATATACAAACCACTCGGAAAAAAGACGATCGCCGATTTTCCGGAGCTGTCCGCCCGTTTTCAGGGCAATATCTATCTGCCATTTGAACAGCCCATAGGATATGATTGATAATTTACAGGTGCGGGGACGGAGACGATGTTGAAAGGTTATTGGGATTTACGGGATACGCCCCAAGGGGCCTTGAGCAGATCCCTGACGGCGGTGAGCCGCCGGGCCATGAACAGGACCGATATTTGCGATCATCTGGAGATGTTGTTTGTGGAATGCCTCGCCATTCCGGCGGCCCTGATCGTGGAGCTCGGGTGCGGGGACGGAGAATCGACCTATGTTTTAGAGCGGGTTGCCAAGCTATGGGATGCCGCACTGGTTAGCGTGGATATAGAGGACCGGGCTGATGTGGGTAGCTACTCCCGGCGCCGTTTCGTAAAAAAGGACGATGTCGCCTTCGCTGCGGAATTTTCCGGCTGGTGCGCCGCCCAAGGGTTGCCAGAGAAGATCGACATCCTCTTCATCGATACGAGTCATTTGTATGAACACACCCGGGAGGAGATTGCCGCCTGGTTTCCACATCTGAACCCGCGGTGCAAAGTGGTCTTCCACGACACCCATCTGGAGGAGGTCTTTACCAGAAAAGATGGGACAACGGGTCGGGGTTGGGACAATGAGCGGGGGGTGATAAGAGCCATCGAGGATTATTTCGGCGTCGACTTCGACGAAACCCAGGACTTTCTTAAGGAGCGAAACGGATGGCTGATCCGTCACTGGCGACACTGCAACGGCTTGATGATCATGGACCGCTATGACTGATGAATTCCTTATCCAATAACAGCAGTCGGGTCCCCTTGGCTGTGGCCATCATCACCAAGGACGAAGCGGCGAATCTTCCCTGCTGTCTGCAGAGCGTCGCCTTTGCCGCTCAGATCGTTGTCGTCGATTCAGGAAGCACGGACAATACCCTACAAATTGCCCGGGACTTCGGCTGCGATGTTTATGAGGAACCGTGGCGGGGAGGCTTCGGCGCCCAGAAACAGTTTGCCATCGATAAGTGTAGACAGCCCTGGATCCTTGTTCTGGACGCCGACGAACGGATTCCGGCAGAGACGATGGCGGCGATCACCGAGATCGTTGTTGCCGGTGAAACGCAAGACCGCGGCGGAACCTCGGCAACCGATGGTTCCGGTCTTCCAGCCGGATACAGCTTTCCCCGGAAGAACTTTTTCCAGGGGAGATGGATCCGGCATGCCGGCTGGTGGCCAGACCGGTTGACCCGCCTTTTCCGCCGGGGATACGGGCGAATGTCGCCGGCGGCGGTTCATGAAGGGGTGGAGGTGAACGGGTTCGTGGCTGCCCTGGACTGCCCAATTGAGCATTACACGGAAAGCGATTTGGGCAGAATCCTCGCCAAGATCGACCGGTATTCAACCTTAGGGGCACGGGAGGCTCGCGATGCCGGAAAGCAGGCGACGGTGGCCGGGGCGCTTTCCCGGGCGGTCTTGACCTTTTTTCATGGCTATGTACTGCGCCGGGGCTTTCTCGACGGTGCCCCCGGTCTGACCCTTGCCGTTACGGATGCAGTCAACAAGTTTTTCAAATACGCGAAATTGTCCGAGCTGGGACGTCGGGCGGATATGGAGGTCAATAAGACAACAGGAGGTCATAAAAAGAGAACGCTAAAGAACGGTATGCGAGGATAGTAATAGTGGACCTGTCGATCATCATTGTCAACTGGAACACCCGGAAACTCCTCAGGAATTGTCTCGAGTCGGTGGTAAGGACGGTCCACGGTCTGACCTATGAGATCATTGTCGTCGATAATGCTTCTACCGACGATAGTGTGGCCATGCTTCAGGCAGAATATCCCCAGGCAAGGGTTATCGCCAACGAACGCAACCGGGGTTTCGGCGCCGCCAACAACCAGGCCTTTGCCGTGATGACGGGGCGCTACGCCCTTCTGCTGAATACCGATGCGGTGTTGACGGATAATGCCGTGGGAGAGATGTTCTCTTTTATGGAAAATCATCTTGAGGCCGGGATGTGCTGCGGACAACTCCTCAACGCCGACGGCAGCAAGCAGAACTCCATTGCCTCCTTTCCCTCTCTGCTGACCCTGCTGACCAACATGTCCCTCCTCGAATATCTGTTTCCCGGAAAATATCCCAGTAAACGTTATGCACACGCCGGTCCCATTGCGGTGGATTCCGGTGTCGGGGCTTGTCTCATGGTGCGCAGGGCCGCCATGGATGCCGTGGGCTGGTTTGATGAACGGTACTTTTTCTTTTTCGAAGAGACAGACTGGGCTTACCGGATGCAGCGAGGTGGCTGGAAAGTATACCATGTCCCGACCGCCCGCATCTATCATCTCCAGGGGCAGAGCATCGGCCCCGAGATTGGATCGCGGGTTGAGTTTTACCGAGCCCGGTATCAGTTTTTCCAGAAATGGTATTCCCCTTCCTATTATGCCCTTATCAGGGGTGTGATCTTCGGAAGGCTCCTGGTTAACTGGTTTCTAACCGCCCTTGCCCATATCCTCGTTATCGGCCTTTCCCAGCGTCACCGGCGGAAACTGGCCGTCTATAATGCACTGATCCGCTGGCATTTTCAATCGGGACTGTTCCCGCCCCTGTCTTCATAATTCATAATTAATCGTCGGCATTGACCTGAAAACCCAACGAACCGGAAATCTGAAGATGAATACTCTGAAGGCGAAATAATTTATCCAAATAATGCTTGACTTTATGTCGACCCTGGTTTAGTTACGGTCATGTTCATCAATTGAACGCAAAGGAGAAATCCCCAACAGGTGCCGTCCCCTGAGTCATTTACACCGGACAATGAAGACGTCCTAAAAATCCTCAAGGTTATAAAAGACGAACCGGCCCTCAGCCAGCGTGAACTTTCCTCGCGCCTCGGCATCTCTCTGGGCAAGGTCAATTACCTGATCAAGGCCTTGATCGGGAAGGGACTGGTCAAGGTCGATAGCTTCAAGAGCGCCAGCAACAAGATATCCTATCTCTATAAGCTGACCCCCAGCGGCATCGAGGAAAAGGCGCGGACGACCTATTACTTTCTGAGGCGCAAGCTCGAGGAGTATGACCGCCTGGAGCGGGAAATCCGGGATTTGCAACGGGAGATATCCATCCTAGAAGTAAAACGAGAGGCCAGTACAGGTAAGGACTTCAGACAATAGCTCCTTGCCATTGTTGCAAAAGGCCGATTTTCATGAATGTTTGGAAACCGGGAGAGGATTTTCAGGGAATCCAGAGAGCGGAGCTGTATCTGCCTGAAAGTTTCTCAGGAAGGGAGCGAAGAAATTGGATTGTATCCCGTGTTATTTAGAAATAATACGACTTCTGATTCGAGATGTTGCGGGAAAAACGATCGGTGAGAAAAACTGAGGAGAAGGGCACATAATCAATGATTCTAACGAAGAGGAAAATCCTGGTTACCGGTGCCGACGGATTTATCGGCTCCCATCTTACGGAGGAGCTTATTCGAAGCGGGAATGATGTCCGGGCCTTTGTCTTCTATAATTCCTTCAATAACTGGGGTTGGCTGGATTATGCAGCGTCGGAAATCAAAAACAATCTAGATGTCTTTGCCGGTGATGTCCGGGACCCTCATGGAGTCAAGGAGGCCATGAAGGGATGCGAGATGGTATTCCATCTGGCGGCCCTGATAGGCATCCCCTTTTCTTACCACTCTCCGAACAGCTACATCGATACGAACATAAAAGGGACGCTCAACATTGTTCAGGCGGCACGCGAACTTGGCCTAACAAGGATCGTGCATACCTCGACAAGTGAAGTCTATGGGACGGCACTGTTTGTCCCCATTACCGAGGATCACCCCCTGCAGGGACAATCACCCTATGCGGCCACTAAGATCGGCGCCGATCAATTGGCCATTTCTTTTTACCGTTCCTTCGGTACCCCTGTAAGCATCGTCCGGCCCTTCAATACCTATGGTCCACGGCAATCGGCACGAGCGGTGATTCCCTCGGTGATTACCCAGATTGCCAGTGGCAGAAGAAACATTAAGATCGGTGCCCTGCACCCGACCCGGGATTTCAACTATGTCAAAGATACGGTCAGGGGATTTATCGCTGTTGCCGGTACAGAGAAGTGCATCGGCGAGGTGGTTAACATCGGAAGCAACTACGAGATTTCCATAGGCGAGACCGTGAGACTCATCGCTGAGATAATGGATGTAGAGATTACTTTGGATACGGATAAGCAAAGGCTAAGGCCGGAGCGTAGTGAGGTTGAGCGGCTCTGGGCGGATAACGCCAAGGCCAGAGATTTGACGGGTTGGGAGCCGGCCTATGGTGGACGGGACGGATTCAAAAGGGGTTTGGCGGAAACCGCGGCATGGTTCAGGGATCCTGAACACTTAAATCAATACAAGCCAGGCACTTACAACATATGAGAGCTTCTTTCGATATTAACCTCATCGTCGCGGCCCTGAAGAAGGTAATACCTGGGGATAGAATACCCGTTGCCCTCCACGAGCCCTGCTTTGGCGGAAATGAATGGCGTTACCTCAAGGATTGTCTAGGCTCCACTTATGTTTCCTATGTCGGCGCGTACGTAACGAGATTTGAACAGATGCTGGCGGATTTTACCAGCGTCAAGAAGGCTGTGGCGGTAGTGAACGGAACGGCGGCCCTGCATATTGCCTTGAAATTATGCGGTGTTGAACCCGGAGACGAAGTGCTCGTGCCGGCCCTGACATTCGTAGCCACTGCCAATGCCGTTACTTACTGCGGAGCAGTTCCCCATTTTGTGGACAGTGAGGAAAGAACTCTAGGCCTCGATCCGGAAAAAATGAAGGATTATCTCCGGGATATCGCAGTAATAAATGCCTTCGGCAGTATCAACAGGCTTACAGGCAGACGAATCAAGGCTGTCATACCTATGCATGCCTTCGGTCACCCCGTGGATATCGATCCCTTTTGGATATTTGTCGGGAATACAATATCGAAATGATTGAAGATGCAGCGGAATCACTTGGCTCTTATTACAAGGGCAGACACACGGGAAACTGGGGAAAGCTTTCCATCCTGAGTTTCAACGGCAACAAGACGATTACCACCGGCGGTGGCGGGGCGATTCTGACCAATGACGAGAGATTGGGAGGCCTGGCTAAGCATCTGACCTCAACGGCAAAGATTCCTCATGCCTGGGAGTACCGGCATGACCAAATCGGTTACAATTATCGTCTTCCCAATGTGAATGCCGCCCTGGGATGCGCACAGATGGAGCAATTGCCGAAATTCATCGCAAGGAAACGACGGTTGGCATCGTTATACCAGCTCGCCTTTCAAGGAATGGAGGGCGTTACGGTCTTTGCGGAGCAACCCTTTGCCAAAAGTAATTATTGGCTGAATGCTCTGCTTATCGCTGAATCTATATCGGACATGCGTGACGATATCCTCGCAATAACAAACAAAAACGGTATAATGACACGGCCTGCATGGACCCTTATGAATGAGTTGGCAATCTTTAAGGATTGCCCAGCCATGGACCTGGGGGTCGCCAAGAGTATCAGTAGGCGACTTGTGAATATCCCTAGCAGTGCTGTTCTCGGGGAAGAAGAAGGGGAAGATGATGCGGCGTAAAATATGTGTCCTTACGGGCACCCGTGCTGATTACGGGCACCTCTACTGGCTGCTTAAAGCCGTTCAGGAAGACGCCGAGCTGGAATTGCAGATTGTTGCCACCGGGATGCACCTTTCTCCGGAGTTCGGCCTAACCTATAAGACGATTGAAGCGGACGGCTTTTCCATCAATGAAAAGGTGGAAATTCTCCTTTCCAGCGACACCCCGGCAGCCATCGCCAAATCAACGGGCTTGGGTCTCATCTGCTTTGCTGATGTTTTGGCGCGTTTGGATCCGGATGTCCTTGTCGTCCTCGGCGACCGATTTGAAACCTTTGCCGCGGCACAGGCCGCCCTGGTCTTGAGGATTCCCATTGCCCATATTCATGGGGGGGAGACAACGGAAGGGGCCATCGACGAAGCCATGCGCCACAGTATTACCAAGATGGCGCATTTTCATTTTACTGCCGCCGAGCCCTACCGCCGGAGGGTGATTCAACTGGGAGAAGCGCCGGAGCGGGTGATGAATTACGGTGCCCCCGGTTTGGACAACATCCGTAAACTGACGCTCCTTGATCGGGAAAGCCTTGGAAGATCAATTGGCTTCCCCCTGTCTTCCCCATCATTCCTAGTGACGTACCATCCTGTCACCCTGAGCGACGAAGATCCAGCTAGATCCTTTCAAGAATTGTTGGCAGCTTTGGATCTATTTCCGGAGGCGAAGATAATTTTCACCAGTGCCAATGCCGATACGGCCGGACGCCGGATCAACCGGATGATCGAAAGATACGTCGAAAAACATCCCCAGCGGGCAAAAGCGTTTACATCTCTCGGGCAAATCCTCTATCTAAGTGCGGTAAAGAATGTGGATGTAATCCTGGGTAATTCTTCAAGCGGTCTTTTGGAGGCCCCGGCTCTGCATAGTGCAACGGTGAATGTGGGGGATCGCCAACGGGGACGTTTGAGGTCCCTTTCCGTCATCGACTGTGAGGAAAGAAAAGAGGCGATTGTCGCAGCTTTGCAAAAGGCATTGTCGCCCGGATTTAGGAATCTGTTGAAAGACGCCGCATCTCCCTACGGCGAGGGAGATGCGGCGTTCAAAATCAAGCAATATCTTAAACATGTATCTCTTCAGGAGTTGATGATGAAGAGATTTCATGATGTCGAATTCGATGCGAATGTTAGGTAAAAAGAGCGCGGAAGCTGTTTACATCATCGCGGAAGCCGGGGTGAATCATAATGGTGATCTGGAGTTGGCGCGGCGGCTTATCGACATTGCCGCCGATGCCGGAGCCGATGCGGTCAAATTCCAGACATTTCAGGCGGGCAAATTGACAAGCCGCCAGGCGCCAAAAGCGGCATATCAGAAACTGAACACCACGTCGGAAGAGACACAGTTCGAGATGCTCAGTAAACTGGAACTCAACGCGGTTGCCCACCGCCTGCTTATTGACCATTGTCGTCGCCGGGACATTCAGTTTTTATCCACGCCCTTTGATCCGGAAAGCATGGACCTCCTTGCCGGGACATTCGATTTGCCGGTGCTGAAGATACCTTCCGGGGAGATAACGAATGGCCCGTTTTTGCTGAAAGCCGCTCGCACCGGGAAAATACTTGTCCTTTCCACCGGAATGAGCACCCTGGGTGAGATCGAAACAGCTCTTGGAGTACTGGCGTTCGGTTATCTGGATGATAATGGCCAGCCATCGCCGGAGAAGATGCAACGCGCCTATTGCTCGGAAGCGGGTCAGGATGCCCTGGCGGCGAAGGTGACGCTCCTCCATTGCACGACTGAATATCCTGCGCCCTATGAAGAAGTGAATTTACGGGCCATGGTAACCATGCAACACGCTTTCGGATTGTCTGTCGGTCTTTCCGACCACACCCCCGGAATTGCCGTACCGGCGGCTGCGGTTGCCCTGGGAGCCGTTGTCATCGAGAAACACTTCACATTGGATAAAAATATGCCCGGTCCCGATCATAGTGCATCGCTGGCTCCCGATGAGCTTCGGGCAATGATTGCCTCCGTACGGCAAATCGAAAAAGCCTTGGGAGATGGAAGGAAAATTCCTTCTCCGGCGGAATTGAAGAATCGGGATGTCGCCAGAAAAAGTCTGGTAGCCGCATGTCCCATAAGTAAGGGCGAATCTTTCAGAGAAGACAATATCGCCATCAAACGTCCGGGGACCGGCTTGTCTCCCATGGCATACTGGTCGCTTCTGAACGGGGCAGCAAACAGATCCTATGAAAAAGACGATTTGATTGACACTTTAAACTGCATAGCACCTAATGTTGTTATTGAATCAAATGAATCAGAAAAGAAATGAATACGTTTGCCGGGGAAGAGAAGAGGGTTATTGTGATCGGTGCGGGAGGTCATGCCGGCGTTTTGATATCGACCCTGCAACTTTTAAACAGGGAGATAATCGGCATACTTGATCCTGATGAATCAAGGATCGGCAAGAGCGTTCTGGGGATCAACATCATCGGACCGGATGACCGAATATTCGATTACGATCCCGAAGCCATAGAAATTGTCAACGGCATCGGTTCCGTGTCCAAACCGGAAAGACGCCGGGACGTATACCGCAGGTTCAAGAGTGGAGGTTACTCATTTGCGACGGTAGTCCATCCGACGGCCACGATAGCGAGGGGTGTCGATATGGGCGAGGGGGTGCAGATAATGGCTGGGGCCGTAGTGCAATGTGGCTCGGTGATCGGCGAGAATGTCATCATCAACACCGGCGCCATCATAGACCATGATTGCGTCATCGGAGAGCACGTTCATGTGGCGCCCGGCGTTGTTGTTTCCGGGGAGGTTCATGTCGGCGCTTCGAGTCACATCGGGACGGGGGCAACGATAATTCAGGGAAGAACAATCGGGAGAGAGGCGTTAATCGGTGCCGGTTCCGTTGTAATCTCCGATATACCTCCGCGGAAAACCGCAATTGGGGTGCCGGCGCGAATTTTCGCGCGATGTATTGTCGCCAACCATAATCGGGTCGAAGAATCGAAATCATGAGAGACCTGATTCTAATTACTGCCCGGGGTGGCTCCAAAGGACTTCCGGGAAAAAATATCAGGCCCCTGAACGGTCGGCCTCTGATATATTACACCCTGGATGCGGCTTGTGCAGTTGCTGCTAAAGATAATATCTGTGTTTCCACAGATTCAGATGATATCATCCGTGTCGTCAATCAATACGGTATTGATGTTCCCTTTAAAAGACCCGCCGCTCTGGCTGCCGATACCTCCGGTTCCTATGAGGTCATCCTCCATGCCCTTAATTATTATGAACAGCAGGGGATCCGTTACGATCGCGTTATCCTTCTTCAACCAACCTCGCCCTTCCGAACCGGCGCCCATGTACGGGATGCTGTCGCCCTTTACGAGCCGGGCCTGGATATGGTCGTTTCCGTCAAGATCTCCAAGGCAAACCCGTATTTCAACCTCTTTGAGGAAAACAAAGATGGGTTGCTGACCCGCTCCAAAGGAGTTGGGAACGCAAGGCGTCAGGACTGCCCCGTCGCTTATGAATACAATGGCGCGATATATGTCATGAATGTTGAAAGTCTGAAAGTACGGCCGCATACCGAATTTTCAAAGATAAAAAAATACCTGATGAGCGAGCGTGATTCCCTTGATATCGATACAAAACTCGATTGGCTTGTTGCTGAAGCTATCCTTTCCGAAGAGGATGCTTTATGAATGTACGCATCATTCCCCGCCTAGACATCAAGGGGCCGAATCTTGTCAAAGGAATTCGTTTTGAAGGTTTGCGTGTGTTGGGCAAACCGGAAGATTTTGCCCGCTATTATTATGAACACGGAGCGGATGAAATGATCTATATGGATGTCGTTGCCAGTCTTTACGGCCGTAACAGTCTCTTGAAAATTGTCGAGAAGACGGCGCGCGATATTTTCATTCCCCTGACGGTGGGAGGCGGATTGCGCAGCATTGACGATATCCGAGCTGTTCTCCGGGCCGGCGCCGACAAGGTGTCTCTGAATACCGCTGCCATTGCCTCACCCGATTTGATCAGAGAGGCATCACGGACCTTCGGTTCGTCCACGATAGTGGTTTCCATAGAGGCGATCCATAAAGGGGATGGGACATACGAGGCGTATGTGAATTATGGTAGAGATCGAACCGCCGTGGATGTTTTCGAGTGGGCCCTTCGAGCGGAGGCATTGGGCGCAGGTGAACTGATGGTCTACTCAATTGACAGAGACGGCGTTGGAGACGGGTTTGATCTGGAGCTCACCCAACGTATCGCCACCGCCGTTTCCGTACCGGTAATCGCCGGAGGTGGGGCGGGAAGGATAACCGACGTCTATGATGCATTTACATGTGGAAAGGCGGAAGCCGTTGCCTTGGCTTCGATATTACATTACAATTTCGTGCGGAACATGAGAGATCTGGATGGTGATTATACCGCAGAGGGGAACATCGAATTCCTGAAGCGCGGTAAAATTCCCGCGAAAATACAGGACGCCTCTCTCGAGGATATAAAAGCATACCTGTCGGAGCATGGCGTTGCCTGCCGCCGTCCTTCAAAACAAGCGGGTCGTCTTTCCTGCGGTGAAAAAGAGAACTGATGAGTGATTGATTACAAACCTTCGATTGCGATTGTTGACTACGGTCTGGGAAATCTCTTTAGTATCAAGCAGGCTTGCCTATTTGTGGGGTTGAATGCCGTCATCACCCATGCCAGGGAAGAAATACTCGCTGCGGATGGGGTAATCCTCCCAGGGGTTGGTGCCTATGGAGATGCTGTGGATACTTTGCGGCGCCTGGATCTGATCTCGGTCCTCCGCGACATTGCCTTCTCCTCTAAACCTCTTGTCGGCATATGCTTGGGGATGCAACTGTTGATGACGGAGAGTTATGAGTTTGGGCGGCATAAGGGATTGGACATTATTGCCGGGCCTGTGAATCGATTTGAAAATCCAAAGGATAAAGACAGATTGTTGAAAGTTCCCCAGATAGGATGGAATCGCATCTTCCCGGCGTATGAGGGTGCGTCTTGGCAGGGAACGCCACTACAGGAGATAGGGGAGGGGGAATATATGTATTTCGTCCATTCCTACATAGTCCAGCCGCAGGATGAAGAGGTGATCCTTTCTCGTTCCCGTTATGGCCACATCGATTTCTGTTCGGGTGTGAGAAGAAAAAACGTTTACGCCTTTCAGTTCCATCCGGAACGTAGTGGTCCCGCGGGACTGAAAATTTACTTAAACCTTAGAAAAGAACTGGAGAAGGCGAGGGAAAATAATGAATACAAAGACGGAGACTAAATACGGTTTGCCGGCCAAGGTCGTATATTGCCGGCGATGTGTCATGTCTAATCAGCGTCCAGCCTCGATTCCGGAGTTCAAGCATCTCCCTGACCGGAGGGGAGCGAAATATCTCCATATCGATGAAAACGGCGTATGTGACGCCTGTAGGCAGGCGGAGAAGAAGGAGACCATCGACTGGGGGAAAAGGGAAGAAGAACTGCTGGCGTTGCTTGACCGATACCGTCGGAACGACGGCTATTACGATTGCATCGTGCCCGGAAGCGGCGGCAAGGACAGTGCCTTTCAGTCGCACATCCTCAAGTACAAGTATGGGATGCATCCCCTGACCATCACTTGGCCGCCGATTCTCTATACCGATTATGGTTATCGAAATTTTCGCAACTGGATAGAGATGGGTGGCTTCGACAACCTCACCTTCAAGCCCAACGGACGCGTCCACAAACTGCTTACCAAACTCGCCGTTCAAAACCTTTTTCATCCCTTTCAAACCTTCATCCTGGGTCAAAAGAACCTTGCCCCCAAAATCGCCATGCACTATAAGATCCCGTTGATTTTCTACGGTGAAAACGAAGCGGAATACGGCAATCCCATTGCGGACAATGCCTCGTCCCTCCGCGACAAATCCTTCTTTGCCATGCGGGACCTGTCGGAGGTGTATCTGGCCGGGTTGGCGGTGCCGGAACTTATGGAAAGGTTTGGCCTGTCGATCAACGATGTCATGGCCTATCTGCCGGCACCGGCGGCGGATCTTGAACAGGCGAAAATCGAGGTTCACTATCTCGGGTACTATCTGAAATGGACGCCTCAGGAGGTCTATTACTATGCAGTGGAGAATACGGGCTTCCAAGCGCGCCCGTTCCGAACAGAAGGCACGTACAGCAAGTACAACAGCATTGACGACAAGATAGACGACCTGCATTATTACACCACCTGGATCAAGTTTGGTTTGGGACGTGCGACCTATGACGCCTCTCAGGAAATCCGGAACAAACACTTGACGCGGGAGGAGGGTGTCGCCTTGGTCAAACAGTTTGATGGTGAATTTCCATCGCGGTACTTTAAAGAATGTCTGGACTATATCGGCATGGATGAGGAGGAATTTATGATCCTTAGTGATAGATTCCGTCCTTCTCATCTCTGGGAGAAGGTCAACGGCGATTGGAAACTGAAGCGTCCGGTGTGGAATGTTTTGTTTTGAGCATGAAGAAGGCAAATCATCTCTAAGGAGATATAAATGAAATACTGCAAGCGGTGTGTAATGCCCGATACTCGGCCGGGGATAATTTTCAACGATGAAGGTATATGCTCGGCATGTGTGGCTTATGAAAACAGAAAGAATACAGATTACACCCGGCGCTACGAAGAGTTAGAGACCTTGTGCAACCAGTATCGCGGCATGAACGGGGTAAACGGTTACGACTGCATGATTGCCGTAAGCGGCGGCAAGGACAGTCATTTCCAGGTCCATATCATGAAAGAGCGTATGAACATGAATCCCCTTCTGGTTACAGTGGAGGACAATTTCCCTATGACGGCTGCCGGTGTCCATAACCTCAAGAATATTTCGGAATCTTTCAGCTGCGACATCATCAGCATGAAACCGAATATCAAGGCCCAGAAGGCAATTATGCGCAAGACCTTCGAGAAGTATGGCAAGCCAACCTACTTCATCGATCGCTATATTTATACCTATCCTCTCCATATGGCGGTGAAATTTAATACCCCCCTGCTGGTTTACGGCGAAAACATAAGTTATGAGTATGGAGGAGATCAACGGGAGGAGACATATTCGGCTCGGGAACAGATCGACAACGGCGTGGCATCCGGTATCCCCCTGGAGGAGATTATTGAAGACGGGGTAACAAGGAAAGATCTGGTTTTTTTCGACGCGCCGCCGACTGCTGACCTTGATAGACTTGATCCTATATATTTGAGCTACTTTATACCATGGAACAGCTATGGGAATTATATCTTTGCCAAAAGCAGAGGTTTCCACGACCTGACTCACGAGTGGCAAAGGACCCACCATATTGAGCAGTTCGATCAGGTAGACAGCCGTGCCTATCTTGTGCATCCCTGGCTCAAATACCCCAAGTTCGGTCATGCCTCGGCTACCGATTATGCCGCCCGGCTTGTGCGGTATGGTATGTTGACCAGGGAAGAGGCCGTCATGCTTGTAAAGAACCATGATCACCGTCTGGACGTCTATGCCCTCCGGGATTTTTGTTCATTTCTCGGATACAGTGAAAAGGAGTTTTGGGAAGTGGTAGATCGCCTTTACAACCCTGATTTGTTTGAGAAAAATGTTTATGGCGAATGGGTCTTGAAAAGACCGATATGGCAGGATATCCGGGCAGATTGATGAATCAAGAGACATTGACATCACTTTTCATCAGCCCTGCCGACACGATACGGGCGGCGATGGCTTGTGTCGATCGGGGAGGGTGCGGTATTGCACTGGTGGTTGACGAAGGACTGCATTTGATCGGCACGATAACCGACGGTGACGTGCGGCGGGCCGTGCTTTCGGGAACGGACCTCGATACACCTGTAAATACACTCCTAGAAAAGAAGAGGGGATCACGGTATCCAAAACCAATTACTGCCGACCAGGGAGCGGATCGCAAGCATCTGATCGGGTTAATGCAGCAGCATGTACTCCGTCAGATCCCGATTGTCGACAAAAATGGCAGGATCGTGGATTTGACGATGTTGGATGACCTGATCCCTCAGCAGGATCTGCCGCTGCAGGCGGTAATCATGGCCGGGGGGCGGGGTACCCGTTTACGCCCACTAACTGAGGATTTACCGAAACCCATGTTGCCCGTGGGCGGAAAGCCGCTCATGGAATTGGTCATCGAACAATTACGGCAGGTCGGTATCAGGCATGTAAATGTTACCACCCACTATAAACCGGAGAAAATTTTCGAGCATTTTGGTGATGGGGGCAACTTTGGAGTTGAGCTTAATTATATAAATGAAGAAAAACCTCTAGGAACGGGTGGGGCGTTGGGGTTGATTGGTGAGCCTAAGGAGACAATGCTGGTCATAAATGGTGATGTTCTTACGCAAGTAGATTTCCGGGCGATGCTCCTCTTTCATCATCAGCAGCAAGCTGACATGACGGTGGCGGTGCGGCAGTATGATATCAAAGTGCCCTATGGCGTTGTAGAGTGCTCTGGAGCTAAGGTGTGTTCCTTGAAGGAGAAGCCGCAAATCAATTTTCTTGTTAACGCCGGGATCTATCTCCTTGAGCCGATAGTATATAAATTCATTCCCAATGGTACGTATTTCAATATGACGGATTTGATACAGTGGTTGCTGGATGCGGGGCGTGCCGTGGCAAGCTTTCCCATAATCGAGTATTGGCTGGATATAGGCCGCCTTGTGGATTATGAGAAGGCGCAAACGGATATGAATCATCGCAATTTGTCTGAATGATTACATATGCAAGCCGAGACGGATATAATAATAAAGAGGATAAGAAAAAAGTCATCGAAAGCAAAAAAGGTCGTTTTTGTTTCCGGTAGTTTCAATATCATCCATCCCGGTCACTTGCGCCTCCTTCGGTTTGCCAAGGAATGTGGCGATTATTTAGTTGTGGCAGTCCTCGATAATACTTTTCCGGGGTCGTTTGTGGACGAAAAGCTGCGATTGGAAAGCATTCAAGCTATAGCTTGGGTCGATTATTCATTCATTCTTCGCGATACGGTTAATAATTTTATCGATAGATTGAGACCGGCGTTTGTTGTCAAGGGCAAGGAGCACGAAGAGCGGGAAAACCCGGAAAAAGACATTTTAAGGCAATACGGGGGCAAACTGATCTTCGGCTCCGGTGAGATCAGCTTCTCGTCTGTGGACTTGATGAATTCGGAATGGAAGGAACTATCCCTATCTTCCATAAAAAAACCAACCGATTATCCCCGGCGTCACAGTTTCACTTTCCAGGATCTGGTCACGATCACCGACAAGATGAGCAATCTGAAGATATGTGTTTTAGGAGATGCGATCGTGGATGAATATATTACCTGCGATGCCCTAGGGATGTCGCAGGAAGACCCCACGATCGTGGTTACCCCCGTGGCCAGGGAAAGATACATCGGCGGTGCCGGCATCGTCGCTCTGCATGCCCGGGGGTTGGGCGCCGATGTCCATTTCTTTTCCGTTGTCGGCACTGATGACACTGCTGATTACATCCATGGTCGGATGAAATCCCAGAATGTTAATGCCCATTTGTTCAGGGACGAAAGTCGTCCCACCACGCTGAAACAGCGCTTTCGCGCCCGCCAGAAAACATTGTTGCGGGTAAGCCACCTCAGGCAGCACGCCATCAGCGCGGAGATCAGGGAAAATTTTTTTACGGAATTCAGAGAAGTCGCCGATGGCGCCGACCTGATCATCTTTGCGGATTTCAACTACGGCTGTCTGCCGCAGGAGCTTGTGGAACGTATTGTCTCCCTATGCACGGATAAAGGACTCATGATGGTCGCCGACAGTCAATCATCATCACAAATCGGCGACGTATCACGCTTCCAGGGGATGGCATTGGTCACCCCCACGGAACGGGAGGCACGCTTTGCCGTTCATGATTTTGAATCCGGGTTGGTGATTCTTGCGGAGAAGCTGAGACGAAAGGGAAGGGCTAAAAATGTAATTGTAACCCTCGCTGAGGAAGGGGTCCTGATCCATGCAGAAGGGACGGAACAGATCGAATGGCTGACGGATCGCCTTCCCGCATTCAACACGGCACCCAAGGATGTATCCGGGGCCGGCGATTCCTTCTTGACCTGCACGGCTATGTCCATGGCAGTGGGTGCCGATATCTGGAAGAGTTCCTATCTTGGTTCACTGGCGGCGGCCTGTCAGGTGGGGAGAATCGGCAATATTCCTCTCAGTCCCCGGGATCTGAAAATGGAGATCAACGGGGTGACGGGGAACTGATGCGGGCATTGCTTTTAGCCGCCGGTCTGGGCACGCGTTTACAGCCGCTCACCCGGGACATTCCCAAATGCCTGATCCCAATCGATGGTAGGCCCCTTCTGGAATACTGGTTTGCCATGTTGTCTGCGGCGGGGGTGTCACCTTTGCTGGTCAACATCCACCACCACAGCGATAAAGTGAGACAGTTTATCGACCGGAGCCCCTACGGTAGGATCGTGACCACGGTCTATGAAGAAAAACTGCTCGGAACAGGGGGGACCTTGCTTAAAAACAGGGAATTCTTCGGTTCGGAGCCGCTGATGCTGGTGCATGCTGATAACCTCTCCCTTTTCGATGTACAGTCCTTCATTGAGAGTCACCGGGGCCGGCCACCGGAATGTGAGATCACGATGATGACCTTTCATAGTCCGAATCCGGAGGCTTGCGGTATTATCGAAAAAGACGCCCGCGGCTGCGTGCGGGCCTTTCATGAAAAGGTTTCTCATCCCCCCGGCAATCTGGCCAACGGTGCCGTGTATATCCTCGAGCCGTCGATATTTGCCTGTCTGGAAAGTTTAGGAAAAGAATATATAGATTTCAGCACCGAGATCATCCCCCGTTATCTGGGTCGCATTTGGGTGTTTCACAACGACGTTTATCATCGGGATATCGGTAATCCGGAAAGCTATGCCGCGGCCTGCCGGGAATTCCCGCAATGGAGAAAAAAGTATGGAGCAGCGCGGGTTTTATCTTGATTATCAGCAGCGGCTGGAACAAGCAATCCGGTCCCTCGATTTGTTGACCCTCGGCCGGTTGGCCGATGCCCTTTGGGAGGCATGGAAGGAGAAAAGGCAGGTTTTCCTGTGCGGCAATGGGGGCAGCGCCGTCAACGCCATGCACATGGCAAACGATTTGCTCTATGGCATTGGCAAGGAGAATGGCAGGGCGATCCGGGTCCACGCCCTGACGGCGAATCAATCCGTCCTGACGTGTCTGGCCAATGACCTGTCCTATGCGGAAATCTTTTCCTATCAACTCGGGGTGTTGGCGCAAAGAGACGATATTCTCATTGCCCTTTCCGGAAGCGGCAACTCCCCGAACATAGTACGGGCAATAGAAAAGGCCCATGGGTTGGGAATGACAACCTTTGCCGTCCTGGGATACGACGGTGGCCAGTGTCTGAAGATCGCCGGGAACGCCGTCCATGTGCCGATTAACGACATGCAGATAGCCGAAGACATACAGTTGGTGGTTGGGCACATGGTCATGCAGTGGCTCCATCGCCGTTTGTCTCTTGAAGGGGAGACGACGGCGGATATTTAGTCATTTTGTGAGGTGTTCAGAATGAAATGTCTGGTTACCGGGGCGGCGGGATTCATCGGCAGCCACCTGACGGATCTGTTGTTGGCGGAAGGACAT
>ERZ795030.2403-NODE-2403-length-22403-cov-12.109943_pt1 | contig 22403 bp, 16 predicted proteins | sample MGYA00375122_ERZ795030 | MGnify/ENA primary metagenome ERZ795030 (study PRJEB30165, sample SAMN05720146) | activated sludge metagenome | isolation source: anaerobic digester from wastewater treatment plant | place: Japan | collected 2015-04-20 ... | reverse complement strand
ACACAAGAGACGGCTTAATATACTTCGGCCCACAAAAAGGAAGTTCTTATCAATTGTCTGAATTTCGGTTAAATTGGCCATCCTGGCATCGGAATAGATCAAAAGGTGTGTAGATTTCTCAATAGAACAAATGTTGCCAAATACCTTCAGCGGGATCATCAGCGAAACACCCAACATCTTGTGGCAAAAACTTCTTGACACACAAGAGACGGCTTAATATACTTCGGCCCACAAAAAGGAAGTTCTTATCAATGGCTTGTCCGACATCTTGACGGCGTAATACAGAATGCCGGAGACGCAAAGGGCGATGGCGGAAATGCCCAGATCCGCCGCCACGGCCAGTGAATCCACAATGAAAAGGGTGATCGCCTTGATGATAAAGAGCAAGACATTGCTCGCCAGACTGACTTTCACCGCCAGCATCATGCCGCTGCTATTTTTCCCGCTCATCTTTTTCCTCCTGTTGTGCGGGCGGCATTATAACACGAAGGCATGCGCCAACCAAACAAGGTTTGCAAGAATGGAAAAAAGCGCCAATTTCAGTAATTTCCTGAAAATGTCGATACCTTATCAAGCGGCATGTACCGTCGCCGCCATGTGTTTGTCAGAAGATTATCGTCTGGAAATGTTTTGATCGTTGCGGGAGAATCCCGATGGCCGTAACCACAGAGATTGCGGATGCCACGTTAAACATCGGTTCGGGTGGGGTAAATGCCTTCGCCGCGGACGGCTCCGCGCGCCCGCCCGCCAAGCAAAATGAAAACGCGTCTTCCCTGTCCGGTTCGGTCCTTGACATGTTCAAGGGCATGGAACGGATGGAAATCGTTTTGCTCGTCCTGATTTTCATCATCATCGGTTTTTGCCTGCTCTTCTTCCTTCTGGCGGTGTTGAGACGTCTGTACAATGCGCACCGCTACGCGGTTCTGGACAATGTTCGCAGCCGCCAGATGTTTGAACTCAAGCATTACATGCAGAACAAGGCCTCGCTTGAGCAGTATCATAAGCGCTTCGCGGCGACGCCCGAGTCCACTGAGTGGGTCGCCCTGGAATACAATCTTTTTGATTTAATGGGCGCGGAGGCGACCCGCACCACGGCCGCGCGGTTGTTTGACCGCCTGGGCTACGTGGATTACTACATTGGCGTTTTGAAGGGCCGCAAGGTCATTGCCCGGGCTCAGGCGGTTTCCAAGCTCGGCCGCATGGCCAATCCCCGCGCGGCAAAACCCGTCCTGGAGATGCTTCAGACGGATCATGCCGACATTGCCTCCGTCGCCGTTCGCGCGCTTGGCAAAATCGGCGAAGGCCCCGAGCTGTTAGCGCTTCTGGAGCGCCTTCCCGGTCTTTTGCAGAAGAACCTCGTTACCCAGAAAACCATTGATGCGTCGCTGGTGGCGGCGGGGCCCCGCATTTTGCCGACGCTTCTTACTTACGCCAGGACCTGCACGGACGCGCGGCTGACCGCGTCGCTTCTGGAGGTGATGTACGACTTTCCCGCCACCCGCGAGATTTATGAATTTGCCGTGTCTCACCTGGGGAACGATGATGCGGAAGTGCGCGCCAAGGCGCTGAAGCTGATCGCGCCTTGCGAGGAAAAATTCGGCACCCTGCATGACGACGCGCCGGTACGTCTCCTTTCGGACCCGGTGTGGTATGTCCGTCTGCAGGCGGTGCGGACGCTTGGTCGCCGAAGGGACGCGAAAAACGCCGCCGCCATTGCGGTGCTGATGCGCGATGAACGCTGGCAGGTCCGCAACGAGGCCGCGCTGGCGCTGACGCTTCTGGGCAGGGACGCCGTCGATGCCTTCCGGACACTGCTGATGTCCGACGACCGCTACGCCCGGGAGAGCGTCTGCGAAGAGATGGAAAAAAGCGGCTTTGTCGAGATATTGCTGGACCTGCTGGGAAGCGGCCGGGAAGGGGAATCCGCCAAAGCGCATGAAATCCTGACCATGATGGTGTCTTGTGGTTTTGTTTCGCCGCTTAAGCAATACCTGGTCGATACGGATGACCCCGAGCGCATGAGAAACATTCAATCCTTTCTGACCGGAGCCGCAAGATGAGAGCGATGCTGATTGCCGCCATTGTCGGTTTCAATTATTTCATCGGCTTCTTTTACGGGTTTGTCAACCTGATCTACACCCTTCTGATTTTCGTTGCGGTGGGCTCCATCCTAATTCATATCCGTAAGATCAAGTACCTGCCGCTTCTGGAAAACCGGTTCTCTCCCGAAGTGCCTCCGGTGTCGGTCATCATTCCGGCTTACAATGAAGGGCGCATCCTCTTTCGGACCATCCAGTCCATTCTGGATATGAACTATCCCAACTGCGAAGTGATTGTCGTAAACGACGGGTCCCGCGACGATACGCTTTTGCAACTGATCGGCCAATACGATCTAAAACAGGTGGATCTCGTTTACCGGAGCCTCCTCAAAACCAAACCGATCCGGGGTTTTTACTACAATCGAAACATCCCCAATCTTCTGGTTGTCGACAAGGAGCAGGGGGGGAAATCCGACGCGCTCAACTGCGGCATCAACGCCTCCCGCAGCCCTTATGTCTGTTCGGTTGACGCCGACACCCTCATGGAGCCCGACGCCCTTTTGCGGCTGATGACCGCCGTGATGGAAAGCCCGACGCCGGTCGTCGCCTGCGGCGGCGTGGTGCGGGTCATCAACGGCGTGACGATTGACGGGGGCCGGATCACGAAAATCGGCCTGCCGTCCCGATGGCTGGGCATCTTCCAGATCGTCGAATATCTGCGCGGCTTTTTGTTCGGCCGCGCGGGGCTCGACCGCCTGGGGGGAACGCTCATTTTGTCCGGCGCCTTTTCCATGTTTCAAAAACAGGCGGTGATTGATGCGGGCGGCTTTGCAATCAACAACGTCTGCGAAGACATGGAAATTATCGTCCGCATCCACAAACAGCACCTTCTGGCCAAAAAGCCGTATGCCGTGCGCTTTATTACCGACCCGATCTGCTGGACGGAAGTGCCGGAGACGATGAAACAACTGGCCGGGCAGCGCAGGCGCTGGCATCTGGGGCTCATCCAGACCATGATGAAATACAAGAGCATGGTGTTTAATCCCCGCTACGGCAAGGTGGGCATGCTGACGATGCCGTATTACTTTTTCGCGGAAATGCTGAGCCCCTTTATTGAAGTGCTGGGCTATGTGGCCATGGTCGGGGCTTACGTCTTTAATCTGATCAATTTCAATTTGTTCTTCCTGTTTATTTTCCTGGCGATTTTTTACGGCGTGTTTTTGTCCGTCGTGAGCATCTTTCTCGAAGAAATCACCTATCACCGCTACCCCGACTGGGAGCATCTGTTTATCCTGCTGGTGTTCGGCGTTCTGGAGAACTTCGGCTACCGGCAGATCAACTCATTCTGGCGCTTTCAGGCGTTTTTCCAGTATCTCTTCGGCAAAAGGCGCTGGGAATACCATCGTCAAAAGGAGACCAAACCCCATGCAGCTTGAAAAACTGGGACGCCTGGCTCTGGAAAAAGGCGATTATCAGGAGGCTCTCAACATCTTCCGCCGCGCGCTCGACGACGATGAAAGCGTCGAGGGCTGGATGGGCCTGGCGCGGGCCTTTCTGGGGCTCGACGAGACGCCCGCGGCCCGCTGGGCCGCGCACAAGGGCCTTGCGTATTCGCCCGGCCATCAGGACATCCTGAAGCTGGCGCGGCGCATTGAAGAACGTATGAAGGCCCCCCGTCCCGTGCATCCGTCCCAGCCGGATGTGCGTTTCCGGGTGGGCAAGGCGGGGTTTGAAAAACGCGTTGGCGGGGTCTGGCGGCCGTTTTTTGTCAAAGGTATTAATCTGGGGCTTGCGGCGCCCGGCACGTATCCGGGGGAGTATCCCATCGGCAAAACGCAGTACCGGCGCTGGTTTGGGCAGATGGCAAATGCCGGATTCAATACGGTCCGGGTTTACGCCATTCAGTCGCCGTCTTTTTATGAAGCGCTGGCGGAGGCAAATGACGGACAAAACGCCCTTTATCTGATTCAAGGCATCTGGATCGAACCGCCCGACGACGGCGATTTTTCCTCGGAGGCGTTTCTGGGCTACACCCGCCGCCAGATCACCGAGGCCATAGACGCCCTGTTTGGACGGATCACGCTTCCGGAGAGGCAAGGCCAGCCCCACGGCGTCTACACGCGCGATGTCTCGCCACAGGTTGCAGGCATCATCTTCGGCCGGGAGTGGGAGGGGTGCCCCATCGGCAAATACAACCGCCTCAGAAGCGCTGAGGGGAGTGTCTTTAACGGCGCTTTCCTTTCGGGGGCGCGCCTTTCGCCTTTTGAACGCTGGATCTGCCGGATACTCGACGAGCTTCTGGTTTACGAAGAAAGAAAATACGGCGTAACCCATCCCGTCTCGACCGTGTGCTGGCCGACGCTTGATCCCCTGGCGCATCCGTCGGAGTCCCTGTATGAAGACGGCCTGCGCTGGCAGGGACTGGCCGTGAAAGCCTCGGAGTGCAACGAAAACGAAGACGCCGAAACCCTGGACACGGCAAAGATCGCCGCCCGGAAGGGGAGCGGCTTTTTTGCGACGTATCACGCCTACCCCTACTATCCGGACTTCATGAACAACGACTACCTGGACCGGGAAAAACCCTACAGCGCTTATTTGAGCCAGTTAAAGGCGCACCACAAGACCCAGCCCATTTTGATTGCCGAATACGGCGTGCCGTCTAGCCGCGAGGTGTCGCACTGGCAGCGCCAGGGATGGCATCACGGCGGGCATGATGAAGACGCGCAGGGCCGGATCAACGGTGAGATGCTCAAGGCCATTGCGGAGGCGGGCCTGGCGGGCGGCGCGCTGTTTTCCTGGTTTGACGAATGGTTCAAACGCAACTGGCTTTTTGTAAATTACGAGCGCCCCGCCGAGCGCAATGCGCTTTGGTTCAACCTCCAGGACGCCGAGCAGTGCTACGGCTTGGTGGGCGCGTATCCCGGCTATCCGGGAAAGAAGGTCACGCTTTCAGGCGATGCGGCCCAGTGGCAAGATGCCACGGTGCTGTACCGCAAGGACGATCAGCCTGCGCACTGCTTCGGTGACGGCGCCGACGGAACGCGACGCCTGCGCTCGCTTGCGGTCCAGCACGACGAAGGATTTTTGTATCTGGCGCTGACTCTGGGCGACCCCGTCGATTTCAACCGGGGGCATTACGCAATCGGCATCGATACCTGCGATCCGGCCACAGGCGAATTTCGGCTGCCGTTTCGCCTCAACGCGCAAAGCCCCGTCGGGCTGAAATTCCTGGTGCATCTGTCGGGCGTGCAAACCAGCCGTATGCTGATTTGCGCAAGCTACGACAAATATCTCAACGATCCGTATCAGGAGCTTTGGCCACGGTCTTCAAGGGAGGGGGCGTGGGTGAGCATGCATCACAAGACCAACGACCGGCGCATCAGCAAAAACCGCGACCGCGTCTATCCGGCCCGCGTGTTTCCGCTAAGCGCCCTGCGCCACGGCTCGCTTATCCCCGGAGATCGCCTCTATGATTCGCTGGCCGATTTCCATGTGTCGGGCAATCTCATCGAACTGCGCCTGGCCTGGGGGCTTTTGATGGTGACGGATCCGAGTTCGCGGGCCGTCTACTGGAAACAAGGCGAAAAATGGACCCGGCAGACGGAGGGACTGAGGTTTGTGGCGTATTCCTTCAAGCCGTCGGGACGCGGCTGGACGGCTGAAATCACGGGCAAGTCGGACAACGCGACGGACCGGCTGCCCGGTGTCATGGAGCCGCGTTTGATCCGGCCTTACGCCTGGCCGACGTGGAATGTGCCCCTGTTTCATTTTTATGAAAAAAAGAGCCTCGCCGTGTACCGGCGCTATCTTAAGGAGATTGTCCCATGACGCAGGATTTGACCAGACGCGCTTTTTTGCAGTTTCTGGCGGCCGTTCTGATTTTACCCGAAACGCCTCGCGCCGCATTTGCCGCCGCGAAAACCGTTGCCATCCCGGTTTTGCTGTATCACGACATCTCCCCGGAGCACACCGACGACTATACGCTGCCGCCCGCCCTTTTCGCCGCCCAGATGGAATGGCTTTGCGCCGAAGGTTATCGCGCCGTCTCGTTTGCCGATCTGGCGTCATCCGCGCTTCCGGAGCGTGCCTGCATCATCACCTTTGACGACGGCTACGCCTCATTTATTCCCTACGCCCTGCCTTTTTTGCAGGCGTATGGATTCAAGGCTACCATCAACATTATCGGGCAGCATGTCGCTTCGCACATCAAAGACGGGATCATTCGCCCGATGCTCGCCTGGGACGAATACCGCTATCTGGCCGCAACCGGCCTTGTCGATTTCGGCTGCCATACGGAGCGTTTGCATGTGTACCGCCATCAGGGCGCGGCGGGCGTCGCCGACAGCGTTCTTCTGGAGGACCTTGCGCAATTTCAGAAAAACTTTGTCCGGGAGATGGGGAAGCGCTGCGACATCCTGGCCTGGCCCTACGGCTTTTACACCGAAAAGAGCGTCGCGGCCGCCAGGAAGGCGGGGTTTCGGTATCTGCTGACGTCGAAGCGGGGCGTTTACCTTCGGACGGACGCCCCCTGGGACATTCCGCGCAACAATATAACCCCCGACGACAACCTTTTAACCTTTCCATCAATTTTTGAGGTGAGCTGATGAAAGCCCCGAAGACATCTTATCGACAGGGCCACCGGGCCCTGATCCGGGCGGCCGGTGTGCTTTTGGCGCTGGCGTGCATGCTCTGGGCGGCTGGGGCCGTCCGGGCCGATGACGCCCAGACGATCAAGGAACAAGGCGATCGCTACGCGCGCGAGGGCGACTTTACGCGCGCCGCCCAGGCGTATGAAGATGCGCTGTCCGGCCCGGTTGATTTTGGCGATGACGAACGCCTGGACATGGCTACGGTGATGGCCTGGGGCGGAAAACTCGGCCGGTCGCGCCGTGAGCTTACGGCACTTTTGGAGAAAAATCCGCAAAACGCCAAAGCCCGCGTTCAGCGCGGCCGCGTGTTTTTCTGGATGGGCGAGATGGACCAGGCGAGCCGGGACGCTCAAGAGGCGTTGAAGCTTGCGCCGGCGGATCGCGACGCGACGCTTCTTTCCGCTGATGTCGCCCGGGTGCAAGGCGATCAGGAAAAAGCCGTGGATGTTTACCAAAGCGTGCTTACGGCCGGAGAGCATTTCGAGGCCAGAGTCGGTCTGGCTTACGCCTATCTGGCCCAGGGCAAGGTCGTCCTGGCCCGCCAGAGCGCCGAGAAGCTCAGCCCCGAGCTGCCCTATCAGCGCCAGGAAGCGGCGACGCTTCAGCTGGCGCTTGCCGAGGCGGAAAAACCCCGGACGCCGTCGCCCGATGAACTGGCGCGCCTCGCCGCCCGGGAGGGAAACCGTCTGGCCGAAGCGGGGCGGCATCAGGACGCCTCCGAGGAATACGCCAAAGCCCTGTCCCTTTCGGGATCGTTTACCGCCGACGAACAGCTTCGGATGGCAAGCGTCATGTCCTGGGCCGGCAATCTTGCCGCGGCTCGCGAGCGGCTCACAAAAATCCTAACGGACCATCCGGAGATGAGCGCCGCGCGGATTCACCTGGCGCGCGTGCTGTTGTGGTCCGGCGAATATGACGCCGCGCTCAGGGAAATCGACCGGGTGCTGGCCTTGGAGCCGTCCCACCGGGAGGCCCTGCTGGTCCGGGCAAGCGGACTGCGGATGACGCGCAACTACCGACCGGCCGTCGCTCTGTATTCGCAGCTGGTCTTGAAGCAAGATGACTATGATGCGCGCGAAGGGCTGACTTACAGTTATCTGCAAAGCGGTGATCGCGTGGCTGCGGATCAGAGCCTGCCTCTTTTGAAGCCCGCGTTTGCCTATGAAGAAAAGAGCCTGGGCGAGTTGAAAGAATTGAGGGACATCACGTTCAATCCCTCCGTCGCGCCGGGGTTCACGTTTTACAGCGACAGCGACCAAAACCAGGTGTGGCGCTTTTTTGCCGCCGGATCGGTGTGGCTGAAAAACTGGAAGACCACCGTGGATTATACCCGGACGGATGGCCGCGATGCATCCACCACAGGCTCGTCGGATCGTCTGTTTGTGTCGACGTATTCCCGAATGCCCTTTTACGGGGGCGTGGGCGGCGGCGTCGGGCTTATGGATTCGGGCCGGGGCGTCGCCTGGAGCCTGCGCGGCGACGTGGATATTCCCAACGGCAGCGTCGGCGCGCGGGTGGGTGTGGACAGCGTTTCGGACACGGCGGGCGTCATCGAGCATCATGTCAAAGCGCTTACCGCGGGCCTGTCCGGCGTCTATCGCGCCACGGACCGGATCACGCTTTTGGCAGGCTATCATTACCGGGATTATTCCGACGACAACAGCGCCCACGACGTCATGGGCCAGGCCGGGGGTCTGATCTGGCGCAGGCCCGCAGCCGTCGCCGCCGGGTACCGCATCCGGTACATGAATTTTCGCAGACAGAGCGGGCACGGCTATTTCGATCCGCAAAACTTTATCGCTCATGTCCTTTTCGTAAACGCATCGTTTGAGCGCGGGCGCTTTTACGGCTATGCCGAGCCCTACGGCGGGTATCAGTCGTTTACACGCAATGAAGAAGGGAACTACAACATGATTATCGGCGGCGCGGGCCTTCTGGGATACCGGTTTTCAAAACACGCGGCGCTGGAGGCCTCGGCGGAAGGCGGCAATTCCGCCGTCGGCGCGTCCGGTGCGTACAATTATTATCAGCTGGGGGCCAGGCTGATTCTGACCTATTAAATTCAGCCGGTCAGATCAGCCCCGCTTCGCGTCCGACCCGGTGCAGAATGTTGAGCGCGTCCGTCAGGTCGTCTTCGGTGTGCGTGGCCATGACGGAGAGCCTGAGCAGCCCTTCGGCGGATGCGGGCGGCACGACCGGATTCGTATACACGCCGCAGGCAAGCAGCGTTTTGTGCAGTTTGTACGTCGCCAGGTTCTCGCCCACCATAATGGGGACGATGGCCGTGGGAATGGAATGCGCGACAGTCCGGAAGCCGAGCGTTTGCACACCGATGCGCAGGTAGGAGGCGTTGACCATGACTTGCTTGCGCAGCTGCTTTTCGCGCTGGAAAAGATCGAGGGCCGTGATGGCGCAGGCGACCATGGCCGGCGGCATCGAAGCGCTGAAGATCAGACTGCGGGCGTGGTGTTTTAAATGGTCCATGAGGTCCGCGCGGCCCGCGCAAAAGCCGCCCAGGGAGGCAAACGATTTGGAAAAAGTTCCGGTCAGGATGTCAATGTGATCCATGAGATTGAAATGGCCGCAGCAGCCTTCACCGTGATCGCCCATGTAGCCGATGCCGTGCGCGTCGTCAATGATGATGCGCGCGTTGAATTCTTTCGCCAGCGCCACAATTTCCGGAATATTGGCGACGGAGCCTTCCATGGAAAAGACGCCGTCGCTGACGATCCAGCGCAGTCCGTTTTTGGGCAGGGCGCGCAGTGTGCGACGAAGGCTTTCCATGTCGTCATGCTTGTAGACATGCGTTTTGGCGTAGGACAGACGGCAGCCGTCAATAATGCTGGCGTGGTTTTTCTCATCCGAGACGATATGATCGTCCTTGTCCGTGATGCCGGAAATGACGCCCAGATTGGCCTGCATGCCCGTGCTGAAGCAGATGGCCGCGTCCTTGCCGAAAAACGCCGAAAGCTTTTCTTCAAGCTCGTTGTGGATGTCGAGCGTTCCGTTGAGAAAACGCGAGCCGGTGCAACTGGTTCCGTATTTCCGCGTCGCTTCGACGGCGGCCTGAATCATTTCCGGATGATTGGCCAGCCCCATGTAATTGTTGGACCCCAGCATGATCGTGTCATGGCCGTCCATCAGCATGCGCGGGCCGACCTGTCCGCTGCTGGGAACAAAAAAGGGATACAGGCCGATTTGTTTCAGAAGCCGGATGCGCTGGATGCGCGTCGTTTCGGGAAACGCGTCGGCTGCGGGCGGGGCCGGGCGGGGTGACGGGTCGTCTGGGGATGCGGATGAAACCAGATTCATGTTCTGTGCCATAAGCAGTTCCTCCGTGGTTGAAATCGTGTGGTGTAGGAATTAGAGTGATTTTACATAACAAGATTTAATTCGTTTTTCAATGAGAAGATGGAAAAGGAGATTTTTTTATTATGGAAGCACGCAACGCCGCCAACCCGCGATGGACGTTTTACGCTTTACTGATTTTCCTTTCGGTACTATGGGGATGTTACGGTTCCGGAGAGCCGGGCGACGGGTCGGTGACGCTCGACGGCCCCTCCGTGACGCTGGAAAGCACGTATGTGGCGTCCGTCGCCACGCCGGGGTATCGCGAGCGGGCGGTCATGTCGCAGGGGCAAGGCGAGTACGCGGGCGTGGATGAATGGGGAAATTCCGATCCGATCCCCGCGGGCGCAAGACTGGCCAACGGCGCGACGAGCAATCTGTTTTCGCTGGACTTCAGCGACCGCTCCACGGTGGCGTATTCCAATTATTTTACGTCGGAAGCAACGCTGCGCGATGCGATGTCGGGCGATTGGCTGGATGCCGCGTTTTTCAACGGACGGGTGGAAGTGGGGCCCTGGCGGGCCGAAGGCGCGACGGGGCATTTCACCTACCGCCGGTTCGGCGCTGTTTACGAGGTGGTCCGGCCGCTGCCTGTCGCCTACTCGGTCTGCCGCAATAATCCGCAGATGGATACGGCGGGAGCGGGCGGCGCGCCCCAGTATTTCGCGCCGTTTATCCGGCAGGATTTGATCCGTCTGGGCTACGTGCGGATTGTCGACGCGGTCGATTCGACCGAGGCCAGCCGCACGTCGACGCTTGCGCGCTATACGGCCCTTTACGGCCGGACGGCCGGCGCGGACGAATTAGCCGCCCTGGCGTTTGCCGACTACACGGCCTTTGTGGCATTGCGAACACCGCCAGAGCAGGCGCGAGCCGAAGCTCTGCGGGTGGAATCAACGGCTTTGCGCACGGAAAAAAAGCGATCGGACAGCGCTTTTTCGGCGACGGCCTTTGCCGGCGACGTCACGATTCCCGCCGGGCGGCGCATTGACGGTTTTGCCCGCGTGAGTCTTGCCGCGCCCCGTGATATCCGCCTTTCCGGAACGATCTGGGGGGCGGATCAGGTGTTTTCATCGGCCGGCGGCCATTGCTCCGTGGACGAAGGCGGGCTGGTTGAGGTATGGACAGACCGGAACCGGGCGGGGGATGTGGCCCTGTCGCTTGCGTGCGGCACGATCGAGGTCGGCGGGCGTGTGCAGACGCAGGCCGCGCCTTGGTCGTCGTGGTCTCAGGGCGTGCCGGGGCAAATATCGCTTGCGTCCGCAAATGATGAGCCATCCGAAACCGGCATTTCCATTGCCGGGTCGGGACAGGTGCTTGCCCTCTTGCAGACCGCCCAGACGGATGCGTCTTTATCCGCCGTCCGGATCACCTCGCCGGGCAGCGGCATTGTCATCGACGGTCCGGGCTACGGATTTAATGTTGTGGCGGATAAGGGCGCTGTTCATATTGAAAATTCGGGCGCAAACGGAAGCGTAACCATTCTGGGCCGCGCCGCGGTGAGCGCGGATGTCGTTCGGGCGGGCGCGCCAGGCGATTACGGCACGCTTTCGATTTCCGCTGGAGCGAACCTTGACGCCAACACGCTCGTCAAGCTGTTTGGCGGCCTCGGCAGCGGTGGAAAGGTGGTCTTTAGGGGAGCGGGTGACGTTATTCTGACGTCGGGTCCGGGAGAGTCTCCCATTGTCATCAGCGCCGACGCGGTGGAAGTGGAAACTGCAACCAGGCTGGTGACGCGCGGCTGGATCAAAACGGGGAGCGTGTGGAGCCGTACGGCCGTTGCCGCCGATGTTTACTGCAACCGGTGCAACTGGAGCCAGGCGTCCGGAGGAGATTCCGCCTACGGTTTGGAAGGAACATGGACGACGCCACCGCGCCGGGCGGGCCCGCCACCGGCGGACCGGAGCTTTGATTAGCGGTCTTATAATTGAATTTTCATTTGGTTATGCAGCGAAGGCCGGCTTCCAGGAATTATCAAACTGGTTCCCGGCTTTCGGAACCTGAAGGTCACCACACCAGAGGGTGGCACGGCAAGACCGGGAAGACCACAGGGTCGTCACCCCGGCGAAGGCCGGGGTCCAGTTCAATAAGCCTGGATTCCCGCCTTCGCGGGAATGACGAATGTGGCTATTATAAGACTGTTGATAATAAACCGTTTTTAGTGTCCGGTAAGCAAAAAAAAAGAGTTAAATGATTCAAGGCAGATCATGAGCGTTTCAGAACATCCATATCCGGAGATGTACGATCCCCCGACGGTGACGGGGATCTTTATGCATCAGGCCCGCCGCTTTGGCGATAAAACGATGTCGCTTGTAAAAAGAGCGGGCCGCTGGGACGCCATCACCTGGCGGCAGGCCCGGGATTTGCTGCCGAAAGGGGTGATGGGGCTTTTCGCGCTGGGGTTTCAAAAAGGCGACGCCGTGGGCATTGCCAGCCGCACCCGGCGCGAATGGAGCGGCATCGACCTGGCCGTTTTATCCGCCGGCGGCGTCACCGTTGCCCTGTATCCGTCCGCCAGCCTCTGGGAGATGACGCATATCGTTTCGCACAGCGGTTTGCGGATTTGTTTTGCGGAAGACGACGCGATGCTCGACAGGCTTCTTAAGGTTCAGGCCGAAACGGGGCTTCCGGAAAAAATCGTTCTTTTTGAAACCGCCCGCGACAAGCTTCCTGACGGTGTGATCACACGGGACGCTTATCTGGAGCGAGGTGAATGCCTGCACTGGTCCGATCCGTCGCGCTTTGAAGCCATCTGGCGCGGCGTCAAACCTTCCGACCTGGCGACGATCGCCTACACGTCCGGCACCACCGGACCGCCCAAGGGCGCGATGATCACGCAGGCCAATCTCTATTACACGACCATTCACGCCACAAAGATGCATCATTATGAAGAAAACGATTTCGGTATCGCCTTTCTGCCCCTTACACACATGCTTCAGCGCATGACCGTCTATGCGGCCCTGCATCTGGGCATTGTCGGCGCTTACGCGGAGAGCATCGATAAGCTGATCGACAATTTTCAGGAGCTTCACCCCACGGTGCAAGTCAGCGTCCCGCAGATTTTTGAACGGATTTACAACCGCATTCATCAGATGACGCAAGCGTCTTCCCCCGCGAAGCGCCGAATTTTCCGCTGGGCGGTGGATGTCGGGATGCAGGCGGCCCGGCTGCAACGCGAAAAGCGCCCCCTGCCTTTCGGGCCGGCTATCCGGCTGCGTCTTGCCGACCGTCTGGTGTTTCGGAAAATCCGCGCCATTTTCGGCGGCCGGGTCAAGTATCTGATGTGCGGTGGCGCGCCCATGCCGCTTTACCTTTTGGAGTTTTTTCATGCCGTGGGGCTTTTGATTCTGGAAGGTTACGGGCTTACGGAAACCGTTGCGCCCGTGGCGGTGAATCGCGCGGAGTGTTTCAAATTCGGAACCGTAGGCCAGCTGATTCCCGGCATGGAGGGAAAACTGGCCCCGGACGGCGAACTGCTCCTGCGGGGGAAAGGCTTGTTTCAGGGCTATTACAAGGACCCGGAGGCCACCGCCCGGGCCATTGACGCCGAAGGCTGGTTTCATACGGGCGACATTGCCGAAATCGACGGTGAAGGCTTCATTCGCATTACCGACCGCAAGAAAGACCTGATCGTCACGGCGGGCGGCAAAAACATCGCCCCGCAGAACATCGAAGGTCTGATCCGGATGATGCCGCTTGTGGACCATGTTCTGGTGTGCGGCGACCGGCGCAAATATCTCACCGCGCTGATCACGCTTGACCGGCTCGAACTTCAGGCGTTTGCCGGTCGCGAAGGGCTGGCGGATGCCCCAGCCGATGTGCTTGCCGGTCATCCCGCCGTGCAGAAGGCCGTCGCCGACCATATACAGGCTGTAAATGTCCGTCTGGCGCCCTATGAGCAGATCAAACGCTACAAGATCCTTCCTCATGAATTCAGCGAAGCGTCGGGCGAACTGACGCCGACCTTGAAAATGCGCCGGCGTGAGATTATGGAGCGCTACGCCCGCGACATTGAAACCCTCTATCAGGGATAATAAGGGGCTGGTGGAATATGAAAAAGAGGGATGTCACATGAAGACCAGCCTCCGTTTTCCCTGGCCGATCGATCTGGCGCGGTTTTTTTGGCAGCGTAAAATCCGCGGACGGAGCATTCCGCTTTTGGCGAGCTTCAAGGTGACCTACCGCTGCAATCTCGCCTGCCTTGCCTGCCCCTTTCATTTGCGCGTGGACGAAGAAGGCGCGCACATGCGCTGGGAGACGGCCGTAAAATCGCTCGACACGCTTTCCCGCCTCGGAACGCGCATCGTGGTCTTTGAAGGCGGCGAACCGTTTTTGTGGCAGGACGGCGACCGGCGGCTAACCGATCTGGTCCACCACGCGCGCCGCCGCTTTCTGCGCGTCGCCGTGACCACCAACGGCACGCTGCCTCTTACGATCGCATCGGATATTCTCTGGGTGAGCCTCGACGGCCTGAAACAGACGCACGATGAATTGCGCAGCGGGTCGTTCGACCGCGTCCTTACCAATCTCAAAGCCGCCAATCATCCCCGGCTGTTTGTGCACTGCACGCTCAACCGCCGCAACTGGCGCGACATCGAGGCCATCGCGGGGCTGGTGCGAGGCCTGCCTGCCGTGCGGGGCATGACCGTGCAGTTTTTCTATCCCTACGGTCAGGGCGAGGAGGACCTGGCTCTTTCACCCGACGAGCGCCGCGCCGCCGTGGACCGGTTGCTGGCTCTGAAGAAACAGGGATTTCCGGTTTTAAATTCGTCGTCGCGTCTGCGCGATATGGCGCACAACCGCTGGCGCTGCCACGACGACATCCTGATCAATGTGGACCCGGACGGCTCGATCACCGCCGGCTGCTATGTGAAAAGCCGCGGACAAGTCAACTGCGACGCCTGCGGCTTCACGCCGGTGGCCGAAGCCTCCGGTGCGCTGGACCTTGTTCCCGGTTCGATCCGGGCGGGCTTTAGGCTTTTTTTGAAATAATCCGGCTAATGTTTTTGCCGATTTCGACGATAATAAATCATATCTTATCTGACTTTTGCCAACGGATGGGACATCGCTGCTTCGTAGTCAGTAAGTTTTCAATATCTTTAATAATATGTCTTAAAGAATGGAGTCTTTTTCATGAAAAAAAGGGCTTTTTTGTTAAGCGTTTTTGTGTGCCTGCTGTTTGTTTCCGGTGTATTGGCCCAGACGGCAAGTCCGCTTCTGGAAGAAGGCATCAGGCAGTATCAGGACGAAAATTACGAAGAAGCCATTGAAATCCTGGAAAAAGCGAGCCTGGAGGACCCCCCGTCTGCCCTTGCGGCCTACTTTCTGGGTATGGCCTACAAGCAGACGATGGATTATGCCAGGGCGCTGATCCATCTGGAAAAAGCGCTGAAACTGAAACCGGCCGTGAAAGAAGCGCTGGTGGAATATGTCAGTCTGCTTTACCGTCAGGACAAACTGGCCGAAGCCCGCAAGTGGATTGATGTCGGGAAAAAGGAAAACATCGATCCGGCCAATCTTTTCTTTCTGGAAGGGCTGATCCTGATGAAGGAAAAGAAGCCCAAAAAAGCCATCGCGTCATTTGAAAAAGCGAAGTCGCTGGATCCGAAGCTCGCGCAGAGCGCCGACTACCAGATCGGTTTGTGCTACATGCAGGACAGAAAGTACAAACAGGCCAAAGAGCGTTTCCGGGCGACGGTGGCCTACGATTCCACGACGGATCTGGCCGCCTATGCGCGCCATTATCAGGAGATTGCTGAAAATAGTCAGTTTTACACCCGGCCGCTTCGTTTGACGCTGGGGCTGCAAGGCGGGTATGATTCCAACGTCATTACCAAACCGAAGGAAGACGCTTTGTCCGGCGATTCCCGGGATCCGGCGACGGGCATGCTCTCGCCGCTTTTGAGGGTGGAATACGTGCCGCGCTTCGAGACGTCCTGGCTTCTTTACGCCATGTATTCCCATGGACAAACCCTGCATCAGCGCTTTACCCACGCGCGCGATTCACTTGTCGATTCCGTGGCCGTCATGCCCGGCTACAATTTTGGCCGGGTGTCCGTAAGCCTCATGGGCGCCTACACGAATTATTTGATGAAGACGGACCCGGACCCCGTTCCCGATGAAAACGCCGGATTGAAACGCTATCTGGATTATTTTACCGTCGGTCCGGTCGTTAGGTGGATGGTCAGCCCCGCGCACATCGCCGAGGGATTTGCGGGCTACGACAAGAAGAATTATTATAACCAGCCGATGCTTTCGGAAAACAACAATCGCGACAATGAAGGTTATCGGGCCTATCTGAGCTGGTCGTGGTTTTACATGGACAACGGATTGCTCAATGTCCGTTATGACATCACCCGGGAGGCGGCCAACGGGGCCTACTGGGACGCGCTGTTGCAAACACAGGAAATTGTAAATGGTGCAGAGCCGGGGATAATGCCTTTTCCGCAGCGCCGGACGGATGACAACCCATTCAAGGGAAATGAGGCAGGCTTTTACCTCTCCAAAACCCGGATGTCCCGCTACACAGCCTGCCCTCGCAGTTACCGGCTGGCCTATCAACTGAACATCAAACCCATCAAAACGCCGGTTGAGCTCCTGATCGGCAAGTCTACCCACAAGCTCATTGCCGAATCGTTCCTGGCCAGGGCGGCCAACATGATTCCCGATCTGACCGGCTCGCTGGATGCTTTCTGGACGGATGAGATGAAGGCGCCGGCAACGCGTACCGAAATGGAAAATGCGAAACGCGAGGCCGGACGCTATGCGTGCCTGTTCATCAAGGAAGTCGATCTGAAGCCCCTGGCCGTCGAAAAGGAATTTTCCATCCCCGTCGTCAATTACGAAAATGGCGACATTCTGCCAGTGCCGCTGGTCGGGATCATCGACCTCGTTGACAGGCCGAATGGTTCGGCAAGCTCACCACAAGGCGGCACACCCCGCGCCCTGGAGATCAAGACGCGCTCCCGCAAAGGAGATGACCTTCAACCCAGGGTGTCCCTGGAACTTACCTGTTACGCCTACTGGATCAAGTCCCAGTTTTTAAGCGATATCAACGAAGATGTGAATATCAACAAAATCCCCGTCGGTTACCTGAACATCATCAAGACAAAAACACCATCCATCCAGAAGCAGGAAGGTTTCCGCACCATCCGGGACTTCATCGACCTCTTTGAGACCGCCAAGGCTGTTTATGAAAACATCATGGATGGCAGGTTTTATCGCAATCCCGGAACACATTGCGGCTGGTGCGATTATGCCCCGGTCTGCGCGGGGAAAGGGCGCACGGAACTTGCGCCGGTCTTCGGGGAAGAGGCGTACGACCGCTTGTGGGAGGCGGATTTGATCTGAGGCTGTCCGTAATTGAAAGGAGGAAATCATGAACATCAATGAAGCAATCAGGGCTTTGCGGGGAGCGCAGATCATCAGCTGCGTCGGCAATATCCGCAGAGAGCGTTTAAACATGTCCATCGTGTATCGCGAGAAAGGAGAAATCAAATATGTCACAATTTCATATCCGTGGCCAGCCACTGATATATTTTGTCTGTTTTCCCGTTATGCTTGTAGGTAATTTCGTACTTATCCGTGGGGTGGCCGTCGATTTTTTCCGATGCGATCTTCTTTCTGGTGATCTCACCCGGTATTTTTTCCTCTGTTTTCGGCGTATTTGAGGATTCGGCCTTCATTTCCATATAGGTTTTGCTGGCCGGCATAACCATCCACATCAGATTCTTGTCGCTTCTTACGATGTTATAACCGGGCATTCCCTGGCTCTCCATGCGCATCTTCTTGTCCTTCATGAATATCTTGCCCTTTACGGCGCGGCCTGATGCCGACATAATCGTGTCCGCCGATAACGTTCACGTTTTTCGGCCCCAGTTCCTTGGCCGCGGTTTTGGTCATCCCGATCACACCCGCCTTGGTCGCCGAGTAGTTCAGTTGGCCCGCGTTACCCAGCGCACTCGTTGAGGAAATGTTGATGATCTTGCCGTATTTTTTTTCGCGCATGTAGCGCGCGGCGCACTGAATGCCGTAAAACACACCCGTCAGGTTCACGTCCTTACCCAATCTGCTGGACTTCACCCTGGAAGAAATGGAGAATTTCATCGCCGCCTCCGGGAAGGAAAAATTCCGGGCGCGCCAGATCATGAAGTGGCTGCATCAGTCCGGCGTTACCTCTTTTGACGCCATGACAACACTCTCCGGTGATTTCCGGAAAAAGCTTGCCGCCATCGCCCGGATCAGCAGGCCTCAAATCGTCAAAATTCAAAAGTCGCAGGACGGCACGCAAAAGGCGCTTCTCGCGCTGGAAGACGGCCTTTACATCGAAAGCGTGCTCATTCCGGGGAAAAGCCACTGGACGCTTTGTATCTCCACGCAGGCCGGCTGCGCCATGAACTGCGCCTTTTGCCTGACCGCACGCCAGGGATTCAAGCGCAACCTGACGCCGGGAGAAATTGTCGGACAGTTTGTGACGCTGAAATACGAAACGCCCGAAGGCACCCTGGTCAACAACATCGTCATGATGGGCATGGGAGAACCGCTGGCCAATTACGACAACACGGTGAAGGCCATTCAAATCCTCACCTCCGAATTCGGCGCGAGCATGTCCAGCCGCCGCATCACCGTGTCCACCTGCGGCCTGGCCCCGCAAATCCGGCAACTGGGAAAAGACATCTGCATCAACCTGGCCGTGTCCTTAAACGCCCACGACGACGAAACCCGCAACCGTCTGATGCCGGTCAACAGGAAATATCCGCTGGCAACGCTTCTGGAAGCCTGTAAAAAATATCCCATGCCCGGCCGGCGCATGCTCACATACGAATATATCCTGATCGACGGCGTGAACTCCTCGCGCGCGGACGCGGAAAAGCTGGCCCGCCTGCTTGCCGATCAGCGCTGCAAAATCAATTTGATTGTTTTTAACGAATACCCCGGCTCGCCTTTCAAATCGCCGTCACCGGCGGACGTGTCCGCGTTTCAGCAAATCCTGCTGGACCGCCACTACACCGCCATGCTGCGCAAAAGCAAGGGAAGCGACATCCTGGCCGCCTGCGGACAACTGAGCGGCGCTCACACAACCGGTTAACCCTGTATTTCAAGAACTCAAAATCATGCCTTGACAATAGAACGTTCGTTCTACTATGTCTTTATGCTTCCGGACGTATTGATCCGTCCAAAGCGAGGAAGACATGTCATTGCCAGCCGCCGAATACCGGCCTCGCCACCCGCGGGATTCAGACTATTATCACTGTGTAGAGGACTATTTTGAAGCCTTGATGCAGGTTTATGATGACCGGTTTTCCAGAGATTACGGTTTCTGGCGGCCTTATATCGAAAAGGTAATCTGCCGTTATCTGGATTGCGGCGATCTGAGCCACGGCTTTGCCCGCGTGAAATGCAAAGACTGCGGTCATGAGTACCTGCTGGCGTTCTCGTGTAAACGAAGACACTTCTGCCCTTCCTGTCACCAGAAGCGCGTGGTGGAATTCGGGGAGTGGCTGTGCATCGACGTTCTCAAGAAGGTTCCTCATCGGCATTTCATCTTCAGCATTCCCAAGATTCTGCGCCGCTATTTTCTTTATGATCGAAAGCTACTCCCTGCTCTCAGCCGCTGCGCCTGGGAATCATTGAAAATATTTATCCGGGAGGCCGTTCCGGAAAGGGAACCTATCCCCGGCGCAGTGATCGCTGTTCAGACTTTCGGTGACTTCCTCGGATTCAATCCTCACTGCCATATTCTTCTGACGGACGGATGTTTTTACGGCGACAAGAGGATGTTCCGCGTCGCTCCGCCGCTGGAACTCAAAAAGCTGGAGGCCATTTTCCGGCACAAGGTATTCAAGATGCTCCTGAAAAAAGGCAAGATCACGGAAGAGATGGTCAGGATGATCAATACGTGGCGGCATTCCGGATTCAATGTCTTCTGTGGCAACCGGATATCACCCAATGACGATACGGCCATGGAGAATCTGGCGCGCTATATTATCCGGGCATCGTTCTCGCAGGAACGGATGAGCTATCTGGAAAAGGAAGGCACCGTCGTCTATCGCGCCAAAAACGGCAAGGACCCAAAGACATTCCCCGCCCTGGAGTGGCTTGCGGCGATGTGTTCCCACATCCCTAACAGGGGCGAGCAGATGGTTCGTTACTACGGCTATTACAGCAATGTCGCCCGTGGAAAAAGGAAAGAGGCGGGCACAGACAATATCATCCCCTGCATGACTGAATCGGTGGCAAACAATAAAGCCCTCAGGAAAAACTGGGCAAGGTTGATTCAGAAAATTTACGAAGTTGATCCCTTGGTCTGTCCGCATTGTAACGGAACCATGCGGATCATCAGCTTCATAGAAGACGGACATCTGATCCGGGCCATTCTCGAACACCTGGGGTTATGGCTGAAAAGATCGAGACCGCCGCCGAAAATCCATGACCCGCCAAACATCGAATACGCTGCTGCTGATTCTCTCGCTCATGCTCCACATCCGCAAACCGACGCCTACGCCGACCCTGAATACTCTTGGGATGAATACATACAATCATAACGCATTTGAAAAATAAGGCGTACTGGAAAGGCTTGTCTGAATTTCGGTTAAATTGGCCATCCTGGCATCGGAATAGATCAAAAGGTGTGTAGATTTCTCAATAGAACAAATGTTGCCAAATACCTTCAGCGGGATCATCAGCGAAACACCCAACATCTTGTGGCAAAAACTTCTTGACACACAAGAGACGGCTTAATATACTTCGGCCCACAAAAAGGAAGTTCTTATCAATTACAAGGAATAATTCTGCCACCGTACGGGAATGCCGAGTTATGGGAAGACTTCGTTTGAAAAGCCGGAGTTATAAAACTCGCATATTGCTTTCTTATTATTTAAAGAACGAAATTTATTTCCCCCATAAAGACTATTAATATATATTTGCATAGAATTGCTTTTACCTATGAATTTATTTGAAGCATTATTTGAAAAGACAAAAGAGTGGAGAGAAAACAACTATCAGTCTGATGAGTTTCCTGCAATTGCCGAGATTTTGCAGTTCGCAAAAGAAGATGGCGTTTTGCGATTTTTAAGAGAATCGCAGTTTAGAGCAATGGAAGTATACTGGTGTTTGAGAATTAAGCAAAATACACCCGACTTTATTACTTTATACAAAACCTTATTTCCAAAAAGGTCTGACTTTTTACAGGCGTTGAATATTGACAAAAAGCAAGAAATTCTTCAAATGATTATGGATGATGAAGATTATCTTGAAAGAATTAAAACCGATGATGAATTTGTAAATCGTAATAATCTTGAATCCTTAAAGGAATCTTTGGAATTAAGCTATCCAAGTTACATACTTGCCTTAGCAATGGGTGCTGGTAAAACAATATTGATTGGCTCAATCATAGCGACAGAATTTGCAATGAGTATTGAATACCCCGAAGCTAATTTTATGAAAAACGCTTTGGTTTTTGCACCAGGCACAACCATTATTGAATCTTTAAAGGAAATTGCAGACATCCCATTTAATAAAATCATACCTCCTCGTTTGTATCGTGCATTTATGGCAAACATAAAATTGACATACACTAAAACTGGCGAGAAAGACATACCTGTTGAGCAAGGTGGAAATTATAATTTGGTGGTAACAAACACCGAAAAAATAATGTTGAGAAAAATTCGTAAAAGTTCAACACAAACGCAACTCGAATTTGAAGAAAAGGAAAAGCAAGAGCAATTACACGCAAATTTACGATTGCAAAAAATTGCAAGTCTGCCTAATTTGGGAATCTTTTCTGATGAAGCACACCACACCTACGGACAAAAATTGGGAGAAGATTTAAAAAGAGTAAGAAGCACCATCAATTATCTTCACGACAAAAAAGAAATTATCTGCGTTGTAAATACAACAGGAACACCTTACTATAAATCCCAAACACTCAAAGATGTAATTTTTTGGTATGGGATTGCCGAAGGAATACAAGATAATATTTTAAAAAGTTTAGAAAACGGCATAAGAAGTTACAGCATTAAAAAGGATTCCGAAAGCACCAAAGAAATGATTGAGGACATTATCCAACATTTTTGGGATAAATATGGTGCAATTAAAACCATTGACGGATGCAATAGTAAAATTGCTTTTTATTTCCCAACCGAAGATGCTTTACTTGAAGGACGACCACATATTGAAGCTGCACTCGCTAAAATCGGTCAACCTACTACAATTGTTTTAAAAAATACGCAAACATCGAAAAAAGAAGAAATTGACAGCTTTAATGCTTTAAACGACCCGAAATCGTTACACAGAGTTATTTTACTTGTTGGCAAAGGTACTGAGGGCTGGAACTGTCCGAGTTTATTTGCAACTGCACTTATTCGCA
>ERZ795030.2383-NODE-2383-length-22536-cov-5.370713_pt1 | contig 22536 bp, 20 predicted proteins | sample MGYA00375122_ERZ795030 | MGnify/ENA primary metagenome ERZ795030 (study PRJEB30165, sample SAMN05720146) | activated sludge metagenome | isolation source: anaerobic digester from wastewater treatment plant | place: Japan | collected 2015-04-20 ... | reverse complement strand
CCCGGCCATCCTGCAGCCTGTCGGCCGCGGCGCTGGCCCAGGAGATTGGCCTCGTGGATGAGGCGTTTGTGCAACGACAGAGGGATTGCATCGAGGCATACGGTTTGCCGGTTGCTTGGCCCGAGATGCCTGTGGACGTTGTGCTCGAAGCCATGCAGCACGACAAGAAAGCGGTGGGGGGCGCGTTGAAGTTCATCCTTGCCGATGGCATGGCGCACGTGATTCAACGGAAGGATATCACCGAAGCGCAGACGCGCGCGGCGCTCGAAGCCGTACGCGAAGGGCGTGGATAAGAAGGGGGGGGCATGTCCTTTGGCGGAGAGAACGCGGAGAGTTACTTCGACGACGGGATCACGGCCTCCATGAAGGGCGATCTGAAGCGAGCCCTCCAGTGTTTTGAGCGAGCCCTGAAGCTCGATCCCGCGTACCTGGCGGCGCGCCATCAATTGGCGAAATGTCTGCTTCGGATGGGGCAGTCGTCCCGTGCGATCGAGCTGCTCCAGTCCGTCGTCCGGCACAAGCCTGAGATGACGGCGGCGCGCCTAGATTTGGGAGCCGCCTTGTTGACCGGGGGAATGGCGGCTCCGGCCAAGGCTGAATTCGAGAAAGCGTTAACATTGGATCCGTCGAATTGGCGCGCTCAACTGGGGCTGGCCCAGACGGCGTTTTTGGAAGGGCGATGGGACGTCGCGTTGCGCCAGGCGCAGGCGGCTCTGTTGTGCGGCGGACGCAGTTTCGCCGTGTTATGGGTGCTGGGGCGCGCCGCCAAGCTGACCGGGAATGCGTCGCTGGCCCTGAAAACCTTCGACGAGGCCGATGCGCTTATCAAAAAATCGCTCGAGTTGGCTCCGGACAGTGTCGAGGGGCATTTCCTGCGCGGCGAAGTCGCCATGGCGATGGACCAATTCGCTACGGCTGTCGAAGAGTATCGCGCGGCAAGCGTTCATGCGCAGCCCGAGACCTACTACGCGGCGTTCGGGGAGAATTTCACCTGGGTGGATATCCTGGCGCGGCAGGGCGTGTGTTACCAGCGTCTAGATCGGGCGGAGCAAGCTCACGTCGTCGCCAGGCAAATACTCGCGATTGACCCGGAACACAAGCTCGCAAAATCTCTGTTGCCTCAGGAAAAGTAAGGAAAGGGCGGTCATGGCGGACGTCAGCCTTCAACTGGTCCGGGAGTTTTTCGAACTCAATCTATTTCAGACGCTGACCAACTGGCAGCAGGAGCCGTGGCGCGAGCGGGTTCCCGAGCATAGCCCGCAGATGTTCCTCCAGAATACCCGGACGGTTTCCATGCGCGAACCTGCTTTTGTGCTGCCCCCGGAGGAACTGCCCCTTATAGAACGCGCCGTCGTCGAGGTTCGTGCGTGGCATGCCGACCGTTTCTACCCCTCGGTTATCGAGGCGAACCCGGTGCTATTTCAGTTCGCTGAGGAAAGCGCCTTGGCGTTGGCCCGTGAAGTCTTTGCCGGCCAGCCTTTTGTCACGATCCTGATTCTGTCCGAACTCCCGGTTTCCGCCGAGCAACGCCGCCGCGCCGTCTCGCTGTTGCAGGCAGCCAACATCAATCATGTCATGGAATTTCCTGCCATTCTGCAGGACCTTCTCCACAAGGTCAGCGCCAACGTCGCGTATCCCTCGCCTACCTTACAGACCTTGCGGCTGCTCAAACGGTACAAATTCATCCGGCATCAGCAAATGGAACTTCCTTTTGCGGTCGAACCGACTCTTCCTTTTCCCGCGCCGTTTGTCGAAACCGCCCCCGTGGAACCGGATTCTTCAAGCGAAGACTGATCGCGAAAAGATCATTCGCCAACGGCATGGTCAGCCGTTGGCGAATGTCCAGGGGGTAAGGATAGAGAAGGATCCGCTGTTATGTTTTTCTCGTGCGCCGTGTGGCAAAGGCCGCGATGCCTATGCCCAGGAGCACAAAAGAGGCGGGTTCCGGCACCACGGGCGTATCTCCAGGGAAATTGGGTTCGGTCAATGAGGTTCCATATTGGAAACTCACGTTGGAAATATCGTGCAGCGAAAAGTCCATGGGCAAATTGCCCAGCGTGAACACGACCGCATTGTGAATGAATGCGTTGGAGCCTGTCACCGGGGCATTGCCCGTAGCCGGATTATCTCCCAACGAGACAATGCCATACTGCATGCCGTTGACCGCATTAGGCCCTTGCAGATTCGCGCCCGGAAAGGTGGCCGCGCCAAACAGGCCTAGTCCGGAACTGCTGATGCCTTGATTCGCGCCCCGAGGCGCCCCGTTCAGGCCTGATGCATAGGCCCATTCGCCGCCCACCACATTTCCGGGGGAAGTTCCTCCGAAAAACACGGTGCTGCCTGCCGTCAGGACGGCGGAAAGCGATGTCAAGGCAGGATCGCCGGCCAGCGTGAAGAAAACGCCGGTCAGCACATCCGATGGAACCAGGACGTCGCCATGGACGTATTGGTCAGCGTGACCTGCAGGTTGCCTGCCACCAATTCGAATTCAGCCGAAGCCGCCAGATTTCCGCTTGTCCCTGTAAACAGCAAGCCAAACGCATGTCCGCTGCAAACAGTCAATAGCAAAACCAAGGCAAGGGCGTGTATCGTCGTCCTTGTTTTCCCAAACATGGCCTATCTCCTTGCGCTTCGGGCAAGCATCATCCAAGCCGTAAGCGTTCCATTCATTGGAATCGTTTCATTGGAAGCATCGCCCTCCCTTGCTGGGTTCAGCACTTCGGGAGTGGCATCACCGCAGCCGCGCTAAAGCAAGCAATATTCATGCCGACGTGACGGCGTTACGTAATTCATTGTTGTGCGAGGGGTTGCGAATTTAATGCGTGTTGTTTTGACGGGATTGTTGTTGCGGATGTATGGCGCGTTTGACAAAATGTTGACGAATTGCCATGTGGGTTGTGCGGCAGGGATGTGAAAGATATCATGTGAATAGGAAAGCAGGTGAGTGGCTTGTTTGGGCTTGCACTCGTGGGGCGTGAATGGGTTTGGAACTCGCGTCAAGGGTTTCGCGTGAATTTCGAGAAATCCGGCGGGCGCTTTTCGAGGAAGGCGTTGCGGCCCTCTTGGCCTTCTTCGGTCATGTAAAACAGCATGGTGGCGTTTCCGGCGAGTTCCTGAAGGCCGGCTTGTCCGTCGCAATCGGCGTTGAGCGCGGCTTTGAGGCAGCGGATCGCCATGGGCGAGTTGGCCAGGATTTCGCGGCACCATTGCAGCGTTTCTTCTTCGAGGCGATCGTAGGGCACGACGATGTTGATCAATCCCATGTCGAGCGCTTGTTGTGCGTCGTACTTGCGGCAGAGAAACCATATCTCGCGCGCTTTCTTCTGGCCGACGATGCGCGCCATGTAGGACGCGCCGAATCCGCCGTCGAAGGAACCGACGCGAGGTCCAGTTTGGCCGAAAACGGCGTTGTCGGCGGCGATGGTGAGGTCGGCCATGAGGTGCAGCACGTGGCCGCCGCCGATTGCGTAGCCCGCGACCATTGCGATGATCGGCTTTGGACAGGTGCGCATCTGCCGTTGCAGGTCGAGCACGTTGAGGCGATGGACGCCTGTGTCGTCGCGGTAGCCTGCGTCCCCGCGTATCCGTTGATCGCCTCCGGAGCAGAAAGCTTCCTTGCCCTCGCCGGTCAGGATGATGACGCCGATGGCGCTGTCAAAGCGGGCATCCGCGAGGGCATGCATGATCTCGTCGATGGTCTGTGGACGGAAGGCGTTGCGGACCTCTGGGCGGTTGATGGTGATTTTCGCGATGCCCTCGGCTTTTTCGTAGCGGATGTCGGCGTAAGAAGGGCCCGCAGGGGTCCATGGCATTGAAGTCATCGTTGGTTCCTTTTACAGGTTAAGGATCCCGAGGTTCCGTCAGACATGCCATTGTATCGCGAAAGACGGGGCTGCGCTGAGCGATCCCGCAATACATTTTCGAGAAAGGCGCGGACGCTTTGCACAAACGCCTCAGGAACTTCGAAGTGTATGTTATGTCCGGCGCCGGGCGCAATTTCCATGCGGATTGCGGGCGATTGCGCTGTCATGGCGCGCGCGATGTCGATGTAACGAGCGTCGTGCTCGCCAACGAGCATCAGCGTGGGGACGGTATGATCCGGCAGGGAGGGCCAGAGATTGGGCTGGCTTCCTGCGCCGAGATTGACCAGCGCCTGCGCCACTTGCAACCGATCGTTGATCAAGCGCGTTTGGAGCAGTTCCTCGAAACGCGGGCGACGCCGGAGCGAGTCGAACAGCGGGCGTGCGTACCAGCGCGTCAGGACTTCGGCAAGGCTTTCCTTCTCGAACTCCAGGGCGAGGGCCGCATCGTGGGCGCGGCGCGCGGCGCGTTCGCTTTCCGAAGCAATGCCGGGCGTGCCGGATTCGATGACGGCGGCGCGTATGCGGTTCGGGTGCGTGATGGCCATGTAGAGCGCCAGCCGTCCGCCCATCGAATATCCGACCACGGCGCAGCGGTGGATGTCGAGCGCAGTGAGCAGTCGTAAGAGGGATGTTGCGGTGAGCGGGATATCGTAGATCGCGTCCGGATCGTTCAGCAGGGACCTTCCATGCCCGGGCAGATCGGGCGTGACGACATGGAACGCGTCCGCGAAGCGTTCTGCGACAGAGATCCAATCGTTGGCGTTTCCCAGAAAACCGTGCAGCAACATGACGGCGGGATGTTTCGGATTTCCATATTCCTTGAAGAATAACGGCAGCGCTTTGGACATCGGCGTCATTCTTTTCCGGCGCGGCGGACGCTCCCCTCCAGCGCCGTGTGCGTCCGCAGGTTCTCGGCGGCGATCGTTTGCACCTCTATGATGGCGCCAACTCGCTTCTGGATCGCGTGGGCGTAGGCTTGGGCAAACTGCGTCGCGTCCGTGGGCGCGGCATACTCGATGCCGAACATTCGGGCTGCGTGCTCGAAGCGCAGGCCGTGCGGGGCGACGAAGAACGGCTCGAAGATGTCGGCGTGTTTCGCAACGGGCAGGAAATGGAAGATGCCGCCTCCGTCGTTGTTCAGCACGACCAGCACGACCGGGGTTTGTTTCAGCAGGGCCAAGCCGTTGATGTCGTGCAGCAGCGCGAGATCGCCCATCACGGCGGTGACGGGGCAGTCCAGCCCCAGCGCGATGCCCGCCGCCGTGCAGACGTTGCCGTCGATGCCGCTCGCGCCTCGGTTGGCAAACACGGGGACCTCCGCGCCGTGCGGCGAGGCAAACGTGTCCATATCGCGAATCGGCATGCTATTTCCGAGGAAGAGGGCGGCGTCTGCCGCGAGATGCCGCGAGAGGAGGCGAGCCACGGCGGGCTCGCTGAGCGAATGGTCTTGTGCGAAGCATTCGTCCACGCAGCGTTCTATCTGCGCGGCGGCCGTGAAAATCGACGCAGCCCAATCCATGTCCGGGGATGCGATCGGCATTCGCCCCATTGCTTGGCAGGCGTGCTCGATGCCTGCTTCGACGCGCAGGGTAATGCCGTGATCGGGATCGACGCGGTTTGGATGCGCCGCCACTCGCACGTGGATTGGCGGGTGCGCGTCTCGCAAGTAGGTTTGAAGGCGTTTCGCCGTGATCGGGCCGCCGATATGCACGACGACATCCGGCTTGGGGGCGCGCGACAAGAAATCGCCGGCGAGAAGCAGCGGATACTGAGGAACAAACGGAGGCTGGGGGTTGCCGAGACGCAGTCCCGACGTACTATCGGCGAAGGTGGGCCAGTTCAGCGCTCGCGCCACTTCGCGCACGGCATCGCGTTCGGGGCGGGAGTTCAGCGCGCCCACGATGAGCAGTCCGCGTCGCGCGGGGGCAATTGCCGATTGCAGGGCATCCAGCGCTGCGTCCGAGGGATGCTGCGGCGCCGCAGGGTAGTGCGTGTAGGGCAGCCCTTGTGACGCCCAGGTTTCGAGGGAAGCGGGAGTAGACAGGGGCGTGTCCGGCAACAGCGGTTCGCGGAACCGGCAGTTCAGATGCACGGGCCCGGCGGGAGGGCGCGTGGCGCGGTAGACGGCTTGCGCGGCGGTCGTTAACACATATTCCGCAGGAACGTCCGGTGAGGGACATGGCATATCGGCGCGCCACCGCGGGTATGCGCCGTACAGTCGTGTTTGGTCGATCGTTTGGTTTACTCCGGCGTCGATCAGTTCCGGCGGACGATCGGCCGTGATGATCAGGAGGGGCGTGTGGGACTGGGACGCTTCAACGATGGCGGGAAAGTAGTTTGCCGCCGCCGTGCCCGATGTGCCGATGAGGGCTGCGGGACGTCCTGCGGCCTTGGCAAAGCCGACTGCCGCGAAGCCGGCGCCGCGTTCGTCGAAGTGGACGAATGTCCGCGCGCGTGGATTGCGCGCCGCCGCGGCCGTCAGGGGGGCCGATCGCGATCCCGGCGAGATAAAGAAAGCCCCCACGCCCTGACGGACGAGTTCCTCAATCAACCACTCCGCCCATGCAAGGTTCCACATTCCCGCTTCAGTCGGCATGGTCTTCCAACGCGCTTCGAAACGCGCCCATTTTGTTCTCCAATTCGTCCCACTCCGCATGGGCGTCCGAGCCTTCAACTATGCCCGCGCCGGTAAACAGCGTTACCGTGTCGTTTTCGACGAGACCGGACCGGATCGCCACGGCGAATTCGGCGTTGTCACATCCGATGTATCCAACTGGGCCAGCGTACCATCCCCGGTCGAAGGGTTCCACTTCCGCGATGATCGCGCAGGCTCGGTCGGTGGGCGCGCCGCCGACCGCGGGGGTGGGATGCAACGCGCGCAGGATGGCTTCGTCGTCGCGGGTGTCGAGGAAACCTTCGAACCGGCGATACAGGTGCTGGCAATTGGGCAGATGCAGCACTGTCGGCGCGGCATCGGAATGCACCGCCGAACATAACGATTGCAGCGCGGCATGGACGGCTTTTGCGACGAAGGCATGCTCGCGCTGTTCCTTGTCGCTGGCGCGCAGCGCTTCGCCCAATGCGCCGTCGGTTTCTGGCGTGGCGCCGCGAGGACGCGTTCCCGCGACCGCTTCGCTCTCGATATGCCGCATGTGTCGCGAATACAGCCGTTCCGGGGAAGCGCCCAGAAACGCAACGCCCGGCTGGGGCTGATAGAGGAAGCGGTATGCGCGCGACGGCAGCGCCGTAAGCCGCGCCATGAACGCCAAGGGGTGCGGCGGGGCATCGAAGGAGAAGCGCGTCGCGCGCGCCAATACGACCTTGGCCGCGTCGTTTTTGCGGATGCGCCGAAGCGTGTGCGCAACGGTTTCGTTCCAGAGCGAGGAATCCGGCGCATCGCCGCGCGCAAGAATGCGAATGCTCGATGCGGGCCATGGCGTGGGCGAGAACGACAATGCATCGAGCGCGGCCAGGGTCTCGTCGAGGAGGGTTTCGGGCGATGTGTCGCGATCGATGAAAAGATTGCAGGCCAGATAGGACTGGTCGCCGTGGGTCAACAACTCGAATCGCGGCAGTACGAATGACGCATAACCGAATGGTTCCCACGCGGCGTCGCGTTGCCCCTGATCGGAGAAGCGAAGGCCGCCGAAATACCGCAGATTGGGGTGACCGGAGGCGACGCGCGTTGCGATGCGCCGGAAGATATCTGCGGTTTCGTCGGCATGGGCGCACGCCATGCGATCCGCAGCATGCACGCCTGCGACGCGAAAACGTCCGGCGCGATCGGCCCAGTAGACCTTGACCGGCGCTTCCTGCGCGGCGAGCCATTCCACGGGATCGATCGGTTGCACCGGAGCCTCGATGCGCCATGCGTGCGCTGCGCCACGCGCTTCAAGGCCATCCAACGTCTGTTCGATGAGAGCCGCCAATACGGGCCTTACCTGCTCGGGGGCGAGAAGGGCCTGTGCGCAGGCTGCCGGCGACGGGTGCATCTCTGGGTGACCGGTCATGCGTCCCCCTGGTAGAGATTCGCCGCGCCGAACGTCAGCGTGTGCGCGACAACGTTGCGGAAGCCCGCCTCGCGCATGAGCGCGCAGAATTCTTCGCCGTACGGAAAGGTTTCGATGGTCGTGTTGAGATATCGGTACGCAGCGAAATTGCCCGAAGCCAGCCCTCCGATATGCGGGAGAACGTGGCGCAGGTAGAACAGGTGCAGTGCGCGCATGACGTTGCTCTTTGGCAACGCGAATTCGAGGATCAAGGCCCGTCCGCCGGGCCGCAGCACACGGCGAATCTCGTGAAGCGTCGCGAGCGCGTCCGGCATGTTGCGGATGCCGAAGGAGATTGTGACCGCGTCGAACGAGGCGTCTGCGAGGCCCATGCATACGCCGTTGCTGCGAACAAGGCGTAACGCGTCGGACAAGCCCCGTGCGGCGATCTTGTCCTTGGCATGGCGGAGCATGTTGCGCGACATATCGACGCCCACGCCGGACGCGACGCGCGGGTTGAAGCGTTTCAGGGCCAGCAAGACGTCCGCGGTGCCGGTGGCGAGATCGAGCGTGCGCAAATGATCGCCGGGCGGCAACAGGTTTGCCAGCATGCGCCGCCACGCCACGTCGCGCCGAAATGACAGCAGACGATTCAGCGCGTCGTACCGGCCGGCGATTGTGTCAAACATTCGCCATGACGTGTCGCGCGGCGGCGTTTGCGTCGGTCGGGATGGCGTTTCATGCACTTCGCATTCCTCGTGTTTCTGCATAGGCTATCAGAGTAGGTGAAGATCGCATCGTCCTGCAAATCGTCATTTGCGCTTTTGCGCGGCGTCGCCCGTTCTCTTCCTTGCTTTTCGATATGAAATCGGGTGGGCACTAGTGCTAGACTCTACTTCGTCAGCAGGAGTGTCGGGGGCGTTGCGAAGGGTCGTATAAGCGTGGAGCGGGGGTATTATGCCGTATAAGCCTCTGGACGATGACGTAATCGAGGCCATTATCCAGCAGGATTTGCTGGAAACGCACTACCAGCCCATTTGTTCTGCCAAGCAGGGGCGGATCGTCGGTTTTGAGGCCTTGTTGCGTCCGTATCATCCGGTCACGGGCGATCCCGTGCCCCCAATGCAATTGTTCGATTATGCGGCCCGCAAGGGCCAGTCGGCCGAGTGGGATGAACACTGCCGCGCCCGGGCCCTTGAAACCTATGCCCGTCATTTCCAAGGGCATCTTGACTCCACGCTGTTTGTGAATTTCGATACCCAGATTATCGACGACGGGATCGCCGGGGCCGCCAGGCTGGTGACGGAAGTGAATCGTTTCGACCTCAATCCCGCCAATATCGTTTTGGAAATTCGCGAATCGTCGGTTCATGACATGAACGCCTTGATCCAATTCGTGGAGGTTTGCCGGCGAAGCGGATTTCTGATCGCCCTTGACGATATTGGTTCCGGTCATTCCAATCTCGAGCGCGTTGCGGTGCTCAAGCCTGATTTGCTCAAGATAGACCGGTCGCTCGTGGCGGAGATAGACCGGCTCTATCACAAGCAGGAGGTGTTCCGTTCCCTTGTCAACCTCGCCCATCAGATCGGCGCGTTGGCGGTCGGGGAAGGCGTGGAAACCGAGCAGGAGGCCCTTTTCTGTCTCGATATCAATGCCGACATTCTTCAGGGATTTTTCCTGGGGCATCCGACATCCATCAACGACAACGCCATCCAGTTGGCCAAGGAGCAAACCATCCATTTGGGCGGAACGTTCCGGGAATACCTGGTGAAGAAGATTGGCCAGAAGCAGGCCGAGGCCCAGCATTACGACGCGATTGTCAACGGCATTTTGTGCGTTCTCGCCAACGCCGCCGGGTCGGATTTCGACGTCTACCTCAACGATATTGTGTCGCAACACAAGCAGATCGACAGCATTTACGCCTTGGACGAAAACGGCATTCAGGTGACCCGCACCGTTATGAGTCCTCGTGACCGTCGCGATCCGCGTTGTTTCATTTTCGAGGCGGCTGACCGCGGCGTGGACCATTCGTACAAGGATTATGTGTTTTTGTTGAAGACCGGTTTGGCGCGTTACGTCACGGAGCCGTATATTTCGGTCGTGTCGGGCGTGTTGTGCCGCACCATCTCGACGACTTTCCGCGCGGCGGACAGATGCAAGTATATTCTCTGCGTCGATTTCATTCCCACGGTCGATCCCGGCGCGGCCCCGTAGCGGCCCTCTTTTCTGGGTGGAAACGATCGCCGCCCGACAGGGACAGCGGTTTCGGGGGCTACGTTGAGGGGCGCTGAAACCGCATCGAAGCGCGCAAAAGCGTTTTGCAGATGCGGGCTGAATCCCGCAACGCGTCGAAATGCGAACTCGTATTGCCCGGTTCGTAAATTGTCTGAATAGGCGCCGCGATCGTGGCGAATCCCTGTTTCACCGCCAGCACGAGAATCTCCATTTCCGTCTCGTATCGTCCCGGCGTTACATCGTCGAGAATGCGGTCAACGAGCCGGATCGAGTGGATGCGGTAGCCAGACTGGGTGTCGGGCAGGCGGCGCCCGATGATCAGGCCGGTCATGGCGATCGTGAATTTGTTGCCGAGGCGGCTACGCAGCGGAACGTGCCGTTCGTCGAACGTCCGCGATCCGATGAGTAGGTCGGCTCGTTCGCGAAGAAACATTTCGTACAGCGACGGCAGTTCGCGCGGATCGTGTTGGCCGTCGCTGTCAAGCGTTGCCACTGCCTCTACGCCAGGAATTGCCCGCGCTAACCGGAAGCCCTCGAGCAGGGCATGGCCTTTGCCTCGGTTCTGCGCGAACGTCGCCACCTGTAGCTGGAGCCCTTCCAGGCGCGCCGGAAGGCCGTCCGTGCCTCCGTCGTCCACGACAATGACGTGGTCGAGAAAGGCGGCAAGTCGTTCCAGCACGGGCCGCACCCGGCCGCCGGCGTTATAGCATGGAACCACAGCCGCCAACGCGGAACGCATTGTCGCTCGCGGAGATTCCGTATCAAGGCTGTCTGCCATATCCAGTTTCCCTTTCCCCTTACGATGGTGTACCATATGCCCCTCGACAGGGCAAATGGACAGCAGACGGAGCCGCGCCGATCTAGACGCCAAGATGGGGCAAGCAGTGGACGTACGCATGTTTCTCAGACAGATTCGCTTGCTCTTCCAGTTGATGCGGTGGCATCAGTGGACGAAGAACGCCTTCGTATTTGCCGCGCCTGTTTTTGGCAAGGAACTGTTCGTCCCCGAAAGGTTTGGGCAAGCGTCGGCGGCTTTTGTCGCGTTTTGTCTCGCCTCGAGCGCCGTCTATATTGTTAACGACTTGTTCGATCTCGAACGGGATCGGAATCATCCCCAAAAACGCAGGCGTCCTCTTCCTGCGGGGCGCGTCGAGCCGAAACTCGCCGTTGCTTGGATGGCGGTTCTGATTGCCGGCTCGATAGGCGTTGCGTTTTTTTTCACCAACCTCTTGGCGGCCCTGGTGATTGCGGGCTATATCGTCGCCAACGTCTTGTACTCGCGGAACATCAAGCATTGGGTTATCATGGACGTGATGTTCATCGCTGTTGGGTTTTTGTTGCGCATTTTGGCCGGAGCCTTCGCGACCTTCACCGAGCCTTCTTATTGGCTGCTGTTGTGCACGTTGAACATCTCCCTGTTCCTGGGGTTCGTCAAACGACGTTCCGAATTGATCTCCTTGGCCGACGGAGCCGTCACCCACCGGCGGGTGCTGGAACACTACAGTCCGGCGTTTTTGGATCAGATGATCGCCATCGTCACGAGCACCACCTTGGTCTGCTACATTTTGTACACCGTCGATGCTCGCACGGTTCACGTATTCAACACGCGCATGTTGATCTTGAGCGTGCCGTCGGTCATGTATGGGCTGTTTCGCTATCTCTATCTTTCGTACCACTTGAACGAAGGCGGCAGCCCTAGCCGCGCGGTGGTGATGGATAAGCCCTTTTTGGCGAACATCGCGATTTGGGGCCTCATCTGTTTGGGTGTCATTTATGGCAAGCCCTATCTCGGGCCCTATATTGAATTCTTGAAGTGAACAAGGAGCTAGTGCATGTCCCGATCGAAGGTCGCCGTGTTGCGGACGAGTCCCGAGCGCGTCCGGTCCGATTATCATGAATTGCTGAATCTCGCCGGGTATCAGGACGTCATCGCCAAGGACGCCGACACGGCGCTCAAGGTCAATATCTCGTGGCATTTCTTTTTTCCGGCCAGTTCGACGACGCCGTGGCAGTTGGACGGCGTGATCGGCGCGCTGTTGCGCGACGGGTATTCGGGGGACCTTATCCACGCTTGCCATAACCGCACCGTGGTGATCGATTCGCACCTGGGCGAGCGCGAAAACAAGCAGATTGATGTCGTCAACGCCTATGGCCTGCGCAACGTGCATTTGTACGAGGGCGAGGAATGGATCAATATTCGCGACGCCGTGGGCGATCTCGCCAAGAAGTTTCTGTGTCTCAACGAGGTGTACCCCAAGGGTTTTTCCATTCCCAAGCGATTCATCGGGGAAAACATCATCCACCTGCCGACCGTCAAGACCCATGTTTTCACTACGACCACCGGCGCGATGAAGAACGCGTTCGGGGGGCTGCTGAATGAGCATCGCCACTGGACGCATCCGGTCATTCACGAGACGCTTGTCGATTTGCTCATGATTCAGAAGAAGATTCATCGCGGCGTGTTTGCGGTGATGGACGGCACATTTGCGGGTGACGGTCCCGGCCCGCGGTGCATGCTGCCGCACGTCAAGAACGTGCTGCTTGCGTCGTCCGACCAAGTGGCCATCGATGCCGTCGCGGCGAAGTTGATGGGGTTCGATCCGCTTCGCGACTGCAAGTTTATCCGTCTGGCGCACGACCTCGGCCTCGGCTGCGGCGACGTGCGCGACATCGAGGTCGTCGGCGACGTGGATGCCGCGAACGAGAACTGGCATTTCGTCGGGCCGTTCAAGAAAATGACCTTCGCGAGCCAGATGCAACACAAAATCTATTGGGGGCCCCTCAAAAAGCCGATCGAGTGGTCGCTCAAGACCTGGATGGCTCCGTGGGCCTATATCGCCAGCGTGCTCTACCACGATTTTTACTGGTACCAGCGCAACAGCGAACGCCAGATGAAGGCCTGTCTCGAAAGCGAATGGGGTCGGCTTTTTCAGCACTGGGGCCACGTCCCCGAAACGCCCGACGGCTTCCAGGTTCCCGCGACGGGCGCCGCCGGGTTCCATCGAAACGTCTCGGCCATGTTCGGCCAAGCCTTTCGCGTCCTTGGCGCTTGCATCCGGGAGGCTCCGGAAATCAAGAGGCGCAAGTAGGGCGCGCGCTGCGCCAGGGATCGGATTGAGGCAAAGCCCAATGAAAGGGAAGCCGTGATACACGCGGGGCCGTTCGCGGAGAAAGCGCCGTAAGCGTTATGGAACATCTTCCAGCCCGGAAAAAGGAATTCGCATTCCTTGCGCTGTTCGTGTTGACGGCTTCTTGTCTGTTGTTCGCGCATGCGTTGCATTACTATCCCTTTATCTCGGACGATGCCCTCATTTCGTTGCGATACGCGGAGCGTTTTCTGGAGGGCAAGGGGCTGACGTGGAACGACGGCGAACGCGTTGAGGGGTACTCAAATCTGTTGTGGGTGTTGACGGTCGCCGGAATATCCAAGGGACTTCACGTGGGATTGGTGGGCGCGTCGCGATTGGCGGGCCTTTTGTTCATGTCGGTCGCGGTCTTCGCCTTGCCGCTGGCCTATCTTCGCGCGGAACGCAAAGGCGCGTCTTGGTCGTCGATTTCCGCGGGCGCGCTCTTCTTTTGTTTGGCGGCCCCCAGCGCCGTTTGGGCGATTGGCGGACTGGAGCAGCCGCTCTACGCCGTTTGTCTGGCGTGGGCAATCGCATCCTGTTTCCCGTTGCTGGATGAGGAATATCCTCGCGCCGCGCCCGCCCTTGCGGCTTCCGCTTTCCTTGGCGGCATGTGTCTTACGCGGCCGGACGGTCCCCTCTTCACGGTTGCCGCCTTGGCGGGAATTAGCCTGGCGCGGGCGCTGTCTCGCCGCCGCTGGTCGTGGCGCATTTTGTTTCTGTTGCCCTGCTTGCCGGTTCTATTCTGTTCCGGGCAGTTGGCTTTCCGCATCGGATATTACGGAGAGTTCGTGCCCAACACGGCTTTGGTGAAGTTGGCTCCCTCGTGGCACCATTTTCAGAATGGCGCTGCGTATGTTATCAACGGCCTGGGGTCGCTCGCTCCTTTTTCTGTTTTGGCCATTGCATACCTGGGGATGGGCGTGGCGTTGGGCGCTCCGCACCGTCAACGCGCCATTTTTCTGGGATCCTTGCTCGCGCCGTGGTTGGTCTATGTAGCCGTCGCCGGGGGCGACATTTTTCCGGCGTGGCGGCATATGCTTCCTCCGCTGACGATACTCTCCTTTGCCGTGGTGGAGGGGGCCGAATTTCTCCGCGATTATGTGCGCCAGGAAGGCAGACGGTTAGGCGCCCGCGGGGGGGTGTTTGGGATCGCCATTCTGTTCGGGCTTTATTCGTGCATTCAGTTCGCCAATCCCGAGAACCAGAGGGCGGTCCGCGAGCGTTTCGAGTGGAAGGGCCAGGCCTTGGGCGTTCTGCTCAACAGGGCCTTTGCCGAGGAACAGCCGTTGCTTGCCGTGGTCGCCGCTGGATGTCTTCCCTTTTGGTCGAAACTGCCATGCCTCGACATGTTGGGTTTGAACGATTATTATTTGCCGCGTCACCCTCCCGAAGATTTTGGAAAAGGTTTTTTGGGACATGAATTGGCGAATGCGCGCTACCTCTTTGCCAGAAATCCCGATATCATCTCGCTTTTTCCGGGGGACACATGGGAGAATGCGATGCCTCCCCGCGAGCGGAAGGGTCTCGATACCCTCCGCCGTCTATACGCCCCGGTGCATTTGGGGGGATGGGGCGAGGAAAACGAAACCGTCGTCATGTGGTTTCGCACGAACAGTCCCAAGGTTGGCATTCGAAGCGCGCCGGACCGCGTTGACATCCCGGCTTATCTCATGAGCGAAAACGCCTGCCCCGCGTTCCTGCGCGGCGAACGTCTCGTCGTTGCGCTGCAGCAGGGAGAATCCGTTACCCTGACGATTACGGACGTTTCGGGCCCGGAATGGGTTCCTCGCGTTTTGGGCGAATGCGTCGACGGGATAGACGCGCGTGCAGCATGCGACGAAAATTCCTTGAAGGTGACGTTATGCAACCCAAACGCGACGCCGGCAGTCATTGATCGCGTCGTTTTGACAAAGGCGCTGGAAGAATCGCCCGCCGCGACGCAGATCTCTCAGTGCGTCTCGCACACGATCGCGGGCGATGCGAAGAATGGCGATTCATCCGTCCATGAATAATGATCCTCACAGCATGTCTTCCGTGCCGTCAGCGGACGTGCGGCTGCCTGCGGAATGGGAGCCGCAGTCGGGCGTGCTGCTCACGTGGCCGCACGACGAAGGCGATTGGAAGGGGCTGCTGCCGCGCGTGGAACCGGCTTTGATTGCCATGACGGTTGCGATCAGCCAACGCGAGCGCGTCGTCCTCGCGTGTTCGGACGTTGCGCATACCCAGGCTCTCTTGGAAAACACGGCGGTGTTGGCGCGCAACGTGCAGTTCCTCCCCGTTCCGTCGAACGACATCTGGGCGCGCGACCATGGGCCCATCGCGGTGTTGCGCGAGGGTCGGCCCGAACTCCTCGATTTTGCGTTCAACGGATGGGGTTTGAAATATCCCGCCTACGACGACAACCAGATAAGCCGCCGCCTGGCGCGGCTTGGGGCTTTTGCCGGGACTCCCATGACGACCTTGGGCCTTGTCCTCGAAGGCGGATCGATCGAATCGGACGGACATGGCGCGCTGCTGACAACCTCCCGGTGTCTGCTATCGCCGAACCGCAATCCGCATCTTACGCGGGAGGACCTCGATCGGGAGTTGCATCGGCTCCTTGGCGCTTCCCGGGTGTTGTGGATCGAAAATGGCTGGATCGAAGGGGACGATACAGACGCGCACGTGGACACACTGGTCCGGTTTTGCGACGCCCACACGCTGGCGTACGTTTCGGCGGGCGATGCGCGGGGCGAAGAAGCCGATAGCCTTCGTGCCATGGAGGCGCAGCTTCACGCATTTCGCACGCTGAAGGGCGCCCCGTATCGTCTGGCGCCGCTTCCCTTGCCGGAGCCGGTATGCAACGATGAAGGCCGCCGCCTGCCCGCGACGTATGCAAACTTCCTTATCATCAATGACGCGGTGCTTGCGCCCATCTACCAATGTCCACAGGACGCCGAGGCGTTGCGTACGCTAGCGTCATGTTTTCCAGACCGGGAGATCGTTCCTATCGATGCGACCGGTCTTGTCCTTCAATTCGGCTCGGTGCATTGCGCGTCAATGCAGTTTCCACAGGGAGTATTGCCATGAGCAGGACCATACGCGCCGCCTTGTTGCAGCATGCCTGCGGCGAGGACAAAAACACGAATCTCGCGACGAGCATCGCGATGATACGCGAGGCAGCAGGAAAAGGCTCCGAACTTCTCGTGCTGCCGGAACTGCACACAACGCGCTATTTCTGCCAGACCGAGGATGTCGCGCGCTTCGATCTCGCCGAGACTGTTCCCGGTCCGGCGACCGAATGCTTGTCGGCGGTCGCGGCGGAACTCGGCATTGTGTTGGTGGCGTCGTTGTTCGAGAAACGCGCGCCGGGACTGCACCACAACACCGCGGTCGTCTTCGAGCGCGACGGTTCCATCGCGGGCATGTACCGCAAGATGCACATTCCCGACGACCCCGGTTTTCACGAGAAGTTTTATTTCGCGCCCGGCGATATCGGATTTGCGCCGATTGCCACTTCCGTGGGGCGCCTCGGCGTGCTGGTGTGCTGGGACCAATGGTTTCCCGAAGCGGCGCGTTTGATGACCTTGCGCGGCGCGGAACTGCTTGTCTACCCCACCGCCATCGGCTGGGACCCGCGCGACGACCACGCCGAAAAAGAACGCCAACGCGATGCCTGGACCATCGCCCAGCGCGCTCATGCCGTCGTCAACGGTCTTTTCGTGCTCAGCGTGAACCGCGTCGGCCACGAACCCGATCCCAGCGGCGTGCTGGCTGGGGTGGATTTTTGGGGAAGCTCTTTTGTCGCGGGACCGCAAGGCGAATTGCTGGCCGACGCCGGCGCGACCCAGAATGAGACGCTTGTTGCCGACATCGATCTCAGGCGGACGGAATCGGTTCGCCGCATCTGGCCGTTTCTGCGCGATCGGCGCATCGACGCCTACGACGGCCTACTGAAACGATACGAGGCCTGACGCCGCCGAAAGCTCCCCGCTGTCCCGAGGTCGATGGCCTGTGCGCTACTGCAGGATGCAGGCGATGACGGTTCCTTTGCCGGGCTGCGACGCAACCGAGAGCGCGCCGTTTGCCATCGAGGCCCGGTAGCGCATGATGTGCAATCCCATGCCGGAGGAAGCGGCGCGGTTTTCGTCGAACCCGGCGCCGTTGTCCCGGATGCGCAACGCCATGCCCTCCTTGTCTTCCGTCAACGTTATTTCGATCTTCGAGGCCCCGCTGTGTCGCACGGCGTTATGCACCGCCTCCTGCGCGATGCGGAAAAGCTGGGTTTGCACGCCGGATTCTCCAGGAAAGCCATCGATATCGCAGTGAAACGCACAAGGGATGTTGAAAACGGCGGACGTGTCTCGCGCAAGACCTTCCAACGCGACGATCAGGCCGCGCTCCTCCATGCCCGCTGGCGAAAGTCCTCGCGCCAACGCTCGCACGCTGCCAATCGCTTTGTTCACATGATCGACCAGGCGCTGGGCATCCTCGGACTCGGGAAGCGACAGCGTGCGCAGTCTGTCGGCGAGCGCCTTTGTGAGGAAGGCGATCCCGGTCAACTCCTGTCCGAGTCCATCGTGCAAGTCTTGTCCGATGCGCTGTTCCTCGCGCGCGCTCACTTCCAGCACTTGTCTCTCAAGACGGCGGTAAAACGTGATGTCGCGCAGCAGCGCCATGACCGATCGCTCGCCGCAGACGACCAGACGCGCCTCATAATCGTGCGGCCCCGTCGGCCCAGGCGTCTGAAACTCCAGCAACTGGACCGATCGCGTGTTCAGCGCCTGCCGGATGGCGCGCATCGCTTGTTCCACGAGAGAGCTTGGCAGAAGCGCCCCTATATGCTTCGAAAGGATTGAAGCATATAGGGAACGGGATCCATCCGCGGGCCCCGAATAATCGATCACCATCCCGTCTTCACTCAGCAAGAAGATGGAGTCGGGCATGGCCGTAAGCAAGGCGCGATTCCTCGCCTCGCTCTCGCGCAGGGCGAGGACGGCCTCCTTGATTTCCGTGATATCCTCGATGACGTGCAAAATGCACGGCTCTCCTTCGATTTCGATCCTCTCTCCGGAGAGAAGGGCCGTGCGTTGTGCGCCGGATTTGGTGAAGTAAGGCGTCTCTCGGCGCTTTGCCGTTCCGTTGGCGATGAAGGCATTCAAATAGTCGTCCCGGTCTTCAGGGCGCATGATGCCGAGTTCGATGGTGGTGTGGCCGATGCCCTCCTCGCGGCGGAACCCCGTCAGACGCTCGGCGGCTTCGTTGGCCTCCATTATCTTCCCGTCCGCAAGACGCGTGATCACGATCGCCTGCGGACTCGAGCGAAACACTTTCTCGAATTTCTCTTCGCTTTTTCGGCGGGCCTCTTGGGCCGTCTTCGTTTCGGTCACGTCCTGGGTGATGCCCGCGATTCCGACGATGCGTCCGGCGCGGTCTCGCACGGGCGCCTTCGACGACAAGAGATAGGTCGTGGCTTTGGTGACGGGATGCAACGCGACGACTTCCATGTCTCGCAGCGGAACGCCCGTTTGCATCACCCGTTGCTCGATCTCCCGGAAATGCGCAGCCTCTTCCTGGGTGAAAAAGTCGGCGTCTGTCTTTCCGATCGCTTGGGCGGGATCGGCCAGCGAAAGATTATCCGCGAGAACCTTGTTGACGCGGATGAATCGGGAATGAATGTCCTTGATATGGACGCGATCCTTGAAGCAATCCAGCAGCGCTTCAAGCATGAGCTCGCTGTCGTGGATGGCCGCTGCGGCCTCGTCTTCCGGAGGGCGCGGCCCTTCCACGAATTCCTCATCGGTCGGCATATTGCCGCCGGTAATATGCGAGAAACTCGCCGGTTTTAATTTTGCGCCACCACCATTCGTTTTCTTGGTACCACCGCACCGTGCACTCGACGCCCTGGTCCCAGTCCATGGCAGGCGCCCAGCCCAACGCGTGCAATTTGCTCGCGTCGATTGAATAACGGCGGTCGTGGCCGGGGCGGTCCTTGACGGGCGTGATGAGGTCCTTGCTCTTGCCGACGGCATCGAGAATCTTGTGCGTGAGAACGATGTTTTCGCGCTCGTTGCCGCCCGCGATGTTGTATATCTCGCCGGGGACGCCTTTGCGCAGGGCTGTGTCGATGCCGCTGCAATGGTCGTCGACAAACAGCCAATCGCGCACGTTGCGTCCGTCGCCATACAGCGGCAACGGCTCGTCGTCGATGGCATTGGTCACGAACAGCGGGAGCACTTTTTCGGGATATTGGTGCGGCCCATACGTATTTGAGCCGCGCGTGATGATCACCGGCACGCCGAAGGTGTGGAAGAACGCCATCCCCATCAACTCGCCCCCTGCCTTGCTCGCCGAGTAGGGATTGCGCGGCCCGACGGGATCGCTTTCCTTGAACGAGCCGGACGCGATGCTGCCGTAGACCTCGTCGGTCGACACGAGCAAGACGCGTTCGGCGCCCAGTTTTCGGGCGCTCTCGACGATGTTGTGCACGCCCAGCACGTCGGTGTCGATGAACTCCGCGGCGCCCATGATGCTGCGATCGACGTGCGTCTCGGCGGCGAAATTGACGACCGCATCGCAGCCCTGCATGGCGGCTTCGACAGCGGCTGCGTCGGCGATGTCCGCATGCACGAACGCATAGCGCGACTCGTCGATGCCCTTCAAATTATCGAGGTTGCCCGCGTAGGTCAGCTTGTCGAGATTGACAATATGCACATCGGGGTAGGTGCGCAGTTGATAGCGCACGAACGCCGACCCGATAAACCCCGCGCCGCCCGTCACCAGAATTCGTTGGATGCTCACGCGTTTCTCCTCTCCATATAATGGGCCAGCGCCTCGCGCCACGGGCGCATCCGATGGGCCGTAGTGGCCTCTAGTTTCGCATTCGACAACACAGAATAGGCAGGCCGCGGCGCCTGCGACGGAAATTCGTTCGCCCTGCACGGTCCGATGGGCGTCGTCAATCCCGCCAGCCGGAGAATTTCCCGCGCAAAATCATAGCGGTTGCAGGAGCCTTCGTTCACGGCATGATACGTGCCGTATGCCTCTGTCCGGCACAACGCCAATGTCGCCTCGGCCAAATCGAGCGTATGGGTCGGCGATCCGACCTCGTCGTCCACAACCTTCAATTGCGGACGCGAGTGCGCCGCGCGAAGAATTTTCTCGACGAAATTGTTGCCTCCCGGTCCGTAAAGCCACGCCGTGCGGACGATGAAGTGTTGCGGATTGGCCAAGCGCGTGGCCGTTTCACCGGCGGCCTTCGACGCCGCGTAAACGCCCTTCGGCGCGATCGGATCGTCGCATTCATACGGCCGCGCATTGGAGGCATCGCCGCCAAACACAAAATCGGTGCTGTAATAGACCACCGGAATGCCGGCGGCGGCGGCGGCCTCTGCCACGACCCGCGCCCCGGTCTCGTTCGTGCGGAACGCGGCATCGCGGTCGGACTCGGCCTTCTCCACGTCCGTGTATGCCGCCGCGTTGATCACCCATGCGGGATGACACAGGGCAATCTGGCGGTCTACCGCATGGCGATCGGCGACATCCAGTTCCGGAAGGTCGATGCCGACGACATCCCCCAAGCGCGCGAACGTCGCGCATAGATCACGGCCCAATTGCCCGCGCGCACCGAGAATCAGGGTCGCCATAGGGTCATTTCTCCGTGAATTCACCCAAAAACCGCGATGGAGCAACGTCTTCCGCCGCCATGGCTACGGAACGGATTGTGGCGGATCTTGACGTCTTGTTGTCGGGATCGCTTGGCGTTACGTCGGCAGCCATTCTTCGTGCCAGGGGAGGCCGCGCTTGCCAAGTTCTTCGAGGAACGGCGTGGGGTCGAGTTGCTCGATGTTGTAGACGCCCTTGCCGGTCCAGATGCCTTTGACCATCATCATCGCGCCAACCATTGCGGGGACGCCGGTGGTGTACGAGACGGCCTGGGCCTTCACTTCTTTGTAACATTCGGCGTGGTCGCAGATGTTGTAGATGAACAGCTTCTTGCGTTCGCCGTTCTTGAGTCCTTCGATGATGCAGCCGATACTGGTCTTACCGGTATAGTTTTCGGCGAGCGAGGCAGGGTCAGGCAGCAGCAACTTGAGCAACTTGATCGGCACAACCTCGTGCCCCTCGTACATCACCGGGTCGATGCGCGTCATGCCAACGTTCTGCAGTACGCGCAGGTGCGTGAGGTACGCCTCGCCGAAGGTCATCCAGAAACGGATGCGCTTGAGTCCCTTGATGTTTTGGATGAGGCTCTCCAACTCTTCGTGGTACAGCAAGAACGCCTTGCGCGGGCCGACGCCGGGAAAGTCGAAGGTCTGCGAGTGTTCCAGCGGCTCCGTCTCGACCCATTGGCCGTTTTCCCAATAGCGTCCGCGCTGGGTGATCTCGCGGATGTTAATTTCCGGATTGAAGTTCGTCGCAAAGGGGTGGCCGTGGTCGCCCGCGTTGCAGTCGACGATGTCGACATATTCAATCGTATCGAAGTGATTCTTCTGGGCGTGCGCACAAAAGACATTCGTCACGCCGGGGTCGAAGCCGCTGCCGAGCAACGCCATGATGCCCTTTTCGCGGAAGCGGTCGTGATACGCCCACTGCCAACTGTACTCGAACTTCGCCACGTCCAACGGCTCGTAGTTCGCGGTGTCGAGGTAATTCACGCCGGTTTCCAGGCACGCATCCATGATGTGGAGGTCCTGATACGGCAGCGCGACGTTCAGCACGAGGTCCGGCTGCACTCTGCGGATCAACGCGACCAGTTCCGGAACATTGTCCGCGTCGACCTGAGCCGTCTCGATGCCGCCGCCGATTTGTTCCTTGATGCGGTCGCACTTCTCCAGCGTGCGGCTCGCCAACACGATTCGCGAGAAGACCTCGCGCGCCTGGGCGCACTTGTGCGCCACCACGCCGCCGACCCCGCCTGCGCCGATAATCAGCACTGTGCTCATGAGAACCTCGTTGTGTTATGTCCTGTGACAGGGAATATGCCCGGCAAAAGGCGTTTTTTGCCGCCTGATCTTGCAGGGGCCAAGCATAGCAACTTGGGTTGGCCGATACAAATCCCGCAAGCCGTTCCTTGTTTCCGGTTAGAGGACGCGCCTATTGCCGGGGCTTGTAGCCCAACGCTTCAAGCTGCCGGATCGTTTCGGGGTCGACCGTTTGGGCGGCGGCAGGCGTTTGTATCGATGGGTGCGCTGCGTTCCGTTCGCGCAATTTCTGGCTGGCCGTCTCCAAGCGCGCCAACAGCGCGGCGTCGGGCGAGGTCAACGGGGAGAGCTCGCCGGGATCGCGCTGGAGATCGTACACGCGGAACGTCTGCGCGTGTAAATCGCGGACCAGCTTGTA
>ERZ795030.2382-NODE-2382-length-22558-cov-12.527396_pt1 | contig 22558 bp, 15 predicted proteins | sample MGYA00375122_ERZ795030 | MGnify/ENA primary metagenome ERZ795030 (study PRJEB30165, sample SAMN05720146) | activated sludge metagenome | isolation source: anaerobic digester from wastewater treatment plant | place: Japan | collected 2015-04-20 ... | reverse complement strand
CCTTCCACATGAGAGGATCGTCCTTCGGATCATACTCAACACCACCGACCGAGGCAGAGAGGGTTTTGGCTCCTGATGCCTTATACGATAGTCCGAGATTACTTTTAGGCGAGAAGAATGAAGTCCCGTGCACCTTGATCTCCAAGGCACCGCTTTCACAATGCTTATAAATGTGCGGTTCATCGAGCGCGAGAGAGTCTTACGAGCGATCGATGAGCGTTTGCAGCTCCCGGATCAACAACAACGCGTCGATCGGAGAGGAGTGTTCAACGGAGAAGGAGGAGAGCCTCTGCAGCGCTTCCTCTTGCCCTTCGTTCATCGAAGGACCATCGAATTCATCAAAGCCCGCTTGGGTGAAGAGGTCGCCCTGGCGGCTGCCGAGATCGTACTCGGCGAAGTGTTGCTTCTGGAATTTCCGTGCTGTCTGCAACACCTCCCGTTTGATGCCCGCCATCCGGGCGACGTTGAGACCGTAGGAGGAGTTTGCGATTCCCTCGATGAGCCGCTTGAGGAAGCGGATCCTCCCCCCGCTCTCGCTCACCTCGAGGGTCAAGAGCTGTACGCCGCTCGTGTCGGTCTGGGCCAGCTCGTGGTAGTGGGTGGCGAAGAGGGTCTTGCTGCCCACGGCGATGAGGGCCTGCATCACCGCATAGGCGATGGCCAGCCCGTCCTGGGTGCTGGTGCCACGGCCGAGCTCGTCGACGATGACCAGCGAGCGGCGATGGGCCGTGTTGAGGATGTGGGCCGCCTCCTGCATCTCCACCAGGAAGGTCGATTCTCCCCGCGCCAGGTTGTCCGCCGACCCTACGCGGCAGTAGAGGCGGTCGACGATGCCGAGCGTCGCCTCCTTGGCCGGCACCCAGCTTCCCATCTGGGCGAGGATGACGATGAGGGCGTTTTGGCGCAGGTAGGTTGACTTGCCGGCCATGTTCGGGCCGGTGATGAGGCAAAAGCGTTCTCCACCGGGGTGGATGGAGAGGTCGTTCGCCACGAATTGGCCGACGCCCAGATGTTGCTCCACCACCGCATGGCGCCCCTCCTTGATGATGATCTGATCCTCATCGGTGAAGGTCGGACAACAGTAGGAGTGCTCGATGGCGCACCACCCCATCGAAGCGAGGGCATCGAGGTCGCTGAGGAAGGAGCTGACGTGGGCGAGGAGGTGATGCGCGCTTCGCGCCCGCTCAACGAGCTCATCATAGACCTCCCGCTCCCGCTCCTCCGCCTCCCCCGCGCTCTCCAGGATTCGCTCTTCGAGGGCGATGAGCTCATCGCTGGTGTAGCGTTCGGCGTTGACCAAGGTCTGCTTGCGGTAGAACGTGGCGGGCATCTTGGAGGCCTGGGTTTTGGAGACTTCGAGGAAGTGGCCGTGGATCTTGTTGCTGGAGAGCTTGATGGTCGTGATGCCCGTCTCCTCCTTGACCGCTTCCAGGTAGTGCGCCAACAGCTCCTTGCCGCCTCTCTTCAAGGCCCGTTTCTCATCCAAACTGCCGTCATAGCCGTCGAGGATCACCCTCCCCTCCTCGAAGGGACCTTGGAGGCGATCATCGATGGCGCGGTCTATGGTCTGGGAGAGGGAGACGAGGGTCATCAACTGATCCTCTGTGATGGATGGGTCGAGCAGTGCACTGTAGCGTGCCTCCATGATGGAGAAGAACGCCTTGACCGTGATGCTGATACCCACCAGATCCTTGGGCAGGTGCCGGCCCATGCTGATGCGGCTCGAGAGGCGCTCAAGGTCGAGCGTCTCCTTGAGGTGGGTGCGGACCCGGTTCAGCTCCGCCTTGTCGCTCACGAAGAGGGAGACCCACTTCTGGCGGGCAAGGATTTGCTCCAGGTCGGTGAGCGGGCTCGCCATCCACCGCTTGAGCTTGCGCGAGCCCATGCTGGTGCGGCTCCGGTCGATGGCGGAGAAGAGGGAGAAGCGCGCCGATCCATCCACCTGGTTGGAGAAGAGCTCGAGGCTGCGCCGGCTCGCCTCGTCGATCCTCAGGTACCGGTCCTCATCGACGAGGGTGTAGCCGTCGAGGTGGGAGAGACTGGTGCGCGCCGTCTCGCCCAGGTACCAGATCAAGGCACCGCCGGCTGCAATGACCTCCTCATCGCCTGAGAGGCCGTACCCCTTGAGCGTGGTGGTCCCCATGTGGGCGGCAAGTCGTTCCCTGCCCTCCTTTCGATCAAAGTGCCAGGAGGGGAGCTTGGTGACCATGGAGGGGGAAGCATCCACGATCTCCTTGAAGCGGGTGTCGGCGAAGTACTCATCCTCGTTGACGAGGATCTCGGTGGGCCGGATCTCCTCGATGAGGGCGGCCAGTGCGAGATAGCGGCTGTCGCGCTCGATGGAGCGGAGGAAGAACTGGGCGCTGGAGAGATCACTGTAGGCGGTGGCGATCTCCTCCTTTGCCAACGAAATGGCGAGGATGAAGGAGTCGCTTCGGCTGTCCAGGTAGTCGTCCTCGACGACGGTGGCCGGCGTGATGACCTGCACCACCTCCCGCTTGGCCAATCCCTTGCCCCCTTCGCTCAGTTCGGTCTGCTCACAGATGGCGATCTTCTTGCCCTCGTCGAGCAGGCGCTTGATGTAGCTTCTCGCCGCATGGTAGGGGATCCCGCACATGGGGGTGTTGTTGCGCTTGGTCAGCGTGAGGTTGAGCAGGGCGCTCACCGTGATGGCGTCCTCCTCGAACATCTCATAGAAGTCGCCGAGGCGGAAGAAGAGGATCGAATCGGTGTGCTGCTCCTTGATCTGACGGTACTGGACCATCATCGGAGTGGGCTCGCTCCTCTGATCCATGATCAATACAGCGTCGTCGTGATGGCCAGCACGAGGCTGAGGCCACTGGTGTCACCCTTGCCCTTGAAGAAGTTGCCCCCTATCCAAGAGAAGGTATTGTCCATATAGCTTGCGGCCTTGACCAGGTAGAGGCCCAGTGGGAAGCCCGGGACCTTCAGCTTTATGCCCGCCCCGGCGCTGAAGTACCACGCCAGGTCGCCGAAGCCGACCTTCTTGAGATCAGCGCTTACCCCGGTGGCACTTGCGTAGACCTCGGCGGAGAGCACGTTCTGGGCAAGCGGCCAGCTGATGGAGAGCTGGGTGTCCCACAAGAACGACTGGTCGAAGACGACGCTCTTTATGCCGCGGCCCATGTTCATGCCGTCGATGTAGAGCATCTCATAGCGCGTAGCCCCCATCTTCGCGTCGTGCCATTTCAACTCTCCGGTGTCGGCGTTCCGATAGAACTGCGGCAGCATCGCGCTGACGGTGGTGGTCGCCCCGAACACGACGTTGGCGGGTTTCTCACTCAAGGTGTACGACCAGAGGGTCATGTAGGCGCTCGCGCTCGTCGAGGAGCGGATGTAGTTGGAGAGGCCGAAGAGGAAGCCACCGGCGTAGGTGAAGTTCTGGCTGAGGTAGTAGCCGCGACTGGTGTTCTCGATGAGGTCGCGCCCATCCCAGCTGAAGGAGAGGGAGAGGCGGTTGGAGAACTGCCACCGTTGGTGGTAGCGCCAGATCAGCCTCTCGTACGGGTCGTAGATCTTGTCATCGTAATTGGCGTAGTTCAAGCCGATGCTGAGCCCACCCCCGATGGTCAGGGAACCGGGGACGAACATGAAGGTATAGCCGGTGCTGTACCCGAGCGTGATGCTGTAGTAATCGTACTGCATCAAGTGCTGGCTCTCCGGAGAGGCTTGGCCGGCTGCCTCGTAGCTGGCAGAAGAGAGGTAGCCGAGCGGGTATGCATCCTCATCACCGTGACCGGTGTAGTAGGCGCTGCCTACCCCCCGCTGCAACGCGTTGCTCTTCTGGCTCCGCTCGAAGCTGAAGGAGAGACCGTTGGACCATCGGCGGTCGCCGAACCATCCGTCGCTGAAGGAGAGGGAGACGTTCTGGGTATCGGGGCTGAGGTTGGTGGAGATGGCCAAGTCCCGTCCAGTCCCGCCGAGGTTCTTGTCAGACCACTGCAAGAAGCCGCTGACGGGGAAGCCATCGACGTTGCCGCCGAAGGTCGCGCCGAACTGGATGTCCATCTGGTTGCCCTCGGTGACAGTGAAGATCGGGATGACCGTTCCCTCCTCCGTGCCGCTGATGATGTCGAACTGGACATCGGTGACGATGAGGGTGTTGTAGATGTTCTGGGCGCTGCGGATGAGCTTCTCCTTGCTGAAGACATCCCCGACACCGAAGACCAGCTCGCGTTCAAAGACGTACGCCTTGGTCTTGGTCAGCCCCTCGATCTGGATCTTCTCGATGATGGCCTGCTGGTTCTCCTGGACGATGAGGCGGTAGGCGATGGTATGGGTATCCGGGTCGCGGATCTCCTCGGTGTTGATCAGGTTGAAGATGTAGCCGTTGTTCCAGTAGAGGTCGGTGACCTGGGTCATCTCATTCTGTACCCGGCTCAGATCGAGGGGAGATCCCTCCTTCATCGTCACCAGGCTGGCGAACTGCTCGTCGCTGAAGACCGTGTTCCCCACCACCGAGATACCGCCGAAGAACCACGCCTCCCCTTCGTCCACGACGTAGGTCACGCTGATGCGTTCATACTTCTCGTCCTCACCACTGATATCCGCGCTCCGCACCTCGGTCACCACCGCATCGACATACCCCTTGCTCTGGTAGTAGGCGACGATCTTCTCCTTGTCGCTCTCGATGGTGACGGGGTTGTAGTAGCCGCTGTTGAAGTAGCCGACCGGCTTGGAGGTGAGCTGCTTGGCCAAGACCTCCCGGCTCACATGGTCGTTGCCTTCGAAATTGATCTCTCCGATTCTCTTCTGCCTCCCCTCATCGATGGTGAAGGAGAGGAGGGCCAGGAGGGCATCCTCGTCGACGATGCTCTCGCTCTCGATGGTCGCATCGGCATACCCCTTCTCCCGGTAGAGGGCGAGCACCCGCTCCTTGGAGAGGGCGATGACCTGTTCGTCGAGGAAGGTCCCCTCCTTGGAGAGGAGGGCCCCGTCGATGTCCTTTGTCTTGATGCCGCTGTTGCCTTCGATCGTCACGCCCGTGATGTACGGCTTCTCATAGAAGGTGAAATCGATGGCCAGCTCGTTGTCCCCCTCGCCGGTCCGATTGGCGTCGGCGAGGAAGTAGAGGAAGCTGTCCAGGTCGTAGAGCTTCGATTGCAGCTCATCGAAGAGCGCATCGGTGAACGGTTTGCCCAGATACCCGTATTGGAGGTCGAGGATCGTGCTCTCCTTGACATGGACCAGGTTGTGGTTGGTGAACTGTGCTATGCGTTTCCCATAGTACCACGGCTCGTTGTCACTCCCACTGAGCAAGGCGAGCGACATGGTGAGTAAGACGATGATGGACAGGAACAAGCGCCGCGACTCTCTTCTCATGATAATTCCCCTTCTGCACCGTTAACGAAGCACGATTCGTTTGGTTACACTAAAGCCCATGGTATCCAAAATATTTGTGAAGGACAACTCGCTCGGCTGGGTGAAGAACGAGATGGTCGCGAGCGGATTCTCCCAATCAAGCGAGAGCTCCAGGTCGATGGAGAGGTCCGGGGAGAGGAAGGATGAGCCTACCTTGGAGCGCTCCATGGCACTGAGGTGGACCAACGCCTGGAGGAAGAAGTTGGTCCCGATGTACTTGCCCATGAAGATCGAGGTGTTGTGCAGGTAGCGGGCGATCGGGGAGAGCGTGCCCATGACCCCGGTGACCGGCAGGGCATCAAAGAGGATGTTCTGCACGATGTTGCTGCGGATGGAGAACATGTCGAGGCCGAGCGAGATGCGGATGGTCTCGGTCAACTGGGCAGTCTGCGACAGCTCCAGGAGCCCGAGCCGTTCAGCGACATCGGTGGCCGCGGCGGCGAGGCTCGCCACACTGTACAGCCCGATCTCCCCGTAGGCGCCGGTGGGCAGGATCGACTGGCCGAGGATCTCCATGATCTCGTTGACCTCCTTGGTCGGGATCGACTCAAAGTATGGGTTCAAGGAGGTGAGCGTCGAATCGCGCAGCACGAGGAAGATATCGACGCGGTTGCCCACGCTGTCGAAGTCGGTGACCTTCGCCCGGAGGTTGATCCGTGGGATGACGGCACTGCTCCCGCTGATGGCGTCCGTGTGGAGGACCATCGAGCCCTCGGTGATGAAGAAGTTCTTCTGGAAGTAGTAGATCTCACCGCTTCTGAAGGCGAAAGTCCCGTCCACCTCGAACTCGTCGGTGAGGTGGTCGTAGGTGAAGCTGAACGACTGGTTCTCCGTCAATGTCGCGCTGATGATTGGGTTTGGGCTGTTGGGATAGAAGAATTTCACCCCCTTGCCGGTCTTCACATTGAAACTCGTCGATGTCACATAGGCAGGCTCATACCAGTAGGGCAACCCTTTGATGCCCATCGTCATGCTCATGTCGCTGATGGTCACGTCCCCATCGAGCCAGGTTTCGAAGCCGATGCCGAAGAGGTTGAAGGTCCCCTGCGCATAGCCCTGGATGTCCACCTCTTGCCCAGCCATCGGAATCCAGAGGAAGACCGGGTGGTCCACATCGTCGGCATGGATCTCGTAATTGAGTAGGCTGAGGCCATCGAAGTGCGCCGAAAGGTTGCCGAAGCCGTGGACGGTCTGGCCCGTCTTGGCGTTGGTGGAGAAGAAGGGGACCCGACCGGTGGTCGCCCGGTTGCCATCGATCGTCACGCTGACGCCCTTCATGTTGATCTGGTCGTCGGGCAACCAGAAGACGAACATCTCAGTGGCATTGACGAAGAGCTGGCCGTATGGCCTGATGGCATCCTTGGTGCCGCCGAGGGTGATCTCCCCTTCCCCATAGCCGCTTTTGAAGAGGAAGATCGGCTTGAGGAAAGTACGGTTGAGCATCACGAGCGGCAGGCGGATGTTGGTGGCCACCACGCCGAAATCTTTGGCGGAGAGGCTCCCATATGCGTTGATCCCGATGCCGAACTCAGGATCGGCGGAGAGGGTGAAGTGCCCGCTCTTCGTATCATAGGAGAAGGTGAGCAACTCACTCTCACCGCTGAGCGCCCCATCTTTCCACCTCAGGTGGTAGAGACCGTCGGCGATGCCGCCTTCGCCCAAGAGCAGCACATCAGTGATGGAAAGCGTTGCGGCCAGCTCCTCGCCCAAAAGAAGGCCTCCCTTCTTGACCAGGTCGAAGAGGGTCTCGGTTTGGGGCAATTGGAGAGCCGCGGTCACCTTGAGGTGGGAGCGTTGATCGATGTAGGAGAGGTGGCGCACATGCTCGGCGATGAGGGCGGCGCTGATGGCCCCCGAATCGAAGCGCAACTTCTCACCGTCTACGGTGAACTCCCCGGCGCGGAAGGCGGTATCGAAGAGCTCAAGGTGGCTCTCATCGGCGGTGAAGCGCGTTGAGAAGGAGGCGGTGTCGTTTTGGTAGGAGAGCGAGCCATCATAGCTCAAGAGCGTGGTGAAATCAGTGGCACCCACCAAGGAGAGGGAGAGGGATGCGTCGTCAGCGGTATTCATCAGGCGACCGAGCGGCAAATTTTTGATGGAGGCGGCCATCTCCAATCTCCGCTCATCACCGATGAGGGAGAGGGAGAGGAGGTCGTCGATCTGCAAAGCCACCTCGTATGGGGCCACAAACCCCGATGCCTTGAGTCGGGCGAGATCGAAACCCCGGTAGAAGAACGATCCGGTGGAACGTGTCCCTTCAACACCGATGGTGAAGGTGGGGATCAGGATCTCGGCGCTGGAGGCGCTGAACGGGGCGGTGAGGCTATAGCGTCTCCCCTTGATGGTGACGCTGTCCAGGGCAAAGTCGCTGCTGCGGGCCGACCAATCGAAGAGGTTGGCATAGCGGGCCTCGAGCGTCCCGCTGAAGCTGGTGCTGGTCCCGGGGACGAGGAAGCGGTCGGCCTGCATGACAAGCCGTTGCGGCGGGGCCAAGGAGGCGTGCAAGAGAAGCCGCTCTTCTTGGACCACGGAGAGTTCTAGGGTGTCGGTGGCCAGGTCGAAGGTGAACGGCACAGCATCGTCCAACATTGTGAGGAGTCCCTGGCCCGTCAGCGAATTGGTCGTCTGTTTGCCGACCAGCCCATCAACGGTGATGATCGGCTCGATGGCCGTCACCAGGGAGAACTCATAGCTGGAAGGAGGACGATCGACCATCGTGGCATGGGCCAAGAGCTGTCCATCATCGGTGCGGGAAAGGGAGAGCTCTCCGCGCGGCAGCCAGTGACCGACCTCGGTCTCCCCGCTGAAGGCGAGGCGGTAGCCGCTGGTGGCAAGCGTCATCGGCGAGACCGTGAGCCGGTCACCATCGAGGGTGCCGGTGAACGTGAAGCCGGCGTCCAGGTCAAAGTTTCCGACATGCGCCTCCAGCAGGGCAAGCTCGGTGGAGAGCCGTCCCTCCCGCCCTCCTGAGCCATCAGAACCGCTGAAGGCGATATTGCCCGACAGGCGCGTATCATCATGGATGTATGGCTTGAGGAAGGGGGTGTATGCGTCCATCAACTGCCGGAAGGTGCCGGCCCTGAGGTCGGTGAGCCGCCCGCTCATCATCACCGTCCGCTCCCCATCCCCCTGGTTGTAGAGGGCGGAGAGTTCCGCTTGATCGGGGATGACGACCTTCGCTTCCACCTGCGCCTCCTCTCCCCGGCCTTGGAGGGAGAGGTGGACATCCACCGGCGAGGCGAGCAGGGAGCTCTGCGCGTCGATGAAATCGACCGTGGCGGTGAGCGCCGCGCTCTCCCGGTGGAGGGTAATGTTCGCCACAAGGTCCGTCTCGATGGTACCCAACCCCTCTGTCAACACCATCTGCAGGCGTGCAGTGACGGAACCAGCGATGTCGACTCTCTTGGCGTCCACGTCCGAGAGGGAGACAATCACATTGTGTGCGGTCAATTGCTCATCCCAGGCGAGGGTGGCAAAGGTAAGCTCTCCCCGGATCGTCGAGGGAACTTCATAGATGAAACGCCCACCAAGGGTATTGGCGTTGAATGTACCCAACAGTTCTGATTGGAAGTGGAAATCCTCATCGCTCCGACTCGCCACCGCGAGGGTGTGAGTCCCGCTCTCTGAACGCGAGCCGCTTGAGGCAAGGGCGGGGGCTGCGAAAGACCAGGACTGGGAGGCGACATCGAGCGCTGAGAGCGAGACGGTGAACTCAGCCACTTCCCCCTCCTCTATGGCGGCATGCACCACCACTTGGGGAGAGGCGACGGCCAGGTCGCCCATTTCAAGGCGCAGTTCGTCAGCGGATAGGGAGAGTCCCCCCTGCTGTTGGGCTGCCATCACCAGATTCGAGGTTTGCAGAAAGAGCGATGGGCTCGACCAATCGGCCTTCTCCGCTTCCAGGGCGAGACGCCCCGTCTCGTCGATGCCGTAGCGGAGCTGTTCGACCCTCCCCTGCCCGTCATTCTGTGAAACGGAGAGGACGTCAGCGCTCCCGGCCACGGTGAGATTGGCCACTCCTCCGTCGATCATCGCGGTGAAACCGCCCCCTGAGAGGTGGGCTTCGAGGGATGGCAGGGCGAGCGCGATATCGGCATCCGCTGCCTGAATGTAGAGGCGGAGGCGTTCCAGAGGGCGGGAAGGAGCGGAGGAATCTGCAGAAAAGAGGGCCAATGCACCCTCATCGAGGGAGATAGTGAGCCCATCGACCTCGATATCAAGCTGTGTGCCACGCTTCAGGAGCGCCAAGGCGATACGCCGGGCACCACCTGAGACGCGCAGTTCATCAAAATGGGCGATCTCATCCCCTTCGATCGTCACGCTCACATCGCAGATGGTGAAAGTCCTGAGCCAGTTGCGGGCGACGGAGCCGACCGTGATTTTCATATCTCCATCACCGTCGATCCGCTCCAGCAGATAGGCTGCGAAGCTCTGGCTCGGATTCGTCATGCCGAGGTTGGCGACTCCCCACCAGACCACGACGGTGCAACTGAGCAGAACGAGGATCGCGACGACGATGTCTTTGAGCGTAGTATGAAATTTCACGTTGCCTCAGTATAGCCCAATCTCACCGCCTTGGGCACCACTTTGTCTTGTACCTTGCGGTGTATTTATCGTACAGTAGGGTCAAGGAGCGGACGATGGCAACGGTACTGGAGAATTTCATTGTGTTCGAAGGCTTGGATGGATCGGGGACAACCACCCAGATGCAACTGCTGGCTGAGAGCTGCGACCGGAGCGGAAAACGGTGCAAGGCTACCTTTGAACCCACCGACAAACCGCTGGGGCGCTTGGTTCGATCGATCCTGAAGAAGCAAATCGTCACCACACCGCTGGCCCTCGCCATGCTCTATGCCGCCGACCGGGAGGACCATCTCCACAATCCGATCTATGGCTTGGTCGGAGAGCTTGAGGCGGGCAAGATCGTCATCAGCGACCGCTACCTCTACTCCTCGCTCGCCTACCAGAGCGTGGAGTGTGACTTCAAGATCATCGCCGCCCTCAACGACTTCCCCTCCCCCCAATATGTCTTCTACATCGACACCCCCATCGAGGAGTGCATCAAACGCATCAATTTGCGGGGCGACGAGACCGAGCTCTTCGAGCGGGCCGAGTTCCTCTCGTTGGTACGGGACAACTATGAGCGGATCTTCGCCCAGCTCGATGAGGGGGTGACACTGGTGCGCCTCGACGGCATGAGGGGCAAGGAGGAGATCGCCAGAGAGGTGAAGAAGGTGCTCTTCAGCGAATGAACATCGCATCCCCATAGCTGAAGAAGCGATAGGATTGCTCCACCGCATGGCGGTACGAGCGCCCGATCGCCTCCCTCCCGGCGAAGGCGCTGACCAGAACCACCAGCGTCGATTCTGGGGTGTGGAAGTTGGTGAGCAACTGGTCGACGACCTGGAAGCGGAAGCCCGGCATGATGAAGAGGTTGGTCCGCCCCACCCCAGGCCTCAGAAGTCCAGCCTCTCTGTCCCAGGCGCTCTCCAGCGTCCGGACACTGGTCGTACCGACGGCCACCACCGGTCTGCCGCTCCGTTTCGCCTCGGTGACCAGATGGGCGCAATGCTCTGAGACCTCATACCGCTCCCAGTGCATCCGGTGCTCCTCAAGCGTCGCCGCCCTCACCGGGAGGAAGGTGCCCGGCCCGACATGGAGGGTCACCTCGGCGATCTCGATGCCGCGCCTCTTGATGGCCTCGAGGATCTCGGCTGTGAAGTGCAGGCCCGCCGTCGGGCTGGCCACCGAACCCTCGTTCTTTGCATAGATCGTCTGGTAGCGGCTCTCATCAGACAGGGTATCCTCCCGCTTGATGTACGGCGGCAACGGCACATGGCCGAGGGTTGAGAAGAACCCTTCGTCGATCACCTCATCGAAGCGGAGGGTACGCGTCCCATCCTCATGCTCGGCGACGATGGTCGCCTCACGCCTCCAGACGCCTTCTTCGTCTTCGAAACGGTAGCGCTTGCCGACGCGCTGCTTCTTCGCCTTGGTCGTCATCACGAGCCAGCTGTGGTCCAGAAGCTCCTCGAGAAAGAGGAACTCCACCGTCCCGCCTCCTTCGCCCGTGGCATAGACGCGGGCCTTGCGGACCTTGGAGTTGTTGACGACGAGGAGCGACCCTTCGCTCAGATAGTCACTGAAATGGGCCATCATCTCATCGACGATGGCACCGCTGTTGCGATCGAGCACCAAGAGCCGCTCTTCACCACGCTTCTGCGTCGGATACTGGGCGATCAGGTGCTCGGGCAGGTCAAAAGAGAATTCCTTGATTGTCATCGAGGTTCCTTGTGCAGGGGATGTTGAGCAGCTCATAGGCGAACTTGGTCGCCATGCGACCACGCGGGGTACGTTTGAGAAAGCCCTTCTGGATCAAATACGGTTCGTAGAAGTCCTCGAGGCTCTCGATGGCCTCCCCCACCGAGATGGAGAGCGTCTCCGCCCCGACCGGGCCACCGTCGTAGAACTCGATGATGGTGCGCAGGATATTGCGGTCCTGCCGCTCCAAGCCCATCTCATCGATGCCGAGGCGACCGAGGCCGAAGTCGACGACCTCGACGGTGATGTGCCCATCGCCGATGATGGAGGCGAAGTCGCGCAGTCTCCTGAGCAGCCGGTTTGCGATGCGGGGCGTGCCCCGGCTGCACCGGGCCAGTTGCCTGATGGCATCCTCTTCGATCTCCACCTCCATGATGACGGCGCTGCGCTCGATGATCTGGCTCAGCTCCTCCTCGTTGTAGAACTCGATGTGTGCCGTGATGCCGAAGCGTGAGGCAAGCGGGCTGGAGACGCTGCCCGCCTTGGTCGTCGCCCCGACGAGGGTGAAGTGGGGCAAGGGGATGCGCATCGTGCGGGCTGCGGGCCCTTGTCCGATGACCCAGTCGATCTCAAAGTCCTCCATCGCGATGTAGAGCATCTCCTCGAGGGCCGGCTTGAGGCGGTGGATCTCGTCGATGAAGAAGATCGACCCCTCGGTGACGTTGGTCAGGATGCCGGCCAGGTCCTTGGGCTTGTCGAGCGCCGGGGCGCTGGTCATACGGATCTCCGCCTCCATCTCGTTGGCGATGATCGAGGCGAGGGTGGTCTTGCCGAGTCCCGGCGGGCCGATGAGGAAGGTGTGGTCGAGCGCCTCACCACGCCCCCGTGCGGCCTTGATGAAGACGGCGAGGTTCTCCTTCAGCCTGGCCTGGCCCTGGAAGTCGGCCAGCAGCTTCGGCCTGAGGATGTTCTCCTGCCGGTCGGCATCGGTCTGAAAGGAGGTGGAGACGATTGAGCTCTCCAACAGATTCTCCAACGTATGGCTATTCTCGTCCACGGTATGCTCCTATCCCAACAGCTTGATCGCCTGGCGGAACAAGAGTTCCTCGCCTTCGTGCTGGCTGATCTTGGCAATCGTCTCCTTGTGAATCTCCGTCTGCTCCTCGATGAGTTGCTCGACCCGGCGCCGGTCGTACCCCATATCCACCAGGGCGTTGGTGATGTCGCTCCACTGGGAGCGCTGAATGCTTGTACCCTTCTTGGCAAGGCTCTCCTGGTCATCGAGGACCAGCATGTTCCTGAGTGCCAGGATCATCTTCTGTCCGGTCTTCGGCCCGATGCCGGGGATTGAGGAGAGCAGTTTCACGTTGCCGCTGTCCAACGCCTCGGCGAGGTTGCGTACGCTGATGCCGCCCAGAATCTTGAGCGCCTGCTTGACGCCGATGCCGCTGACCGTCTGCAACTGCAGGAAGGCGTCGCGTTCGGCCTCCTCAAGGAATCCGATGAGGGTCATCGAGTCATCGCGGTGGATGAGGACGGTGAGCATGCGCACTTCCCGCCGTTGATCGCCGGACAAGTTGCTGAGTTTGCTCGCCGTCTGGGCGGTGATGTTGATGGCATATTCAAGGCTTCCGGCCCGGATGATGGCCTCGCCCTCCGAAACGTGGATGATGTCTCCGATGATTGCGTTGATCATGTGCCGAGTATCCTTGTCTGGGTGGAGTGGTGAACCGCCAGGCAGATGGCTGCACTGAGTGCATCGGCTGCGTGGTCGGGCTTGGGAATCGTCTCGAAGCCGAGGATCAAGCGCACCATCTCCTGCACCTGCTTCTTGTCGGCGGCCCCATAGCCGGTGACCGCCGTCTTGATGGTCACCGGGCTGAAGAGGTGCACCGCGATGTTCTGGGTGGCCAGCTGGTGGATGCAGGCTCCGATGACCTTGGCCACCGGGATGGCGCTGGAGATGTTCTTGGTGAAGAAGATGTCCTCCATGCCACAGATGTCGACCTCCTGCTCTTGGGCCACCTGGCCGACCATCGTGGCGATGCGATGGATCCGCTCGGTGTCGCTGAGGGTGGTCGCCGTCTTGATGACGCCAAAAGAAACAGGCCGGCTTTGCTGCCCATTGGAGTCAACAACGCCCCAGCCTGTTTGTGCGATCCCTGGGTCAATGCCGAGGATTCTCATGCTTCTTATTCGTCTTCCTCTTCGAAATCGTCGGGAAGCTCGAGGTTCGTCGATACTTGCTGTACATCGTCGAGCTCCTCCAAGCGGTCGACGATCTTCAGCACCTTGCGTGCCTTCTCGGTCTCGAGGAGCACCGTCTGGTCGGCGACCTTCTCCACCTCCGCGCTCATCGGCTCGAAGCCGGCAGCCTGCATCGCCTCCAAGACGGTGGCGAAGTCCGCCGGTGCGGTGATGACCTCGATGATTCCATCCTCGGCCACCACATCGTCGGCCCCGTTCTCCAGGGCGACCTCGAAGAGCTCCTCCTCGGAGTACTGCTCCCCGTCGTAGGTGATGATTCCCTTGGTCTGGAACATATAGGAGACACAGCCGGTGGCCCCGAGGGTGCCGCCGCCCTTGGTGAGCGCGGCACGCACATCACTGGCCGTCCGATTCTTGTTGTCGGTGAGCGTGTCGATGATCAGGGCCACTCCTCCGGGGGCGTACCCCTCGTAGGTGAGCTCGTAGAAGACGGCGCTGTCCATCTCGCCAGAGCCTTTTTTGATCGCCCGGTCGATGTTGTCCTTGGGCATGTTCTCCGCCCGCGCCTTGATGATGGCGGTCCTGAGACGGGCGTTGGATTCGGGATCGGAGCCGCCCATCTTCGCCGCTACACTGATTTCCTTGATGAGTTTGGTGAACTTCTGACCGCGCTTGGCGTCAGCAGCTCCCTTTTTGTGTTTGATCGTTGCCCATTTACTATGGCCAGACATGCTTGAACCCCTTGGTCTATTGTTAGAATGAATACACTGGTATGACTTGTCTTACGCTATCACAACCGCTGTACGCGGTCAAGGCTTTACGGAATTTCCATCACGAGGCGCACCAGGATTTCGTCCAACACCATCCACCCATCTTCTGTGATAGCAAAGTTTTGTGCTGAATCGATATACCAGGTTGGCTCACAGCGAGCGACCGCTTTCGAGAACATCCGATCGAAATCGAGACCGAAACGTTCAAAGAACCGCACCTTGTCTATGCCCCAGGTGGTGCGCAGAGCCATCATCAGATACTCTTCAGCCTGTTCCCATGTGTCCGTCTCTTCCTTCTCATAGCCGTCAAACGGGTTCGCCTCAGTGTAGCCGATCAAATCCTGGTTCTGCTGCCAATGGAACGACCCGATCGTCGAGGCGGCCCCGCTGCCGAGCCCGAGGTAATCGTCAAGGCTCCAATAGACGCAGTTGTGGCGGCTGTATCTCCCGTTCTTCGCGAAGTTGGAGACTTCGTAGTGTTCAAAGCCGAGTCCATGAAGGTGCGCCCACAGTGAACGCAGGAACGCCTCCTGCCCATCCTCGTCCGCCACCGTCACCGTCCCGTCCTGGACCTGGCGCGCCAGGGCGGTCCCCTCCTCCACCGTCAGGCAGTAGAGGGAGAGGTGTTCAGCCTCGCAGAGGGAGAGAACCGTCTCGATGTCTCTGATCGCTCCCGCTGCCGTCTGGTTCGGCAGGGCGACCATCAAATCGATGCTGAGGTCGACCCCATACCGCGCTCGCGCCTCCTGGGCAAGGGAGAGGGCGCGTCGATTATCCGCGGCGGTCGTCCTCCTTCCGATCACGGAGAGGAGCGCCTGATCCATCGTCTGGATCCCCATCGAGAGGCGGGTGACGAGTCGCTCCTCGAAGAGGGGGAAGAAGGACTCATCAAAACTCTCCGGGTTGACCTCGACCGTCACTTCGCGCGGTCTCCCCTGCCTCTGGGCGGCAGTCAAGAGGAGACGCAGGTTCTCCACCGTGAGGTTGGCGGGATCCCCGCCCCCGATGTAGAGGGTGTAAAACGGCGCATCCCGTGTACCAAGCTGATCGATTTCAGAGACAAGGCGCTCGGTATAGGAAGCGACCCTCCCCTCCCACACCGCCGTGGGCTCGGAGTAGAAGCCGCAGTAGGAACAGCGGCTCTTGCACATCGGGATATGGAGGTAGAGGGAGAGGTCGCCGGGAGGCAGGGAGAACACTACTTGTTCCCCAGATAGGCGATGCGCCCGAGTGGCCAGAAGCGGAGGCGTACGCTGCCGTTGATTTTCTTCTGCGATACCGGGCCGAAGTAGCGTCCGTCACGGCTGTTGTCGCGGTTGTCACCCAAGGGGAGGATGTGGTTCTCGGGAACATAGATGCCCCGCTCATAGGAGGCCCACTGTGAACGCGTTTCGAAGGCGGAGGGATCGAGCAGGCTCTCGGTGCGCTTCTGGCTCTCCTCGAAGGCATAGACGTCGTCGGGGTAGTTGTCCTGGGCCACCAGGGCGTAGTCGTTCTTGAGGTAGGTGGGTACGTTCTGCAGATCGAGGCCCGCCTCCTGGTAGCCATAGAGGGCGCCCCAGGCACGGATGCCGGGATAGAGGGTATCATCGACGCTGCGGTGCGGGCCGTTGACGAGGCCGAGATCGCTGCGGAATTTCTTCTCCTCGATCCACTCGTTCCCGCCGGCCGCCCTGATGAGCACCTTGCCGTCGGTGAAGCGCACCGTCTCGCCGGGCAGCCCGACGGCCCGCTTGACGTAGAGGCGCTCGGCGATCGAGCCGTCATCCTTGCGGTCGATGTTCACGAGGCTGAAGGTGCCCATGTAGAGAATCTGGCTCAGGATATCGAAGATCGGGCCACGGCTGACGTACTCCGGGTTGTAGAAGGTGATGATCTGGTCACGGGAGACCTGCCGGTTGGCGCTGAGCACCTTCGGGCCACCGGGGTAGACTTCGATGCCGTAGATGGTCTTGCTGACGAAGACCCGGTCGCCGACGTTCAGCGTCGAGACCATCGAGGGCGAGGGGATGACGAAGAGCTGGAAGAGGTACTGGTTGATCAGGAGGACGGCGAAGACCGCGAAGACCAGGGCGTCCGCCCAGCCGCGCACTTCGCCCCAGAAGGTCCGCTTCACCTTGGTCGTGGCAGCCAAGAGGCGCCGCGCCTTGCCCTTGGTGAGGATTTTGACCGCCTTGTGTTCCACTACGTCGAAGAGCCGTTGCATGGCTTGACGCTATCACAATCACCTTCAGTTGACAAGCCAATCGGAGAAAGCTACCTTACACTCATGAAGAAGCGTATCGACCTGCCTCAGGTAAGCGACGTCACCCTCCCTGAGGTTTTTCATCTCAGGCCCGGCGTCTGGATCCTCATCCTCCTCGCCATCCTTCTCATCGTGGTGATCTTTGTCTGCGCCTTCCTCCCCGGCATCATCAAAGGGGGGCGATACGTGACCTTCAAGTCTCCCCTCTCAGAGAGCGGCGTCATCCTGGATGGCACCTATCTCGGCTCAGCCGACCACCAATACTTCATCAAGAGCGGCGACCACACCGTCACATTGACCAAGGGTGGGGTCGAGTATGCCACGACGGTGGTCACCATCGACCATCCGGTCTTCCTTACCTGGCTCTTTCATCGCACCCGGGACATCACCATACCCGTGGATCCACTGACCAAGGCACAAACAGAGGCCATCATTCGCTTCGACCTTGAGGAGATCCAGATGGCGAGCGCCATCCTCGAGTGGACGATGGTGACCCGCTACGCCCCGCTCTATGCGAACCTCGCCCAAGACCTGGAAGCCTTGGGCATCGATGCACAGACGAGGGACGACGCCATAAAATTCTCCCTCTATTACATCACCACACAGGAGATGCTCGACGATGCGATGGGCGCCTTTGGGGGCCATCGTGGGGAGAAGATCCAAGCCATGCTCACGATGGCACAAGCGGTCATCAACGGGAACGCGTCCCCCTCGCCGAGCGCGGCAAAGTCCCCGCTTTCGGCCACAACCAGACAATCCTCTTTGACAACCGACCTCTTCTCCGTCGAGGGGACCGCCTACCCTGCCCTCACCATCACCATGGGCAGGGAAACTGAGCGCTCCTACCCCGCCCTCAAGGAGATGGAGGTCACCGTCACCACCCCACCCTTTGTCCTAGCGAACCTGCCGGTGACCCTCACCATGTGGGCCCACTTCATCGATGAGAATCCCCAGTGGGCGAAGAGCAACAAGGAAGCGCTCAGACAGCAGGGCTTGGTCGACTCCTCCTATCTTGCCGGCTTGGCGCCATCGACGATCTTCGTCACCAGCCGACCGGTCACCAACATCAGTTACTGGGCGGGCGAGGCATTCTGCGCCTGGCTCTCGCAAAAGAGCGGCAAAGAGGTCTTCCTCCCCACCGAGGCGATGTTCAGCGTGGCGGCAGAGACGCATCCGAATCTTGTCCATCACGGCTCCTTGACCCCAAGTCCCTCATCCACTCCCCCATCGATGCTCCTCGGCGGGGTATGGGAGATCACCCACACTCCGTTCATTCCCCTGGCCCGGCTCTTTGATTACGATGAAGCGCAAGATCTCCATACCGCCTTCGCCCTCACACCGTCGCCCATCGTGAAGGGGGGCAGTTATCTCAGCGACAGCGCCTCCATAACCGCCGAGAGTGTCGGAGCGGTGCCTCCCGAGGCGTGCGGCGACCAGATCGGCGTACGCATCGCCTGGTATGAATAAATGAAACACGACAAATCGAACTACAAGCTGCTGCAGAAGAACAAAAAGGCGTACTTCAACTACGAGGTCATCGAAGACCTTGAGTGCGGCATCGCACTCGTCGGTACCGAGGTGAAGAGCATACGCGAGGGGCGCTTCAGCTTCGCCGACTCCTATGTGACCATCAAGGGGAACACGCTGACGCTCGTGGCGCTGCACATCCAGCCGTATACGCACGGCAACATTCATAACCACGAGGTACAGCGCCCCCGCCGCCTCCTGGCCCATAAGCAGGAAGTCAAACGCCTGAGGCGCAAGGTGGAGGAGAAGGGCTTCACCCTCATCCCCACCGCGATCTATCTCAGGGGCAATCTGGTGAAGGTCCAGATCTCCCTCTGTAGAGGAAAGAAGCTCCATGACAAGCGTGAGGCTACCAAGGAACGCGATCTCAATCGCGATGTACGGCGTGAATTGAAACAACTGCAATACTGAGTCTCATCAGCGACATCCCCCTCTTTCTTGAGGGGGATTTTTATCGAAAAAAAAAGATGCAGATATCTGTATCTCTATATTATTGTACACTATAATATTTTTCCTTCTTGTATATTTTATTGTATATCTATTATTATACGTATTATATTGTATATCTTTATATCTGTTTTTTCACATTCTTAAAACTTTTTATACTTGTAATCATGTTATTAACATTATATTAATTGCTTTTTCTGCTTTTTGCTGTTTATTATTTCTTTTTAGTATTTTTATAAGTATATTTTAGTTTCATTATATACTATATAATATTTCTTTGTGAATTTCTTAACTGCATATTCCACGTATATTTATTGTATATGTTATAAATATACAGATAAAATACGACAGTACGCTCATATCTTCTTACTGTGTACTAGTAAGAAGATAAAAATCATATTACGAGACAATAGCCTTTTATTTTCTTATATATAGGTTAATTATAAAGTTTCTATTGCTTGAATAAATTTCTCTTAGTATACTGATTGAACTGATTATTGAACAAATTGCTTTGCCGGAGGCTTGCCATGGCTACCCCTGCCCCATTCACGCTCTGCAGGATTCGACAGAACGAACGCGTGTATTTCTATGCCTTGTTCCGCGATCCGGAGAGCGGGAAGCGGACCAACAAGAAGAGCGTCGAACGGCTGCGCACCCGACTGGGGATCTTCAGCGATAAGCCGATCAGTCGTCGTGACGAGGCTATCCGTATCTGCCAACAAGCTTTGGAGGCTGGGTTGATCTTCGATCGTGATGAGAAAATCCTCATGCGCGAGTATCTGGTGCAGTTCTACAGCTGGGAGGAGAGTGAATATATCAAGCGGCGGAATCTCCTCTCTGTGGGAAGCATCGGCAAAGATTACGTCCATACCCGGCAAAATTTGATCAAAAACCATCTTTTGAAGCATATTAAACCAAATCTGTTACTATCTGCAGTAACGCTTGGCATGGTTGAAGATTGGCAGTTCTCTCTGGTGGAGAGCGGGGAAATTTCTCACAGCACCATCAATGTGATCATGACCGCTGTGATCGCAGCGCTTCGGGAAGCACAACGGAGGGGCAAGCTCTCCCCGTCTGTAGTATTGGAGTTGAAGCACCTTGATGTCATGCACAAGGCGCGGGGAATCCTGACTGAGGAGGAGACCGCACGCTTTTTGCAATACGCCAAGGAGGAGAGCGAGAAGCGCATCTACCTCGCCTGCCTCCTCTCCTTGGTGACGGGGATGCGCAGCGGGGAGCTTCGGGCGCTGAGAGTCGATGCGCTCTGTGGCGACATGATCGTCGTCGACCAGGCGTATGCCGACCAGGCAGGGCTGAAGGCACCGAAGGGCAAGATCACCCGCCATGTCCCCTGCCCTCTCTGGCTCATCAGTGCATTGGAGACGCTGGCAGCGGAGAATCCGTACGAGAGTGAGCATCACCTCGTCTTCTGGAGCAAGCGCGGCGGAGGCTTTGTCTCCAGCCACTACTTCAGCAGTCGCTTCAAGGAGGAGCTGGTTCGGTCAGGTGTGCTCGATGAGCGGGCAATTGAGGAGCGGAACATCAGCTTCCACTCGCTGCGCCATATGGCAAACACCCTGCTCAGGGGCTCCATCGACGAACACCTGTTGCGCCTCACCATCGGGCATAGCAGCGTCCGCCTCTCCGACCTCTATACGCACCTGAGCGAACGTGGCCTCCAGAGTGTCGCCCTCGCCCAGGAGCGCACCATCTTGACGCTCCTCGGCCCATCAGAAGAAGCGGTGGAGGGTGATGAAGAGGAGGAGGAAAAGGATGTTGAGGAGGGAGAACAACAACAGGTAGCGCAGCGTCTTTCCCTCAGTGTGCGTGCTGAAGAGGCGGAAGGAGATGACTGATGCCATCGAGGCGATAAGGGTGCCGCAGCCACCGACGTTCACCCCCTTGAGCAGCTCGAGGGCGTTGTCGGTGAATTGGGAGAGGAGCAGAGTCGCCGGCACGTTCGAGAGCACTTGGCTGAGAGCGAGGGAGAGGAAGAACTCCCTTCCCTTCAGATGCTCTGCAAAGAACGTTTCGACAGACGGGAGGGAAGAGAGGTTTCCCACCAGGATGAAGAGGGCGATGAAGGTGGCCAAGAGGGAGTAGTCGACGGTTCGGTAGAGACGTTTCTCGCTGGCTACGGCAACGATGGTTACCCCGAGGGGCCAGGGGATGCGGTGAAAGACCGTGGCGATCGCCACGGCGAAGAGGGCGAGGTAGCGGGTGACATGGAGGGCTGAGAGCGCTTCGCTTTCGGTAGCGGGCCCAGATTTTGGGCTCTTTGTCCGTGGAACCGCGAGGAGCAAGAGGGTGAGCAGGATCAGAGCGGAGACGACGTACGGGAGCATGACCCGTGCGATGGTCATCGCGGAGAGGCGGTAGTGGTTGTACAAGAAGAGGTTCTGGGGGTTGCCCACCGGGGTGAGGGCACTGCCGACATTGGCGGCGATGGTCTCCAAGATGATGACGTACATGAGGGAGCGCTCCTCACCGCTTCCGGTGAAGGCGATGATGGTGAGCGGGACGAAGGTGATGAGGGCCACATCGTTGGTGATGAGCATCGAGGAGAAGAAGGTCAGGGCCACCAAGGAGAAGGCAACCCCTCGAAGATCGGCGGTGACGGTGAGCAGCGCGTCGGAGAGGGCCTTGAGCACGCGGTGATGTTCAAACCCCGAGACGATGAGCATCAGGGCGAAGAGCACGGCGATGGTCTGCCAATCGATAGAGGCGGCGTACAGGGCACTGGGAGGAACCACGATCATGGAGGCGAGGGCGAGGAATACGGAGATGATGAGCACCGGCTCCTTCTTCAGCAGACCATACACCCACCGCTTCTCCATCCCCTGCCTCCACCTGCTGCAGTGAGCATACCGGACTTCGGCCAAGATTGGCAATCGGAAGTGCTTTTTCTTTCGTTTCTTGGCCAAGGGGTGGTTTAATTGCCTCATTTGGTGTGTTACAGTGTTGGTATACATATGACAGGAGGGATGGGATGAGAGTAGCTGTACTTGGAGACATTCATGGAAATCTTCGTGCATTGGAGGCAGTGCTCTCCGATGTGAAGACATCAGATGTCGATCAGTTCATCTTTCTCGGTGATCTGGTATACAACGGTCTCGATCCCCAACTCTGCTATGATTTATTGATGGAAACAAAACCGCTGGTCTGTATCAAGGGCAACAGCGATGAATACCTGGAGCAGATCCCCTCCTTCACGGTCAAGAACAAAGACGATGAGCAGCTGCTCAAGCTCTATAAATACTCGGCGATACGCTTGCGCGACGGGGCGAAGGCAGATGTCGCCGCCTTCAAGGAGAGTGAACGCCTCGACCTTGAGGGGATCTCCTTCCTCGCCTGTCACGGCTCTCCCTACTCCAATACCGAGTGCCTGCTTGAGCGCAAGCCGTTCGCCCCGCTGTTGTCCAAGCGGTTGGCCTCCGAGAAGGTCGATGTGGTGCTCAGCGCCCATACCCATGTACCGGCCGACTTCTCCCGTGAGGGCATCCGATTCATCAACCCGGGAGCCGTCGGCTACTCCTTCGACGGCGACACCCGCCCGAGCTGGGCGCTGCTCACCCTCGACAAGGGGGTGATGAACGTCAAGATCAAGCGGGTGGAGTATGAGATCAACCGCTACAAGATGGAGGTGGAGCACGCCATCCAGAGCTTCCCCCTCTTCAAGGGCCTCCTCTACGCCCTCGACCATGGCAGGATGCTGATC
>ERZ795030.2376-NODE-2376-length-22588-cov-5.565570_pt1 | contig 22588 bp, 15 predicted proteins | sample MGYA00375122_ERZ795030 | MGnify/ENA primary metagenome ERZ795030 (study PRJEB30165, sample SAMN05720146) | activated sludge metagenome | isolation source: anaerobic digester from wastewater treatment plant | place: Japan | collected 2015-04-20 ... | reverse complement strand
AGACGGTGATCATCTGGCCGCGGGCGTCGCGGACGACTTCCAGCTCCATTTCCTCCCAGCCCAGCACCGATTCCTCGACCAGGATCAGGCCGGCCATGCTGGCCGAGATCCCCCGGCTGGCGACCACGCGCAGCTCCTCCTGGTTGTAAACCAGGCCGCCGCCGGTCCCCCCCAGCGTGTAGGCGGGCCGGATCACGACGGGGTAACCCAACTCGGCGGCGATCCGCTCAGCGTCGTCGACGGAATAGGCCGGTTCGCTGCGCGGCAGGTCGATCCCCAGGGCGTTCATCGTCGCCTTGAAGGCGATCCGATCCTCGCCCCGCTCGATCGCCTCCACTTCCACACCGATCACCTGGACGCCGTGGCGCGCCAGAACGCCGGCGCGGGCCAGTTCGGCGCACAGATTCAGACCGGTCTGGCCGCCCAGATTGGGCAGCAGGGCGTCGGGGCGTTCCCGCTCGATGATCCGGGTCAGGGTGGCCACGTTGAGCGGCTCGATATAGGTCGCGTCGGCCATGCCGGGATCGGTCATGATCGTGGCCGGATTGGAATTGACCAGCACAATTTCGTAGCCGAGTTCACGCAGCGCCTTGCAGGCCTGCGTGCCCGAGTAGTCGAATTCGCAGGCCTGGCCGATGACGATCGGTCCGGAGCCGATGATCAAAACCTTGTGGAAGTCGCTGCGCTTGGGCATCGATGGCGTAACCCCCCCGACGAAATCGGATAGTTATACCTGAAAGCAGGGCGCCCGATCAACCTAACTCTGAATCCATTGCCCGTCTCTCATCCCGTCCCTCGGCCCTTGTCCTCGTGATCGATTCCAGAGGTTCTGCCGTCCCTGCGGGACTCTGTCGCTATGGGCATCCCGGTTCCCGCCACTGAAGTAGCGGGCTGAAGTCTGCCATCCCTGACGGGACTGCCCTGCTGATCGAACCGGCAAGGCCTGGATCGTTCGAATCGGCCATTCACCCCTCATTTTCGTTGCGAACCGCTGTTCATGGGCAGTTCGTGATCGCCCCCAACGGCCGACCCCCAAATTCGGCTCTCGTCCTCGGCTCTCGAAAACCGCTGGTCTTCCATTCGTTGAGCTTCCCCCAAAAAAAATCAATTTTCCGCTCAAGTCGCCTCCCGCAACCGCCGATAGACGGACCAGGGGGGATAGACTCAGGAGGAGGCCCCGTCCCTTCCGTCAATCCGCCGGAACGCTCGCCGAGCCGATTCCGGCGCCGTGAACGGGGGTCGGTCGTGTACAGCGCGATCTCCTCGCTCTCCTCCGGGTTGCAGCATGCCGAACGAGGCTTTGCCTCGGCGGCCCGCACGGTTGCGTATGCTCCGGCAACGGGCGAGGAGCAGATTCGCGCGGTGGACGGAGCCGAGGCCAACTCGCGCGCCGCCATCGACTCCCACCGGCGCGACCCCCGTCAAGCCGTCTTCCGCCGGCGGGAAGCCGAAGCCGCCGCCGAAGTGATCCGCCGCCAGCGCGCGTTCGAATCGTCCGCCGTGGCGCTGCGCCGGCTCGACCAGACCGTCGGGACGCTGCTCGACGTCGAGGCGTGAAGCGCTCGCTCCGCTTTTTCATTCCGCGAATCAACATTGTCACATGAAAGCCGCGAAATCCGTCGGATCGGTCGGATCCGACGGATTTCCGCCTGCCGCTCGTGAGGGAGGCCATTGACCCGCTCGCGCGTCTGGGTCAGGATGGGAACCGAGGCCGCATCGGAGTGAAGCCAGCCCGGAGTTCATGGCCGCGCGGGGCCGCCAGCCCCGGGAAGATTCGCACGGCGGGAGGCGGGGGAGGATGAATCGCGAGCGCAAGATCGGCTGGGGCATCCTCGCCGCGGCGGCGCTGGCGGCGGTGATCGCCGTCGGCATGTTTCTGGCCCACGAGTCGGCCAGCCTCTACTTCACGCTGGTCTTCGATGACGCCAAAGGCTTGCAGGCGGGCGACCGCGTCCAGCTCAACGGCGTCGATATCGGCGTCGTCAAGGTGGTCCAGCTTCACACCGACCCGTCGCCGCGGGTCGACGTGCGCGTGAAGATCGAGCCGGAGCACGCCGAGAAGGTGCGCGCCGACGCCACGGCGATCATCTCCAGCACCTCGTTCCCCAACGTCTCGGGGCAGAAGGTGGTCGAGATTCACAACAGCGAAACGCAGCCCCCGGCGCCGCCGATGCAGGACGACGCCGTCGTCTACGGCCAGAACGGCGCGCTCGGCTTGCAGGCGTGGAAACTGAAGCAGTCGCTCAGCAGCGGCGCCGATTCGCTGATGAAACAGGTCGGCGCGCTGGGCGAGCAGGCCGCCGAACTGGCCGCTGAGCTGAGCGAGATGGCGACGAGCCCGCAGGTGCAGGAGGCCATCGGCGAACTGCGCGGGTTCCTCGCCACGATGAAGGAGGAGGGCAAGCAGGCGCTGGCCGAGCTGGAGGCGAAGTGGCCCGAACTGAAGCGCCAGATCGACCCGGTGCTCAATGAACTGCGCGACTTCGGCCGCGAATACATCGCCGAGCAGATCCGCGCGCTGATCGAGGAAATCGAGCGGACGCTGCGGGCCTGGCGCGGCGAAGTGGAACCGGCCGCTTCAACCCCCGCCCCGGCGGTCGAAGGCGAAGTGACTTGAGGAAAAGAGTGAAGAGCCAGGACGAGGGGGACGGACGCGCGTCCGTTGTGTCCCGTAGGTCCTTGATGTCCCTTGCGTCCATTCCCTGATCGTCGATCACGACGACGAGGGACGATGTTATGTGTCAGGCCGGAAGGTAGATGGCGAAGATGGCCGATTCGCCGGGGGCGGATTCCAGTTCGATGTCGCCGCCGTGCTCGCGAATCAGCTTGCGCGTGACGGCGAGCCCCAGGCCGGTCCCCTTGGAACCCTTGGTCGAGAAGAACGGTTCGAAAATCGTGGTGTGGTTTTCGGCGGCGATGCCCGGCCCGGAATCGCAGACGCGGATCACGGCCGCCGCGGTCGCGTCGCCGCCGCGCAGCCGGTTGAGCGCCGCCGGCGCCGTCGCGGTCTCGGCCGTCACCCACACGCGGCCGCCCTTGGGCGTCGCGTCCAAGGCATTGCCCACCAGATTCAGCAGGCAGCGGAAAAGCTGTTGACCGTCACCGTCGACGAAGGCGGCATCGGCGTCGACCTGGCTTTCGAGCGCGATTTCGCGCTGCGCCGCCTCGCCGCGCACGGTGTTGAACACTTCCTCGATCAGTGAGTTGAGCGGCAGGCGGGCCTTCGCCGGCGTGCGCTCCTTCGAATAGTCGAGCATGTCGAGCATGATCGAGCTGATGCGCTCGACATTGCGGCCGAGGATGTCGCGCCCCTTGCCCAGCATCTCCCAGTTCTGGCTGCCGGTCGCCATGTCGATCAGGGAAAGGCCGCCGCGCACGCCGGTCAGGATGTTCTTGATGCAGTGGCTGATGCCGGCGACGGTCTGGCCGATCGCGGCGAGCCGCTCGCTGCGCAGGTTCGCTTCGTGCAGGCGCGAGTTTTCGATGAAGATGGCGGCATGACTCGTCAGCAGCACCATCGTCTCCAGGTCGGCGTCGTGGAACGGACCGAGCTCCGGATCGAGCCGATTCAGGTTGATCGTGCCCAGGACGCGGCCGCGCGCGCGCAGCGGCACGCACATCGAGGAGACGATCCGGCGCGTGTTGTCCAGCGGGCGATACTCGTTGCCGCCCCCCTGGTCGTTCAGAATCAGCGGCTGATTGTGTTCAATCACGTACTCGGCGATCGAGCCGCGCCGCGCGATGTAGCCCTTGCGCACCATCTCCTCGGGCAGGCCGATGCTGGCCAGCATCTGCAGCCGATCCTGGTGCTCGTCGAAGAGCAGGATCGATCCCTGCTGGGCCTGCATTTCCTGAGTCGTCTGCTCCAGGATCGTCTGAAGCACCGTATGCAGTTCCAGGCTCGACCCGAGCGCTTCGGTGATCTTGAGCAGCGAGGCGAACAGCGAGGGGAGCGACGCCGCGGGCGTGATCATCTCGGGTTGCAGACGGACAATCGCCATGGTTATCGGTCCCAGTCAGCGGCGGGAAGTCGCGGCCCGTCGAGTTTCCATTCCCCGGCAGCGGGTACGGTCCACACTCTCGTTTCGACTGATCCGAACCAATTCTTTAGTCCCCAAGCAGTTTGGTCAGCCGGCCGCGCAGCCGCAGGATCGCCTTGGTGTGGATCTGCGAGACCCGGCTTTCGGTGATCGAGAGGATCTCCCCGATTTCCTTCATCGTCAGTTCTTCGTAGTAATAGAGCGAAATGACGAGCCGTTCCTTCTCGGGCAACTGGTCGATGGCGTCGGCCACGATCTTGTAGACCTGGTCCAGGTTCATCACCTGGGCGGGGCTCATGTGTTCGGGGTCGGCCAGGTATTCCAGCAGGTTGCGCTCGAAGTTCTCGTCGTGGTCGCCGCCCTGGAGTTCGTCCAGGCTGATCAGGGCGACGCCGCGGGCTTCGCGCACCAACTGGTCGAATTCCTCCAGGCTGATGCCGAGGAACTCCATCATCTCGGCGTCGGAGGCCGCCCGGCCCAGCATCTGCTCCAGTTCGGCGTAGGCCCGCTCCAGCCGGCTGGCCTTCTGGCGGGTCGAGCGCGGCACCCAGTCCAGCGCGCGCAGCTCGTCCAGGATCGCCCCCTTGATGCGGAATTCGGCGTAAGTCTTGAACTTGATCTTGCGGCTGGCGTCGAACTTCTCGATCGCGTCGATCAGGCCGATGATCCCCGAGTTGATCAGGTCGTTCAGCTCGATGTGGCTGGGCAGCCGGCTGGCGATGCGACTGGCCACGAACTTGACCAGCGGCAGGTACTCCACAATCATCTCGTTGCGCGCCTCAAGGCTGGTCTTGGCCGCTTCGGCGTAGGCCGTGCGCGGCGTCTTGACCTTGGCTTTGGGCTTGACGGGCGGTGCGGCGTCCTCCGCCTGAACCGGCGTGACCGCCGGCGCCGCCGTCTGGATCTTGCGGCGCCGCCCCTTGGCGGGCGCGTAGGTGACTGCTCCACTCATTGTATCCATCCTCCTGATCGTGGCCGGCCCGGCGTCTGACTTCCTGTCCCGTCCGGCTGGGCTATCCGTGGTGTGTTGCATGGGCGTCACGCCCCAGGGGAGCCGGGCTCCCGTTCAGTGGCCCGCGGCAGCCGGTCCGCCCAGCAGATTGCGCCAGAGCAGTCCCAGATCGCTGTCCATCGGGTTGTGCGGCATCGCGGTGATCTGCTTTGCCACTTTCCGCAGGCTGGCGCTGGCCGGCCCGTCGGGAAACGCTTCGACAAACGGGCGCTGCATGCGCACCGACTCGCGCAACTGGCGGTCGTGCAGCACGTGGCCCAGGTAGTCGAGGGAAACATTCAGAAACCGGTCGGCGACGCGCGTCAGCTTCTCAAAGACCTCCAGCCCTTCGGCCTCGGTCCGCACGTCGTTGGCCAGCACCTTGAACCGGCGCTGGTGGTAGTCGCGCGACAGGACCTTGATCAGCGCGTAGGCGTCGGTCAGCGACGTCGGCTCCGGCGTCAGCACGACGACGATCGTCTGCGCCGCCAGGTTGAAATAGATCACGTTATTGGAAATCCCGGCGCCGGTGTCGATCAGCAGGTAATCGAAATCCTCCTGCAGCCCCTCCAGTTCCTGCAGCAGGCGGATCTTCTGCGCGTCGCTCAGGTCGGTGATCGAGCTGATGCCGCTGCTGGCGGGCAGGACGCGCAGGCCGCCGGGGGCGCGCGTCAGGATCTCGCCAAGCCGTTTCTCGCCGCTCAGCACGTGGCTCAGGTTGAAATCGGGATGCAGGCCGAGGATCACGTCGATGTTGGCCAGGCCCAGGTCGGCGTCGAGGACCATCACGCGGCGGCGCCCCTCGCGCAGCAGCAGGCCCAGATTGGCCGTCAGGTTGGTCTTGCCGACGCCCCCCTTGCCGCTGGTGACGGTGATCACGTGGGGGACGTGCCGCACGATGGGGCGGCCAGCGGCGGCCTGAATGCGGGGGCGGCGAATGGTTGAGGTCGTCAGCGCGCTCATGCCCGCACTCCGCCGGTCAACCGGTGCGCGCCCAGCGCGGCATCGCCGGCGGCAGCCGGCGCCAGCACCTGTTCCCAAAGAGTGGCGGAACTGGCTGGCACCCAATCCTGGGGCACCCGTTGTCCCGTGGCGAAGCCGGCGATGTTCCAGGTTCCATCCATCGTCAGATTCACAATCCCTCCGTGGCGTTCGGTCTCGTCCAGTTTGGTAAACACAATTCCCCGGGCGCCGAAATCGCGCGCCCGGCGCATGGCGCTGGCGGCGGCGCTTTCGTGCTGGGTGGTCGGCATGACCAGCAGCGTGTTCAGGTCGGGGCATTGAGCAACGATTGAGCCATAGAGCCGGCCGACCGGGGAGTCGGGCGGCATCCCCCCGGGGGTATCGATCCCGACCCAGTCGAAGCGGTCCCAGGTCTCCATGCAGGCCCTTACATCTTCTTGAGTTACGGCTTCCTGAATTTCGATTCCCATGAGGCGGGCGAGCTTGCGCCACTGTTCCGTGGCGCCGAACCGCTGCGCGTCGAGCGTCACAATGACGGGATTCTGACGTTTTTCGTGACGGATAATTGACGAAAGCTTGGCCAATGACGTCGTTTTTCCGCCGCCCGTCGGACCCACCAGACCGACCATATGCGGCCGGCCCAGCGCCCCTCCGCTCTGGCACGCCGCGCCGATCGCCTCCGCTTCGCTCTGGCCCTCCAGCCAGGCCAGCCACAACCACTCGCGCAGCGACTCGCCCTCCATCCGCGCGGCGGGGCCGCCCTGGCTGTGGGCCAGGTAGTGCCGCAGCGCGGGTGAGGCCGTGCGCCAGTTGAGCCACCGGCGAAAGTGGGGGCTCAGCACCCGGTGATCCACGCCCAGCGCGATCAGATCATGATAGTCCCGCAGGTCGATGCCCTGGGCGGCCGCCGCGGCGGGATCGCCCTCCGCCGCCGGCTCCTCGAGCAACTGGCGCAACTGGCGACGCAACAGGCCGAGATCCTCCAGCACGTTGTGGCTCGTCGCCGGGGGAACGGCCGCCGGCCGGGGGACGGCGGGCGAAGTCTGCGCCGAGTGGCTGGACCAGACGCGCGGCGCGGCCGGCGCGGCGGCCGCCTCCGGCGGGTCCGCGATCGGGGTCTCCATGGCGGGTCTCCTCCCTCGTTCGCCGCGGCGGGCGGCGGTGGCGGCCGGAGCGGCCGCCATGACGGCGCCGTGGGCTTCGCGCACGGCGGTGATCTCGTACCTGGCGCCGGGGTTCATCCGGGCCGCCGCGCAATCGGCCTCCAGCGTGCGCGTTTCGAGAATCAGGGCGTCGGGACCGAGCTGGCGGCGCACGCGCGCCAGCGTGCCGCCAATCGTGCGGCCATAGAACTTACACAGCTGCATGACTCATCCCCACGATGCCGAGAGTTTCGACCTGAACGGTCGGCGGAATTTCGTTGTGCGAGAGAATGACCAGTTGCGGGAAGAACTTCTCCACCAGCCGGCGCAGCGGCGCGCGGCAGGCCGGCAGGCACGTCAGCACGGGGGTGTCCATCTGAACGCTCCACTGTTCGAGCGCCTGCTCCAGCGTCGTCAGGATGCGCTGCGCCGTCTCCGGCTCGAGCGTCACCATGATCCCCTGGTCGGTCATCTTGGTGCCGCGCATCAGCGCCTCTTCGATGTCGCGATCGAGCATCAGCACCTGCATCCGGCCGTCCTCGAGCTGATACGGCCGCGTGATGTGGCGGGCCAGCGCCTGGCGGACGTACTCGGTCAGCATGTCGGGGTCGCGCACGGTCGGCGCGCGCTCGGCCAGCGTCTCGATGATCGTCAGCATGTCGCGGATCGTGACCCGCTCCAGCAACAGGTTCTGCAGGACCTTCTGGATCAGCCCCAGCGAGAGCACCTCGGGGACGACCCCCTCGATCACCTTGGGGAATTTCTTCGCCAGGGCGTCGATCAGGTTCTGCACTTCCTGGCGGGTCAGCAGCTCGTGCGCATGGCGCTTGAGCACCTCGGTCAGGTGCGTCGCGATGATCGTAGATTGATCGACGACGGTGTAGCCCAGCGCCTGGGCGTCGTCGCGGCGGCTGTCGGGAATCCAGATCGCGGGCAGGCCGAACGCCGGTTCGACCGTCGGCACGCCGCCCAGCTCGCTGCCGTCGCTGTCCTCGGCGGCCATCGCCAGCAGGTGTCCCTGGCGCATGTCGAACCGCGCCACGACCGACCCCTTGATCAGGATCGCGTAGGTGTGGGGACGCAGCTCCAGGTTGTCGCGGATGTGGACCGGCGGGACGACGAAGCCCCAATCCTGGGCGAACTGGCGGCGCAGCGACTTGATCCGGTCGAGCAGATCGCCCTGCTGCGACGAATCGACCAGGCTGATCAGGCCGTAACCGACCTCCAGCGAGACGAGGTCCAGCGGCATGAGCGCGTCGCTCGGTTCGGCCGCCTTGTCCTCCAGGCGCCGCTGTTCTTCCGCGGCGGCGAGCTCGGCGCGCTGCTGCTCGCTCTGGCGCGCCAGCGCCTTGCGCGCCGTCCAGGCGGCAAAACCGGTCATCCCCGAGAGGATCACGAACGGCAGGAAGGGCATGCCCGGGATCAGCGCAAAGACGATCAGCATGCCGGCCGCCACGCCCATCGCCTTGGGCTGGAACAGGACCTGGCGGCTGACCGACGCGCTCAGGTTGGACTCCGAGGCGGCCCGCGTGACGACCAGACCGGCCGCCGTCGAAACGATCAGCGAGGGGATCTGCGAGACCAGGCCGTCGCCCACCGTCAGCAGCGCGTAGATCTGCGCCGCCCGGCTGACCGACAGGCCGTGCTGCAGGATGCCGATGACCAGGCCGCCGATCAGATTGATCACCAGGATGATGATGCCGGCGATGGCGTCGCCGCGGACGAACTTGCTGGCGCCGTCCATGGCGCCGTAAAAGTCGGCCTCCAGTTCGATCTGCTTGCGCCGCTCGCGCGCCTGGTCCTCGGTCAGCAGGCCGGCGTTCAGGTCGGCGTCGATCGACATCTGCTTGCCGGGCATCGCGTCGAGGGTGAACCGGGCCGACACCTCGGCGACGCGCCCGGCGCCCTTGGTGATGACGATGAAATTGATGACGATCAGGATGCCGAAGATGATCAGGCCGACGACGTAATTGCCGCCGACGACGAAATTGCCGAACGATTCGATCAGGCCGCCCGCCGCGTGCGTTCCTTCGTTGCCGCGCAGCAGGATCAGCCGCGTCGTGCCGACGTTGAGCGCCAGGCGGAAGAGCGTCGCCACCAGCAGCAGGCTGGGGAAGACCGAAAAGTCGAGCGGCTTTTCCGTATAAATCCCGACAAACAGGATCAGCAGCGAGGCCGTGATGCTGAGCGTCAGCAGCAGGTCCATCACGAACGGCGGCACCGGGACGATCATGATCAGCAGGATGCCGATGATCGCCAGCGGGAAGAGCGCATCCCGATTGCGCTGGAGCGCATGGAGGAACTGATTGGGGGAACCGGCTGGGGGAGCGATTGTCGCGGCCGAGGCCATCTGCCGTCGCCTTCGCAGGGGAATAGACAGTCAGATCCCTGACAACAGGGCTGCCGGCGGCGGATGATGCAACATGTCGGCCAGAAGCGGAATGAGCGCGATGAGCCAGGCGGAGAGGAGTCAGGGCCGCTCCGCCCGCGGAGGTCGTATATCATATAAATCATTTGATATCAGTCATGAATGTTCAAAGAAGGGCGCCCGCCGAGGCAGGCCGGCTGAAAGCGGCGATGGAGGTCCATACGAGATTTTGGCGTGAGAGCTGACAATAATTTGGCGAATTCCGGTCCAAGCAGCAGGCTGTTGGTCAAATAATTGACGAATCCAGCCCCGGTGCGGTCGCGGCGTTTCTCCCACCCGTATCTGCTCCTTCTCAGGTATCTCCTATGTCCCTGGGATCCGTTCCACCCTGCCGCGCCTAACCCGCGCAATCTGGAAAATTCATGATTATGCCATCAAGAAAGATCTTGCCTCGCCACGCCGGTTGCCTTACCCTTGCCTCCGCAGTCTGACAGTGTTTGCCGGTCACGCGCTGATCCAGCGGGGGTGACCCAACCGGGACGCCTGGCGGCCTTGAGTGCGTCCTTGTGCATCCGTCCAGGTGTTTCGCGAGGGTTTCCGTGGATCCATCGGTTTGCACCGCTCGGTCGGGAGCGTCGTGGCTGGCGCTGCTGTTGATCATCGCCTTCGCCTGCCGGCCTCCCTCGGCCGGCGCCCAAACCGACTTCAACGAAGACAGCCTGTTCGACGTCGGCGACGTCACCACGCTGGAGCTGCGCATCCGCCAGGCGCCCGCCGCCCCCGAGGACCAGCTTGAGCTGGACGTCAACCGCAGCGGGACGCTCGATCAGCTCGACCCGCGCCACCTGGCCAACGTCCTCATCGGCGCGGCCAATGCCCTGCCCGGCATCTTTATCGGCGGCGGCCTGGGCAACCTGTTCATCACGAACCAGGCGGCGCTGACGTTCGCTATCGAAATCGAGAATGCCAACGGCCCGTTCGAGGTTCTGCTCCGCTCGGGCGAGGTCCTTTTCTCGGGCATCACCAGCAAGACCGGCCAGATCACGCTGACCGATCTGGACGAAGGCGCCAACCTGATCGAGCTGATCTACCGCGACGATACGGGGACGTCGTTCACGCGGACGCTCGAAGTCCGGCGCGACGTGACCCCGCCGCAGCTGAGCATTGAAAGCCCGCTGCCCGACGTCGTCGTCCAGTCGCTCACGGTCGCCGTCACCGGCCAGGCGATCGACGAGCAGGGCCTGGCCGTCGTGACGGTCAACGGCGTGCCGATGACCCTGGAGTCCGACGGCAGCTTCCACGGCGAGGTACGGTTTCAGACGAGCGGGCCGGTGGCGTTGCGCGCCCGCGCGGTGGATACGGCGGGCAACGTGACGCGGGCCGAGCGGCTGATCGAAATGTATGTCTCGCCCCCCGACTCGATGACCGAAAGCGAGGTGCGGATCGACCTGCCGGCCGGCACAATCAACCGCAACGGCGAGGAAGCCTTCATCGACACCGAGCTCAACAGCGACATCAAGGCGTTGCTCGGCCCGGAGACCGAGGGGCTGGTCAACACGATGCCGGCCGAGGGACTGACCCGCGGGATCATCATCATGCCCAACGCGATGATGGTGTCGGTGGAGACGGGCGTGACGCCGGAGGAGGGCCTGCTGGGATCGCCCCCCGCGCCGATGTTCGCCAACCAGCCGGTGATCTCGCTGCAGAACACCAGCGGCGCCGACAATTCGATGCCGCTGTGGATCTTCCAGGTGATTCCCGACACCGACGGAGACGGCTTCCCCGAGCTGTCGCTGGCGGCGCGGGCCAAGGTGGCCGAGGACGGGCCGGCCGCCGGGCGCGTCGTGCCGATCGAACCCGAGGGCGACGATCCGCTGCCCGGCACGTTCAATCCCGAGATCCCCGTGTTCACCGAAACGACGCTCAAGCAGGTCGAATCGCTCGGCTCGATCCAGCGCTTGAAGCAGCGGATGAAGGCGCGCGAGGCGAAGGGCGAAACGCCCACCGCGCGCGTTACGTTCTATTGCTGCGCCGCGTCGGCCGTGATCCCCGTCAAGGGGAAGGTCCGCTGCGGCTCGCTGACGCTCGACGACGTGTTCTCGCGCCTGACCGACATTGAGGCGGAACTCTTCCTGTTGAAGGGCGACATCGACCGGCGCACCAAGCGCTTCAACGAGGCGGGGCTGGCCGGCGAGGATGCCGCCAAGGACATCCTCGGCGTGGCCAAGATCCCGGTGCTCGGCTCGAACCAGGTGATCGAGGTCCCGACGGTCGTCAACGGCAAGGCGTTCAGTTGCCTGAAGAACTTCGTCACCGGCGGCGCCGCCGCCATCCCCGAGGCGATCGGCAAGGTCGAGGATACGATCAAGGCGCTCGACGACATCCGCCTCCTGATCGGCCAGGAGGATCCGCCTCCGCCCGTCGCCGACATCGTCGCCCGCCTGGCCGAGCGCGGACTGGACTACCAGCACTACCACATCCTGCAGTCGGTGCTGCACTCCGACCTGACCCCCGGGGCGTTCGATGACGGGATCGAAAAGCTGACGCGGATCAAGCAGGCCAAGGTGATTCTGGGCAATATCGGCGCGGTCAAGGACTGCATCGGCCTGCTGACCGGCGTCACCAAGGTCATCTCGTCGTGGATCACGATCGAGTCGGAGGACGAGCTCTCCGACGCCGAATTCCGCCTCTACGACAACCTGCTGATGCGCTACAAGCGGATGCAGGACTGCAAGCGCCACCTGATCGCCGTGCAGGACGCGGCGCTCGAGGGGAGCGCGCTGCCCGGTTACCTCCAATACAAGACCGACCGCAAGGCCGTACTGGACGATCTCAACGGGCTGCAGGCATTCATCGGCAACAGCATGGATTGGGAGCATGCACTGCTTGACCTGACCGACGACCTGATCGCGCTGCTGGAAAAGAACGAGCAGCAGGTGACGCTGACGGAACTGGAGGCGCTGGTCGATCACTTCGAACAGACGCTGCTGATGGAGAAGAACCTGCTGGAGCGGCACGAGGAGGCCAAGAACGGCCTGGACGCCGTGATGCAGGTCAAGGAGCAACTGCCGGTGGTGGTGGCGCAGGCGACGGCGAAGAACGAGGCGGTCATCAGCTCGCTCGACGCGGCGGTGGCCGACCGCGGCGGCTACGCCGGCGCGAGTTTTTCGTTCGCGGGCGCCGGCGCTCCGTTCACCGTCGTCAGCGGCGCGGGGGGCGATTTCTCGCATTTCCTGTTCACCGACCTCGATGTGGACCCGATCGGCGGCGAAAACCGGATGGCGCGGCTGACCGGGCGCGACTACACCGGCGAGGCGGTCGCCGAGGACGGTCTGTACACGGGCGAATCTTCCGGCCAGGTGGAGACGCTGGAGTTCCCCTTCACGCAGTTCAGCACCGTCGATTTCGATGCCTCAATCGATATCGGCGACATCCTGCTCGGCGAATCGGTCGAGGATGCCGGCGGCCAGGCGCCGACGGTGCAGATCCTCTTCCCGCCCGCTGATTTCCAGATCCCCGCCGGGTTCCCCGTTCGCGTTCAGACCGAGGCGACCGACGATGTCGCCGTCCTGGGCGTGGAGGTGTCGGTCGACGGCGAATCGCAGATCGGCCTGCCCGGCGGCGTGAGCGAGGGGATTCTGCGCATGCCCGGGGAACTGGGGCCGGTGGTCATCAAGGCCGCGGCGATCGACCCCGGCGGACGGATCACGACCACCGAACGGACGGTCCAGATCGTCGATGCCGAAGGGGCGTTCGTCATCGATCCGCCCGCGATCCGGATCGAGGGGGGCGAGACGCAGGATTTCGAAGCGCTCTTCGCGGGCCTGCCCGCCAGCGGCGTCACCTGGAAGGTCAACGGGTTCCCCGGCGGCCAGCCGGCGGTGACCGGCACAATCGACGCGGCGGGATTTTATGACAGCGGTCCGGCCGATTTCGGCGGCGTCGCGGCCGCCCTGGTTCAGGTCTCGGCCGAACTGGACGCGTTCCCCGGCTTCGAAGCGAGCGCGCGCGTGGTGGTGGTCGATTCGCTTAATGTGATTGCCCCGCCGCTGGCGTTCAGTTTCCCCGCGCCCGGCGCGCCGGGGGGCCTGCTCAGTTCGCGGCCGCTGGCGTTCAGTTTCCCGGCGCCGGGGGCGCCCGGCGGGCATCTCGTCTCGACGCCGCTGGCGTTCAGCTTCCCCGCGCCCGGCGCACCGGGGGGCTGGCTGCCGACGCCGCCCGTGGCGTTCGAGCGGCAATAGCGGGGGACGGGCACGAGAGACGAGGGACGAATTCAGGACTGAGGGAAGAATCGCACGGGAAAAGGAGAATCGAACGATGAGAACCCTTTGGACGGGACTGGTCATGATCCTGGCGTGGGGCGCTGCCACGCTTGCCGCCTCCGCGCAGGGGCTCGCCTTCGACAGCGGCTCGGACGGCTCCGACGGCGAACTGGTCGTCCCCGACAGCACGGTTCAAGTGCTCAACATGAACGACGGGCTGCACGATGACGGGATCTACAATTTCACGAGTGTGACAATCAACGCCGGTGCAACGCTCGAAATCACGCCCAACGACAACAACACCCCGATCGTGATCCTCGTCCAGAACGATTTCATCATGGACTGCGCGGCGAAGATCCTCGTCAACGGCCGCGATGGCGGCATCCCGAATCCCGGCGTGGGTGGTCCGGGCGGGTTCGACGGCGGCGTCGGCGGCGTGGATAATGTCGTGCCGCAGTTGCCCGGACCGGGCCTGGGACCAGGCGGGGGCATCCCCAATCTGGAGGGGGACGACATGGGGCTGGACGGCGGGCGGAATAATTTCATGCGCCCCTCGCTCGTCCCGCTGATCGGCGGTTCGGGGGGCGGCGGCGCGTTCGCCACACTCGGCTCGGGCAACAGCGGCGGCGGCGGCGCGGGCGGCGGCGGCGCGATCCTGATCGCCGCCTCCGGCCGATTCGAACTGAGCACCTGTTCAGGGAGCCTGATCGACGCCTCGGGCGGCAACTCGCTCAATTCTGGCGGCTCCGTCCATTCGGGGGGCGGCGGCGCGGGCGGCGCGATCCGCATCATCGCCAGCCAGGTCGACGGCGGCTGGCTCATCGATGCCGAAGGGGGCGTGGGCGGCGGGACGTTCGGCGAAAAGGGGGGCGACGGCGAGGACGGCATCATCCGGATCGAGACCTTCCGCCTGACTCGCAATTTCAACATCGTGCGCGGCCGCATGTTCAACAGCCTGCCCGGCATCGTCGACGGGGATGCGGCCGACCTTTCCACGCTGCGCATCAGCAGCATCGGCGGCGTGGCCGTCCCCGACGACGCCGGCGCCAACGTGGCCCTGCCCGACGTGATCATCCCGGCCGGCGTGACCAATCCGGTCCGGATCGACGTCGAGGCAACCAATGTGACGCCGGGTCAGACGGCGATGGTGCGGTTGAACTACACGGGCAACGGCGGCCCGATCATCGAAGCCGAAACGTCGGCGCTGGCCGGCACCGCGGCGCTCTCGACGGCGTTTGTCGACGTGAACCTGGCCGCCGGCAGCGGCACGATCGCCGCCATCCTGCGCACCGACGCCTTCACGCCGCAGATTCCCCCCGCCGCGCCTCAGGAACAGGCCGCGCTGAACATTTTCGAGAACATGCGCGTGACGCTCGACGGTGAGCCGGTCGAATTCATCGAGCGGACGCGCGAGGTGGGTCAGGCGGGCGAACGTGTGGAGTATGTGACGGCGTCGGGCCGGCGCGCCGCCGTTCCTGTTCCCTGAAACGAAGGAGCGACCGCGCGATTATTCGTAGCCCGGCACGGCGGGGATCGCCGGCGGCGACATCGACTCATCGCTGCTGACGACGAGGATCGGGAAGGACGGCGGGAATTGCTCCAGAACCTGCGCGTGAAAGCGCTCGGGCTTCTCACGCGGCAGGTCCAGCACCACGTAGCTGCCCAGGTCGCCGCGGAAAATCCAGGGCAGGCGCGCGTGCGTGTGCCAGCTCCCCTGCCAGGGATAGGTGTAGCGGTTGTCGTCGAGGTTGAAGTAGACCTCGCGCTGGTAATAGTAGAGGTACTTGGCCTGGCCGGGGCCGGGGGGCGACGCCAGGTCGGATTCGTGCACGACGGTGGGAGGCGGCGGCGTCCAGTAAACGCTGTTGAAGGCGCAGCCGGTGAAAACCGCCCCCAGACTCAGCCATGCGACAATCAGAGGAATTCGTTTCATACCGCGTCCGCCGTCTCTCAACTGAATTCCGTACCCTGTCCCCGCCCTCGACCGGTCTCCTTGAGGTCGATCAATCCAGTTAGCTTCAGGTCTCTTCGCGCCAATGTCAATCACGACATGAATCGCCGCGGCGGCGCGGCGCAAGACGGCTCGTGCCATCCGGCATTGGGGGCGCTTGATCTGGGCGGGGAGCGAGGTCGAGGCAACTCTTGTGCGGTGGCAGAGCGTTGCAGCGCAACGCGTCGACACCGCTTTCGATTCCGATGACCTGGACAGATGCTGACCGATCCAAAGCGGCGTCGCCAAGCGCTGCGCGCTTTCTGCCGCCGCACTCCACGAGTGCATCCTGCTTCCACGGTCTTAACGCGACGTCTGAACGACTGGACCACTCCCGAACCGTGTCAAGTTGCGCCCCCCGCGGCGGCGCGGGGCGCGTGGAGTTCAATCGGGCCAATCGAATGGGGCATGGCCATCCCGGCCATGGCTGGGAGGGGCGGCGAAAGGCGCTCGCCCCGGCTCATGAGCAGGATAGCCATGCCACGTCAAGGCGCGGGCGGAATCAGCCTCCGCGGCGCCTCAGTGTCTTCGATTGTTGCCGCCGCGCCGGTCATTGCCGCCGCCCCGGCGGTTGTTATCGCGATGATCGCGCCGGTCCCCATCGTTCCCGCGCCGGTCCCAGTCGCGCCGGCGGTCCCAGTCGCGCCGGTCGTTGTGGCGCACGTGGTCGCGGCGATGGTCATTCCGGTCCGGACGCCACACAGGGCCCCGGCCACGATCATGGCGGTCGTGCCGGATAATCGTCTGGTGGTAATGCCGGTCGCGGCGAGGGACCTCGCGCACGATCACCCGCTCGCGCACATGGTCGTGGCGGTCGTAGTACGGCCGCGACCGGCCGCTGCGGTAGTACTCCGAGTTGTAGGTCGTGCAGCCGGTCAGGCCGGTTCCCACCAGGATCAGGCCCGCAAAGAGGGTCGCGAGAGCTGTTCGATGTCTCATGATGTTGGCTCCTATTCTCGCGCAAGGCGAATAAAACCTGGTTAACACCCGGCGGCGGAATGCCTATGCTGGTCGGGATGGGCCGCCCCCCGGCGGATGCGGTCTTGTCTTTTCCAGCCGTCTGGGGTAAACGATTACCCCAAGACTTTACGCGGAACGGGCTCCTGCCGATGAACAAGTCCATCGACGCCATCGCCGCCGGCCACATCTGCCTCGACATCACCCCCATCATCCCGGAGACCGGCCGCGCGCGGATCGAGGAGATCCTCACGCCGGGCAGTCTGACGATGGTCGAGGCCGGCACGGTCGCCCTCGGCGGTCAGGTCGCCAACACCGGTCTGGCGCTGAAGCGGTTCGGCCATTCGGTGGCCGCCCTCGGCGGCATCGGCGATGATGAACTGGGCCTGGTGGTCCAGCGGCTGCTGGAACGCCACGCCGCCGCCGGCGCCATCCGGCCCGCGCCGGGCGCGGTCACCTCGTTCAGCGTCGTCCTCGCGCCCCCGGGCATCGACCGCATGTTCCTGCACTGCCCCGGCGCCAACGACACGTTCGGCGCCGAGAACATCGATTTCGATCTGGTCCGCCGGGCCCGCCTGCTCCACTTCGGCTATCCCACGCTGATGCGGCGGATGTATGCCGACCGTGGGGCCGAGCTGGCCCGGATCATGCGCCAGACGAAAGACTGCGATGTCACTACCTCCCTGGACATGTCGATGCCCGATCCGCATTCGCCGGCCGGCCTTGCCGACTGGCCGCGCATATTGGAACAGACATTGCCCTGGGTGGATTTGTTCCTGCCCAGCGTGGAGGAAATCGCCGTCGCGCTCGAACGGGAGGATTACCTCGCCCGCCGCCGGCGCGACCCCGCCGCCGATCTGGTCGAGCACTACACCGTCACCGACTTCCGCCGGCTCGCCGATCGCGCGCTGGCGATGGGCTGCGGCGTCTGCGTGATCAAGGCCGGCTCGCGCGGGTTCTACCTGCGGTCGGGCCCGGCCGAGCGCCTCGCCCGCTTCGGCGGCGCCGCGCGCTGCGAGGCCGGTCCCTGGGCCGACCGCGAGCTGTGGTGCCCCGCCTACCGGATCGACCGGATCGCCTCGGCCACCGGCAGCGGCGACTGCGCCATCGCGGGCTTTCTGGCCGGCGTGCTGCGCGGGCTCGCGCCCGAGCGCGCCATGCGCCTGGCCTGCGCCGCCGGCTGGCACAACCTGCGCGCGCTGGATCCGCTTTCGGGATTGCCCGACTGGGCGGGCCTGGAGGCGTTTGTCGATTCGGGGCCGCCGGTGCTCGATCCGCGGCTATCCAGTGACGAATTCAACTGGAAGCCGGGCGCGGAGGTCTACGTCGGCACGCGCGACGCGCGCCGCTGAACCGCCGCCGCGCGCCGGCGCGGACCGCTCGTTCCGTCTGGGGTGGGATCGTTCAGAAAAGGTTCTGAGAGACAATGCCGGCGCCGCCCTGGATCGATTTAGACTGGCTCGATCCTCGTGTTGCGGTCCAGGGGGGCGCCGGCGAACGCAGGGCGTCCAGGCGGACGCGGGCGGGGCTCCGGACGGCGAAACCCCGCCCGCCGCGCTATTGCATGCCGAACGTCGAAAGCTCCACCGGCACGACCACATTCTCGACCGGCTGGAGCTGGCCGCGGATCTCGCCGCCGGGATTGTTCGACGTGTGGATATTGACGTAGAGCTGGTCCATCGGCCCCGCCAGCGCGCCCAGGTAGTCCCAGACGCCAAGCTTGGGGTTGCTCGTCGGCAGCGTGTGGAGCGGCCCGGCCGGGCTTCCCGGCGCGGCGTAGCCGTGGATGTGCGCCACCGATTCCGCGCTCGTCAGGTCGGCATACGTGATGTAATAGCCGAGCTGCAGGTTGGCCGGGTCGTGGGAGAACGACGCGACGCCGTAGGCGCTCGAGCTGACCGAACCGCCCTCCTGCGCGGCATCCAGGAAGGCGAGATTGTTGGTGATCTGGCCGCGGATCTCGCCGCCGGGATAGGTCGTGGAGTGGACGTTGACATAGGTCAAGCCCGACAGAATCGCCGCTTCCTGGTTCTCGTTGTAATTCCAGCTACCGTCCTTGGGGCTGCCGGCCGCCAGTGTGTGCAGGGGGCTGGAGGCGGTCCCATGCAGGGATAGCCCGTGGATGTGCGCCGCCGACTCCGCGGCGACGAGCCCGTCGAAGAGGATGTAGTAGTCCAGCGTGTTTGCATCGCGGTCGATCATGAACAGCCCGACGCCCGACGCGGTCGAGGTATTGGAGGGGTTGTCCTCCTGCGCGACGTCGAGCAGGGCGACCATGTCCACCACCTGGCCGCGGATCTCGCCCGGCGCATGGTTGCTCGAGTGGACGTTGACATAGACCCGGCCGCCCAGGATGTCGGCCTCCTGGCCCTCGTCGTAGTTCCAGGTGCCGGTTTTGACCGCGCCGAGGGCGAGGGTATGGATCGGGCCGGCATCGACGCCCGGGTCGGCCGGTCCGTGGAAGTGAGCGGCGGTTTCCGACGAACTCAAGCCGCCGAAGCGGATCTCGTAATCCAGGGTGTTGGCGTCGGTGTCGATCGTGTAATGACCGACGCCGAGGGCGTCGCTGACGACGCCGTCCTGCGCCCCGGTCAGCAGGCTGACCATCTTGACGATTTCGGCGCGGGGGGTCGCGCAGGGGAGCAGCAGAGCCAGGGTCAGGGCGAACAAGGGCCCGCGGACGCGCCGGCGGGCGGAAGAACCAGGTGTGAAACGCATGATAATCCTCCATGGCGCGCGAGGGGGCAATGCGCGCGGAACCGAGGTGAAGGGATGAGGATGCGGCGGCGAAGCCGGGCCGCGGTCGGATCATTGGAGAGGGAGACATCATCATTTTCGCCTTGGGTGGATAATTCGTCAACGGAATATTCGGGTCAAATTAAAGCAAGGAGGTTAAGATCCGAAAGATCGAAAAGAGGCGGCGTCCTCGCGCGAAAATTCCGTCTCTCGTCCTCGTCCTCGTGAGCGCCCCCAAAGGGCCGCTCAAGATCCGGCTCTCGGCTCCCGTCACTCGTCCTCGGCTCGGGAAACTCCCTCTTTTCCTCAAGACGAGACCTCGCCGACTCCGCTCACGCGCCGGCCTTTAACTGCCCTCCGCGGCATGCTATGGTGGAAGCGTGCGTCGTCCGCCGCGGCGCCGCCGACCTCCGCTTCGACCGGGATCGCCCCACCGCATGCCCCCCCGCGTCACAATCATCGACTATGGCATGGGCAACCTGCACAGCGTCAGCAAGGCGCTGGAGCACCTGGAATGCGCGGCGGAAATCACCGATGACCCGGCGCGCGTCCGCGAGGCGCGCCGGCTGATCCTGCCCGGCGTGGGGGCGTTCGGCGACGCGATGCGCGAGCTGGAGCGGCGCCGGCTGGTGGAGCCCCTGCTCGACCGGGTGGCGGCCGGCGTGCCGCTGCTCGGCGTCTGTCTGGGGATGCAACTCCTGCTCGAGACGAGCGAGGAATCGCCGGGCGTCGCCGGCCTGGGGCTGATCCCGGGCACCGTGCGGCGGTTCCGAACCGATCTCAAGGTTCCGCAGATGGGCTGGAACACGGTGCGTCAGGTGCGTCAGGCCCCGCTGTTCGCCGGCATTCCAGATGAATCGTGGTTCTACTTTGTTCACTCATTTTACGTCGCGCCGGCCAACGGCGCCGGCGGCGCGGTCGCGGGGGTGACCGATTACGCGGGCGAATTCCCCTCGGTCCTGTGGCGCGATCATGTGCAGGCGACCCAGTTCCACCCCGAAAAGAGCCAGAGCCTCGGGCTTCAGATGCTGAGGAATTTCACGCGGATGGAGTAGACGCGCCATCACGAGGACGAGGACGAGGGGCGAATTCTGAGGGGGATGGAAAGGCTGAGCGCATGGCCGCCACAGGCGACCTCATTATTCGAGTACCCGCATCCACCAGCAATCTCGGGCCGGGCTATGACTGTCTGGGTCTGGCGCTGAATCTGTATAACGACTTCACGGTGCAGGTGAATCGCCGGCCGGGGGCGCGCAGCACGGTGACCGGCCGCGGCCGCTGCGCCGGGATCCCCGCCGAGGACAATCCGTTCGTGCGGGCGTATGCGGCCGTGGGGGAAATGGCCGGCGCCGACCTGCCCGCCGTCAACGTCACGGTCGACGGCGACGTGCCGCTGGGCGTCGGCCTGGGTTCGTCCGCCGGGGGGGCCGTCGCCGGCGCGCTGGCGGCCAATGCCCTGCTCGGTTTGCCGTTTACCTATGAAGAACTGATCGAGCCGCTCGTCCGGGTGGAGGGGCATCCCGACAACGTCACGCCCTCGCTGCTGGGGGGGCTGACGGTTTCAACGGCGACCGATGCCGGCCCGCTGACCCATGTCTATCAGGTCGCCGAAGCGTGGCGCCTGGCGTTTCTGATCCCGGATTACGTCGTCGAGACCACCGCGGCGCGCGGCGCGCTCCCCAGCCGCGTCCCGCTGGCGGATGCGGCCTTCAATCTCTCGCGCGTCCCGTTCGTCATTCACGCGCTGGTGGCGGGCGATGGCGAGATGCTCGGCCGCGTCATGGAGGACCGGCTGCATGAGCCGGTGCGAGGGAAAATGATCAAGCGCGACAAGCGGATCCGGCGGGCGGCGCGGGCGGCGGGCGCCTGCGCCACGTTCATCAGCGGCTCGGGGCCGGCCATCGGCGCGTTCTGCCTGGGCCAGGAAACGGCCGAGCGCGTCGCCGAGGCGATGCGGGCGGAGACCGAGGGGGCGAAGTTCACGGCCGAGGCGCTGGTGCTGCGCCCCAAACGCGGCGGCGCGCGCATCGCCGAGGGCGATCAGCCTTAGATTTTCCGCACGAATTCAAAGTTGCACAGCCGGCATTCGATCCGGCCGTGGATGTCGCGATGGAACCGGCCCCGCGCGTCGCGCGACAGCAGCAGGTGGTGCGATGCCAGCCACGGCGTGCCGTAGCCCGCGGCCGCCAGTCGCTCCTTCATCCACTCGACCATCTCGTGCACCTGCGCCGGTTTCAGCCGCCCCTCGCGCACGGCCTGATCGGCATTGAGCGCATGGCGGTGAATGTCGGTCAGGTCCGCCGGAACTTCCTCCGGTCCGTTCCAGAAGCCCCACACCTTGATGTAGTCGTGATCCGGGCGGAGGATCGGCTCGCCGTCGGGCGTCCGCAGCGCGGCGTGGGAGTCGAACCGGCGGCGGTCGGCCAGATAGTCGGGGTTGGCGGAGGTGGAGCCGGTCTTGTAGATCGCGCGCGGCTGCGTCACCGGCACGCCGAGCCGCTCCAACTCCAGCGCGATCGCAAACTCCTCGAACGGGCTGTTGTAACCCTGTTCGGCCAGCGCGGCGGCTTCGGGAATCTCCAGATCGGGCTTCTCGCCGACGCGCGATGTTTTCCAGACCAGATTGATGTGATCCTTCGTGCGCGTGTAGAACACCTGGTGGCGACTGGAGAGCTGCACGCACGGCGTCTTGCGCCAGCGTTCGGGCTGGAAGTAGTCGTAGAGCCGCGCGTCGTGGCCGACAACCCACAGCCGCCCCCCCGTGCTCTCGACGACGCCATAGACATAATCGACGCCGAAGATCGTCACCGGCCACAGATGCGCCGGCAGCGGCGGCACGTCCGGCCCGGAGAAGCGCCGTTCCTGGAACAGATGATACTCCGCGCGGCGGATCCGGCGGCGCTCCTCTTCGTATTCCGGCGTGCGGCCCAGCAACTCGAAATCGACCAGCGCATAGACGACCTGCCCGCGCCGGCTGGCGAGCGAGCCGTCGTTGCGCTTGCGCACGATGATGTGCGCCGGCTTCATGTCGGCCACCACGAACCCCTTGGCCGCCAGTTCGCCGCGGACGCGGTGGGTCAGCGCATGCAGCTCCTCGGTCGGCTTGCGCAGTTGCTGGAAGACCTCGGCCGCATCGATG
>ERZ795030.2374-NODE-2374-length-22591-cov-4.562655_pt1 | contig 22591 bp, 17 predicted proteins | sample MGYA00375122_ERZ795030 | MGnify/ENA primary metagenome ERZ795030 (study PRJEB30165, sample SAMN05720146) | activated sludge metagenome | isolation source: anaerobic digester from wastewater treatment plant | place: Japan | collected 2015-04-20 ... | reverse complement strand
TCCCGATATCCCGGCGACAGGTCTGATCGTCGCGGAGGGTCCGGGCCTGTATCGCATGGTGGCGCAATGCCAGACCGAAACCGGTCAGAACAACTACGTGGAGCTTCACGGCCAGCTCGTGGGGCCGCGCGTACTCTTCCACGGCTACAGCGGTTCGGGCCAATGGGACGCCGAGGCCGCGCAGGATACGCTCAACGTAAAAGGCGCCTACAAGACCTCCTTCGAGCTCAAAAAGATCGAACGGCGTTCCCCGACCGAGGGGCAGACGCCTCCGGAAGGCGCGGTGGTCCTGCTTCCCTTTGAACCGGGAAAGGCGCCGGATCTCAGTGCCTGGACCAACGGCAACTGGAAAGCCTACGACGACGGGAGCATGGGCGTGCAGCCCGGAACCGGCCCAAACACCACCCGGGCCAAGATCGGCGATTGCAAAATGCACCTGGAATTCTATCTGCCTTTGATGGCCGGCGCGTTCGGCCAGGGGCGAAGCAACAGCGGCGTCTACATGCAGAACCGTTACGAGATTCAGTTGCTTGATTCTTTCGGCGTGCAGCCTCAGACCGCTGGCGATTGCGGCGGACTGTACGACATCTCAACGCCTGTGGTGAACGCCACGCTCCCGCCCGAGCGCTGGCAAACCTATGACATCGAGTTCCACGCCGCACGCCTTAACGAAGACGGTTCGCAGAAGGAGCCCGCCCGGTTGACGGTTCGCCACAATGGCGTTGTCATTCAAGGGGACGTCGCGCTTGCAGGGCCCACGCCCGGAGGCACCGATGGCCCCGGCGCAGCAGAAGACATCCTGCATCTGCAGGACCATGGCAACCGGGTGCGGTTCCGCAACATCTGGTACGTGCCGCTGAATGATTGATAGACTGGCGGGAGAGGACAATCCTGGCGGACGAGTGTGCGCTGGACGGGTGAGCGCTGCTTTCGTTCAGGCAACCCGTTGATGCCGCGCGATTCTGCGTCCGGCTTGCGGTTGTGCCACAGGTTCCAGCGGACGAGTGCCTGCACATTGCGGGCACTGCCCGAGCAGGAGTTCGGGAATCTCGGGCCAGGTGTATTTGCCGAGCCGCTGCGCGCAATGGAAGCAAAGAGCGGAGAATCCGGGCGTCAATTTTTCGCAGTCTTCCATGGCTTGTCTCCTCACGGACGAGACCACCCGCTGTGGCGTCGAAGTGGTTCAAGCGTCGTTCTGCAGACAAAAACGGGAGGGGCGAATGAGCGCCCCTCCTCGAAGGTTCTCGACTCTGGTGTGCGGCTGGTCCGCAGGCGGAGTATGCCTGCGGACGCCGTCACACTATTTCTTGCATCCCGATTTCTTGGCCGCAGGCTTTTTCGCGGCGGTCTTCTTCTTTGCTACGGCTGGCTTCTTCGCTGCCACTTTCTTCTTTGCTGCTGGCATGTTCTTTCTCCTTCTCAGGTTCTCACAACGACAACCCTACACCGCAGAGTGTAGCACATACTAATAAAAAGTACAATATATTGTATTGCGGGGTTTTCAAGGAAACCGCGAGAATTTCGACCCCCAATGGGGGAATTGAGGTCTGAACAGGCGCTTCAGGGCTTCTTTCCTTAGGAAAAGGTCAGCTTCTATGGTTTTTCGACTTCATTCCGTTTTAAGCGTTTCCCGGGGGCTCCAGGGGGAAAAGTATCCCTCACCGGTGGTAATGAGAAGCCGACGGCCGACAGAGGGAATTTCGAGCAAAAGAACGAGAAATTGCTCCAAATCCTGCGGGAATGGAGTTCAGACGTGAAAAAAACCGAAAAATCCCGGCGGAGCGGTGATTTTGCGCGGTTGTACGGTTATTTCGTCCAAAAACGCTCTAGAGCGTAACAAAAGGTGGAGGCGGCGGGAATCGAACCCGCGTCCGAAGGTGCGTCCACGTGCGCGTCTACGTGCGTAGCCTGTCGTTTGAGGATTCGCCGCCCGGAACCGCCTCAGGCAGGCTTTCCCGGGTCGCTAGGCGAAATCGGTACTCGCCTTCCGGACGTTTCGCCGGCGTCCGGAGACGAGGCCCGCTGTCGTCGCCTTAGCCACCTAGCAGGCGGTCAGTGGTAAGACGGGCAGCATTAAGCTGCCATTGCCAATGGTTCGTTGGCAGTTGAAACGTGATCGGCTTTTTACGAGGCCAACCGATCAACCTCGGCACGCAGCTCACGCTTCTCTCACCCCCGTCGAAACCTGGTCGCCCCCACGAAGGAAAGCGCATGCTCGACGATGGGAACCAGAGCGTGCAGCGTTTTACTATACCATAAAATGAAGGTTGCCGCGAATGAATGAAGCAGGGCCAGGTGCGTTTGAGTGTAGACTCTTCGGTATTTCCTCAGTGGAAAGCTGGATTGCCCTGGCGTGGAATCCGGTATACTGATGGCGTGCGGCGGGATTCAAACTACCGGGCCGAGCGGAATCGGACCCAGTATGCGAGGGAGGAAGGATTGATGCGCGTATATGCGATGGCGTTCCTGATGATGTGCGTCGCGGCGGCGGCCTTTGGCGCGCCCATGCACTTTGGCGAGCTGATTTTTCCGCTGGAGGACTGGCACAACCACGGTTCGTGCATTGTGGAGTGTCCGCGCGGCGACCTGCTGGTCTGCTGGTTCCACGGCTCCGGGGAACGGCAGGCCGATGATGTGCTGATTCGAGGCGCACGGAAGGTGAAGGGCGCGTCGGCCTGGTCCGAGCCGTTTCTGATGGCCGATACGCCGGGTTTTCCCGACACGAACTGCTGCATGATCATCGATCCGCAGGAGCGGTTGTGGCTGCTGTGGCCGACGATTCTGGCGAATACGTGGGAAAGCGCGCTGATGAAGTACAAGCTCTCGACGAATTACATGCAGCAGGCGGGTGCGCCGGAATGGGACATGATGTATGTGCTGCATCCCAAACCGGGGGATGATTTTCCGGAGGTGGTGGCGCGCAAGATGGATGAGTATTTGGCGAGCATCTCAATTCCCGAAGGGCAGGCCGCTGAAGTGGAGATGCGGAAGGCGCGTAATCTGAAGCAGGCCGAAGACAAGCTGACGCGCCGGCTGGGCTGGTTTACGCGGGCGCATCCGTACATCCTCGACGATGGCCGGATGCTCGTAGGGCTGTATTCGGATGGATTTTCGTTCTCGCTGGTGGCTATCACGGACGACTGGGGGGAGACCTGGTCTTTCAGCGAGCCCATCGTGGGCGGGGGCAATATTCAGCCCAGTTTTGCCCGGCGCAAGGACGGCACGCTGGTGACCTTCATGCGCGATAACGGCCCCCCGCCCAAGCGCGTGATGGTGTCTGAATCGGCGGACCGGGGCGAAACCTGGAGCATGGTGCAGGATCATCCTACGCTCAACAACCCGGGCTCCGGGCTGGAGATCATGACCATGCGCAACGGCGACTGGGTTGTGATCTATAACGACCTGCCGGAAGGGCGGCACAGCCTGGCGGTATCGCTGTCGGACGACGAGGGCGCGACGTGGAAATGGACCCGGCACCTGGAGCGGGTTGAAGAGGGGAAAGGCCGTTTCCACTATCCGTCCATTATCGAGGGCAGCGACGGGAATCTGCATTGTTCCTACAGCTACTTCGAGGACGGCGAAGGCAAACGCGGGCGTTCGATCAAGTACGCGACGTTTAATGCCGACTGGCTCAAACAGGGCGACTCGGAATAAAAGCAGCAGGCGCGCCGGTGATGACTCATGCCAACTGAGTTCCAAGCGAACGACACGATTGACGCCTCCCATGAAACCTTGAGAGTGACGCTCTGGGGGCTTGCGATCAATATCGTGCTTTCGGGGTTGAAATTCGCAGTGGGCCTGCTGGCGTCGAGCCAGGCGCTGGTGGCCGATGGCGTACACAGTTTGTCCGACATGGCGACGGACGTCGCGGTGTTGGTTGGATTGCGTTACTGGTCCGCACCGGCAGACGAGGATCATCCGCACGGCCACGGCCGGATCGAGATGCTCGTGAGCGTCCTGATCGGCCTGGCGCTGGCCGGCGTGGCGGCCGGGATCGTCTATCGCGCGATCCTCACGCTGCATTCCGGCGCGGTTGCCCGGCCCAACTGGACTGCATTCGTGGTCGCTGTGCTTTCGATCGTGACGAAGGAGGCACTCTACCGGGTCACCATCCGCGTTGGCGCGCGTATACGGTCTTCGGCAGTCCTGGCGAACGCCTGGCATCACCGCTCCGATGCCTTCAGTTCGGTGCCGGTGGCCCTCGCGGTCCTGGCGTCGCGTCTGCATCCGGAATGGATCTATCTCGATCCTGTCGCCGCGATTGTGGTGTCGGTGCTGCTTCTGCATGCCGCGGGGAAGATCACGTGGCCGGTATTGCATCAATTGGTCGACGCAGGCGCGAGCGAGGCCGAGGTGGCGGCGATGCGCCAGATCATCGAGACAACCGAAGGCGTCAAGTCAATACATGAACTGAGGACCCGCCACATCGGGTCAGGGCTGCAACTCGATGTGCATGTGCTTGTAGCTCCCGCCTTGACCGTTCGCGAAGGTCACGCCATTGCAACCGCCGTGAAGCAGCGCCTCCTGAACGAAAAGGAGGAGGTGGTCGATGTTCTCGTGCACATCGAGCCGTTTGAAGCGCCGTATTGGCGCGATGCCGGGACAGAACAATCGCCGGAAAGTTGAGTGCTCCATTCGGCATAAAGGGCGGGTTTGCGCTTAATCCCGGGTGCCTGCGTAATAATCCGCGATGGCTCTCATGAGTACCTCGCCCGCCTCGACGTTTTCCTCTTTGGTGTAGAGCGCGCCGCCTCCTTCACAGAGGATGGAGGTGATGCCGAACTGGGTGTGCGTGCCTTCGGTCCACTGATTCTGGTGGCCGTCACGCAGCGGCCATTCTTCCATCGGGCGAATCACATCGTTCACATCATACTGTTCGATGATGTCGCCGAAGCGAGTCCAGGGCCCCAGCTTGTCCTCGGTCATTTCCGGTCCCGCGATGATCCGGGGATCGGTCTTCCCGCCCCAGGTGTGGATGCTCCAGGCGCTGACTGGGGGTGCTTCGGACGCCATAAGCATTTCGAGATCACGCTGCACAATGCAGGCTTCGAGGGCCTGGCTGGCCTGGTCCGCGCCTGTGTGAAGATACGTGCGGTTCATGTCATACCCCTGCGCATTGACGCGGTACCAGCCCTTGGAGGGCGCGTCGGGGCTCATCATGGGCACGAAATGGCAGATGCTGCGGCGGCGGAAGCCGGCTGCCTCGCCACTAAGCATCCAGTCGATCATGCCCGCCATGCGCCATTGCGAATTATGCTCGCCCGGATGCTGGTTGGCGAAGAAGTGGGCCCAGCGTTTTTTGCGGGGCACGTCGCTTTTGGGATCGGTGATTTCGAGGCGGTAGAGATCGCGGCCTTCGATGGATTTCCCGAGGACGTGTACCGTCACAAAAGGGCTTTTCTTCCAGGCCGCGACGAGTTCCACGAGTTTCTCGTATGACATGGGCACCTGGTGCCCGACGTAAACCACGTCCTGTTCAAAGTGCGGGAAGACCAGGGTATCGTGCTGCTTGTCAACGCTCGGGCCGTTCAGCCAGTGCACGGGCTGCCAATGTTCGCCGTCGTAGGAATACGAAAAGGCGTATTCATTGAAGTAATATGCCGGCCCGCCGTCAAATTGGACATCGAGCCGCAGAGAATTGCCTTTTGCGTTGCGCAGGATGGTGAATTGCGGGCGGTTGTTCCAGTCCGGATGGCCGGGCGCGGCGCCCAGCGATACCACGAAATGGTTCTCCCCAACTTTTTCGATGGTTGTGCCCTGCGACCCCAGTGGCCCTTCGAATGTGAAATCGTCTGCGGATAGCGGGGCTGCGCCAGCCAGGCCGGCCTTCACCGAGACCAGCACAAGAATCATCAAGCATCCGAATCGCAACATGGCACCTCCATTACCTTGCACAGACACTACGGCGCGAGCACGTCTGCATGGGTATCGATAGCTCTATCTATACGGGTTTCAGCGAAGTGAATCAAGGGAGGAAAATTTCGGTGCGGCCGGTTTTGTGGCATGTGCCCGCGAATTCGTTCACAGCACATGAAAGCGGGACGCAGTGCATCAATTCTGGAATAGCGCCTGAGAAGCCAGCCTGCTGCCGAACGCGGCTCCGGATCGCAGCGTTGCATTAGGAGGACGAGAGCGCCCCGGCTGTGTTTACAACCGGGGCGCTCGCATACGCTATGTTTTCAGTTGCCCGCCCCGGTAAGCGCGCCCGCCAGCAAGGCTACGGCGCTGTTCACCGGTTGTTTCCCCGGAAACCGCACGAACTCGACATGGCCGTCCATATAGAGCACATTGCTGCCGCCAGGGACATGATTGAAGTCCTTCGGGTTCGTGGAGAGCATATCCCACATCACGAACACGTCGCTTTGGGCGCGCGCAGTGCTTGCCGGATCGTTGATGTCGGTGACAAGAAATCGCTCAATGCCCTCGCGAAGACGGTAAATGACATTACCTCCGCTGGTTCCATAACCTGCCCCTATCCCGCCAGGAAGAGCGGCAAGGTTTATGTCGCTGTCCGCGTGCCGGGCCAGGCCTACGGGATCGTTCGCGTCCAAGTAAGGCTTGCAGCCGCTAATGAGAGCGGCAGCCCAAAAGACAAATTGGCCCGGTCCCTGATCCGTTGGCTTAAGCTGCTCATTTGGTTTCAGAAGAGGGTTTACCACGGTAGCCAGAGGCGCCAGGGGCACCAGGGGCACATCCCATGCGTCGAAGAGCCAGCCGTAGTAGGTATAGCTTTCGTCGGCCGCGCGCATGCAGGAGCCGCCATGCGTGTCATAATCGCCGAAGCAGAAGACCGCGTCAGGGGCCTTACCCGTGTTGCCGGTGTCATTCACATAGATTCGATCCTCGAAATCCATTTTGGGGCTTGAGGGGCACACCAGCACCCAGGGATCCGTCAGGTATTCGGGATAAATCGCCGGAATCATCGGGCAGAAATCGAGAGCGGCGCCCTCCTCGCCGCTGAAATCGTTCCTGAAAAGCCCGATCTGCACCATAGGCCATTTTTCACCCGGGCTTTCGTTGGCGTACATCTTGAACACGAGTCCCATTTGTTTGAGATTGTTGGCGCAGCTTGCCCGGCGGGCCGCTTCCCGGGCGCGCGCCAGTGCAGGGAGCAGGATGGCCGCAAGAATGCCAATGATTGCAATGACCACCAACAGTTCGATCAGCGTGAATCCTTGTTTGTGTCTCATGAATATATCCTCCGTTTTCCACTGGACTGCAGTTCGATTCCTTCTTACTCAAAGGAATCATCCTTAATTACCAGTATGCTAGATATTCTCTATCATGTCAATATCTTTATCTGTACTATATAGGCACTCTTTCTGAGACAGCTGAGCTGAATTCTTCGAAATGGCGAGGTGCACGGCGCGTGCGTGCTTTCTACAGGGCTTTGCAGAGGATGAAAGTCAGTGGCAGGCCTGAACGGCAGACCTGATGTGCCGCGCGAGACCGATGCCGGCGGCGCTTTACTCCAGAGGGATGAACCGGCTGTTCACCTTTTCCCAGAGGGCGTTGGCAAGCACTTTCCGGTCTGTACCTGCAACGGGCTCGTCTCCGAAGGTCACGAAAGCCTCGCCGCCCTTCAGCCGTAAAATGCCCAGGATGTGTTCTATGAATGAGACGCCGGGTCCCCAGTGTACGGCTTGAGAGGGGGGAGGGTCTCCGGGACGGGTGCGGTAATCGAGTATGGCGTAATGCACCGGTATGTCCGCACGTACCGCGGCTTCGAGCAGGGCTGGTTTGAACGCCTGGACCGTCTTTCCGTCCCCGATCCGGCTTTCCGCGAAGACATGCACCGCGAATCCATCGTGCAGGGCGCTGGCAATCTGCTCGTTGATGCCGCCGACCTCCGTGCGGCGCGACCGGTTGACGAAGATGATGTCCATATGGCGGGTCAGAAAGCCGATGCCCGGCCACTGGGCCATGTCGTGCCGGGCCACAAAGACGCCGCCGGTCACTGCCGCGATAAGCACGCTGTCGATCGAGCTCAGATGATTGCTGACGGTGAAAGCGTGCCGCGGCGGTGGAGGGCCGACGAGGTGGATGCGGAACCCGGCCAGGCGCATCGATATGCGGGCCCACGTGCGCACGAAGCCGCTGCGCACACGCAGCTCAGCCTCACGGGACCGCAACTTCGCCAAACAGCGGCAAAGCAGGCAAAGTCCGAGCATGATGCTTGTCCACACCACAAGCGTTGGCACGCGCCATCCGGCGCGAATGCTGCCCCACAAGCTGTTCATATTGCACCTTGCCCTCAACCGGAATCCTCGGCCAGCATCATGGCATACGGCTTTTCCGGCAGCAACCCGCGCCCACTACTCATTCTTCTCGCCAGCTGGGGGCTCGCTCAGGTCCGCGGGTATCGCCGCGCTGGGAGTGCTCCGGGCAGGGTGCCGGAGGCAGGTCCCTGGACCTGCCTTTCGTCAGAGCCGTCATGTGCGGACTGTTTTCCGTAGCGCGTAGGGGCAGACCCCCGTGTCTGCCCTTCTTTAACGCAGCCATGGGGGCGATCCGGATGGGCAGACACAGGGGTCTGCCCCTACAACGGGAGGGAAAACTTTCGGCGGGAACACCGCGAAATGCGCGCCGGGGGTCTGCCCCTACATTAGAAAAACTACAGGATATAGCCGATGAACTAAACAACCGGCCCAAAAAATGCCTCGGATGCCGAACACTCAATGACATCTTCCTGCAGAAACGAAGAATCGTCTCCCGTGCGCTTAGAACGTGAATTGTGCCGGCGGCGCTGGAAATTGCAGGGTCCGCGCGGGCGTTGTATGATTGAAGGCCATCTATGATTTGAGCTGCCGCCGTTCGGTTTAAGCGCGGGGAGTGTCTGCTGGAGTGGGTGGCGCCGTCCGGCTCAGGGGCAGCCTGGAGTGGCACGGAAAGGAAGTCTCATGCTGTTTGATTTCGACATGATTCAGGAAGTGTACGCAGGGCTCCCGGGGCGGGTGAACGCGGCGCGGGAGCTTCTCGCGCGGCCCCTCACGCTCAGTGAAAAGGTGCTCTACAGCCATCTTTTCGGCAGTCCTCCGGCGGAGCCTTTCGTACGGGGCGCCTCCTACGTGGATTTCCGCCCCGACCGGGTGGCAATGCAGGACGCGACCGCCCAGATGGCCCTGCTGCAGTTCATGCAGGCGGGCAAGAAGCGGACCGCGGCGCCCACCACGGTGCACTGCGACCATCTGATCCAGGCTCGATCGGGCGCGGGCCCCGATCTCGCAGCCGCCCTCAGCGTGAACAAAGAGGTTTTTGATTTTCTGGCGTCGGTATCGAACAAATACGGCATCGGCTTCTGGAAGCCCGGCGCGGGCATCATCCACCAGGTCGTGCTGGAGAATTATGCGTTCCCCGGAGGCCTGATGATTGGTACCGATTCGCACACGCCCAACGCAGGCGGCCTCGGCATGGCTGCCATTGGCGTCGGCGGGGCGGACGCGGTCGATGTGATGGCCGGCATGGCATGGGAGCTGAAGTTCCCGAAGCTCATTGGTGTGAAACTCACCGGGCGCCTGAATGGATGGACCGCTCCCAAGGACGTCATCCTCAAGGTGGCGGGCATCCTGACGGTTAAAGGCGGCACGGGGGCCATTGTGGAGTATTTCGGACCGGGTTCCGAGAGCATGTCGTGCACCGGCAAGGGTTCGATCTGCAACATGGGCGCGGAGATCGGCGCCACGACGTCGCTGTTTGCGTTTGATGACTCCATGGTCCGGTACCTGGAGGCAACCGGACGCGGCGCGGTCGCCGAGGCGGCCCGGGCCATCCGCGACTACCTGCGCCCGGATCCCGAGGTCTATGTGAATCCGGAGCAGTTTTTCGACCAGGTGCTCGAGATCGACCTGTCGACCCTGCAACCGCATCTGAACGGCCCGTTCACGCCGGATTTGGCCACGCCGGTTCCCGCGATGCGGGAGGCCGTGAAAAAGAACGGCTGGCCGGAAAAGGTGGAGGTCGGGCTGATTGGTTCATGCACGAATTCTTCATACGAAGACATGAGCCGGGCCGCATCCATCGCGCGGCAGGCCCGAGCGAAGAAACTGCGGGCCAAATCGGAGTTTACCATCACGCCCGGCTCGGAAACCGTGCGCTACACCATGGAACGGGACGGGTTGCTGGGCGAATTCGAGGCCATCGGAGGGGTGGTGTTGGCCAACGCGTGCGGGCCCTGCATCGGGCAGTGGGCGCGGCACCGGCCGGGTCCCGAGGACGAAGCGAACACCATCGTGACCTCGTTCAACCGCAATTTTGCCAAACGCAACGACGGCAACCCGAAGACCCATGCGTTTGTGGCGTCGCCCGACATGGTGACGGCCCTGGTGCTGGCCGGCGACCTCGGATTCAACCCCATGACCGATACCCTCATCAATGAGGACGGGGAGGAGGTCCGGCTCGAACCGCCTTGCGGAGAGGAGCTGCCGCCGAAGGGGTTCGAGGTTGACGATCCGGGTTACCAGGAACCCGCCGCGGACGGCAGCGCGCTCGAGGTGGTGATCCGGCCCGATTCGGAGCGCCTGCAGCGGCTCGAACCCTTTGCCCCCTGGGAGGGGGCGGATCTGAAGGGGTTGCGGCTGCTGCTCAAGGCCAGGGGCAAGTGCACGACCGACCACATCTCGATGGCCGGCCCGTGGCTGCGCTACCGCGGACATCTCGACAACATCTCCAACAATTGCTTCATTGGCGCGATCAACGCGTTCAACGGTGAGGCCAACCGGGTCAAAAACCAGTTGACCGGCGTCTACGATGAAGTGCCTCGGGTTCAGCGCGCCTACAAGGCGGAGGGTATCGGCACCGTCGTTGTGGGCGACGAGAACTACGGCGAGGGGTCGTCTCGTGAGCACGCGGCCATGGAACCCCGGCACCTCGGCGTTCGGGCCATCCTGGTCCGGTCGTTTGCGCGCATCCACGAGACCAACCTGAAAAAGCAGGGCATGCTCGCCCTGACCTTTGCCAATCCCGCCGATTACGACGCGATTCAGGAAGACGACGTCATCGATATCGTGGGGCTGACTGGGTTTGCGCCCGGGGTCCCCTTGACCGTGGTGCTGCATCACACCGACGGGACGACGTACGAGTTTTCGGTCAACCACAGCTACAACAAAGCCCAGATCGCCTGGTTCAAGGCGGGCTCGGCGCTCAACCTGATCAAAGCGCAGGCCGGCAGATAAAAAGTCGGCGCCGGGCGGGAAAAAAAGACATGGCCGGGGAGGAGATCCTTCCCGGCCAAGTTGTTACTGCAGAATTCAGGTTCGGTTCGTTTATGCCTTTTTGCGCAGGCGCGAGACCGCAACGGCCGCAATCCCCAGCCCCATCAAGGTGAGGGATGCCGGCTCGGGAACCGGCGTACCGGGGTCATACGGCAGGACGCCCTGGCCCATCAGGTTGTCGTTGCCGCATTCCATCGTGAAATGGGTGGTGATCAGCCCATTCCATTGGGGGTTGTCTTTCCTCACTTCGTCCCACAGCCACGTCAGGTCGACTCGTACCGCGTTATGCGTACCGCCAAGCACATCAGCCACGCCATCGCCGTCCAGGTCGTCCCCCAGGCCCGTGAAGTAGCTGAAACTTCCGTTGTTGAACAGTTCTGTGCCGCCGGAATCATAACGCCACGGATTCGCTGCAGCGTTCTGGTTGTAGTACACAAGCAGGGTCGAGTCATTCGGGTCCAGCTTATAAGCGCGGTACAGTGGGTTCCCATCCACACCCGTGTCGCCGCGGAAGGTCAGGACGTAGTCGTATCCGAACGTGTTAGCGATGGAGTCCGGGTTGTTTCCTTGACTCCCGGTGCTGATAGCGGCGGCAGCCTGTCCGAAGACAGCGTTGTTATTGACGTCGATAAACAGGTCGCCGTACTTCCACGTATGACCGCTACCGGAAGCGCCGTTTTCGAAATCGTAGCCGCCGACCATGGTGAGGAAATTGTTCTGGTTCAGATAGAAGGCTTCCAGATCCCATAGCTGGCCCGTTGTGCAGCCGGGCTCGACCTCATTATCCTCACCGGCTTGTCCCACTCCGGTGTACCAGGCCCCAGAACCCGTAACACCGTCGGGGATGGTGATGTTCTGGCCGAGGTCGGTAATGAATGCCGCCCATCCGGGCGCGCTCGCAAGGAGCGCCACTGCCATTAAAACCGCTGTCTTTTTCACTGCGTATTCTCCCATTCGCTTTGTGAGTTGCCTCGTTTTTCCAATCCGATTGCCGTTTATGCCAGGGCCCACGAGATTTGCCGCAAACACCCTCGCGCACGAAAAAGCAAGATTCGCGCCAACTTGGGCGGGTCGGTGTAATATGAAGAATAGCACGGCGTTATGCTGTTCGCGCTGAGGCAGTGGTCAGGCAAAGACCGATGTATTGCGACTGGAGTTGGTCATCCGTGACAAACAATTTGCTGTCCGATAAAGAGTGGTCAAGCGTGACACGGCAGTTTTTCAGTCTGGCCGAGGGGCGGGAGTCAAGCGCAGGGTTCCACGCGGGTTACGCCCTCAATTCGAGCGGGGCGCAGGCCGATGGAGGGCAGCCGGCGGGGCGGGCAGACACAAAAAGGCCGGGGAGGAACTCCCCGGCCAGGTTGATGCAACAGAATTCAGCCGGTTGTCCAGTTACGACTTGCGCAGGCGCGAGGCTGCGGCTGCCGTGATGCCCAGCCCCACCAAGGTAAGGGTTGCCGGCTCGGGAACGACAGGGTCAGGATCCGGGGTGCTTCCAGGACGCACGAGGGCGCTCTGGCCCACGACGACGTCAAACCCGTTTTCATAGGTGTAGCGAACGTTGAAGAGTCCGCTCCAGCCTGTTCCGAGTTCGTCCCACAGCCAGTTGAGATCAAATTCCACGATGTTGTGGGTGCCTTGAGTCTCCCAGAACGAATTCAGCCCGGCCAGTTCGTTCACACCCGTTGTGTATGAGACGCTATCCATTCCGCTATGTACTATGCTCAAGTTGGAGAATTCACCGGGCTTAATTTTCCACGGGTCGGACTCCGGTGTTTTGTAGGACACCGGAGACAGTTTGGTGCGTGTGGTGAGCTTGTAGACCACGGAATCCGCAGGCGTCGACTTAGTCTGCCCAAACACCCAGCTCACCGCGTACTCGTACCCCATGTTTGACCCATACGAGGTAGATCCAAACAGTCCATCGATGTCGATGAACAGGTCGCCGGGCTTTATCTGTTTTCCCTCATACTTAAACCCGCCGGCGAAGCTGTAACCGCCCACCAGCTGCAACACGTTGTCCTTCGTCAGGAAGAATCCCTCAAGATCCCACTGCTGGCCCGGAGCGCAGCCGGGCTCAACCTCGTTGTCTTCTCCAGGGCTGCCCTGCCCGTCGAACACGGTGATATTTTTCCCGAGCCCGTCAAAGGATGTTGCCCATCCCGGCGCGCTCGCAAGAAGCGCTGCCACCACCAGAATCGCTGCCTTCTTCACTGTTTAGTCCTCCGGCTGCCTTTGTAGGTGCCTTGTTATCTCGCCAGACTACCGTTTGTACTCAAGATCCATGAGATTTACCGCAAACGCCGGCGCAGAGGAGCAAGATTTGTACCAACTTGGTCGAGTCGATGTAATAAGAGTAGTAGTCAAGGGTTATCGACTCCGCGTTGATCCAGTGGTCAAGAAAATATCGCCGCACAGCCAGGAAAAATGCTCAATCGCGATAAACAATTTACTGCGCGGCAAAGAGTGTTCTGGCGTGACACAGTCGAAATTTTTTCCGATCTTGCCGCAGGCATGAGTCAATTACCTGGCTCTCCGGGTCAGGTTGCGTTTTCAATTTGAGCGGGGGCGCAGGCCGGTGGAGAGCGGCCGGCGGGGTGGGCAGACACAAAAAGGCCGGGGAGAAGCTCCCCGGCCAGGTTGATGCAACAGAATTCAGGTTCGGTTCGTTTAGGCTTTTTTGCGCATGCGCGAGACCGCGACCACCGCAATCCCAAGCCCCATCAGCGTGATGGATGCCGGCTCGGGAACGAAGGCGTTGGGATCCTCAGTGAGGAACCCCCAGCCCATCATGCTGTCGTTACCGCACTCATACGTGTAATGGGTGTAGATCTCAATCAAGCCGTCGTCATTGGGATCTACCAACCCCCACAGCCAGCTAAGGTTGACCTGCACCGCGTTATGCGACCCCTTTCCGCCTGTGTCACCCAAGAGAGTGCCAGCCTGGACCGGGAAATCAATGTTGAATTTTCCAGTTTCGTAAGCGAAACTATTGTCCGAAAGGGATACAGCATCGCCGCCACTAGCATATTGCCATGGATTTGCCCTTTTGTTCTGGTTATACCACACAACAAGGGTCGTATCAGTTGGATCCAGCGCGTATGCCTCGTACGTCAGGTTCGTGAAGTTGAAAACCAACGCGAAGTCGTAGCCGAAAGTCTGCTGAATGGAAGATGGTCCGCTGTCATCCCCCCAGCTTATGTCTCCGGCCTCCTTCCCGTACTTGGGTTTGTGGTTAACGGCGATGAACAAGTGGCCAGGGTCGAACCATTGGCCGGTACCTTGTCTGCCTGCCACGAAATCAAAGCCGCCCACCATAGTCAGCAGGTTGGTGCTGCCGTCCAGATAGAAGGCTTCGAGATCCCATATTTGTGACGCCACACAGCCCTGCTCAACCTCATTGTCTTCGCCGGCGATCCCTAGGGGGCCGCCGTCGAAGCCAACACTCGCCATATCGTCAGGGATGGTGATTTCATGCGCCGCGTTGACATCGAGATACGGAGCCGCCCACCCTGGCGCGCTGGCAAGTAGCGCCAGCATCACTAAAATCGCTGTTTTTTTCACTGTTTAGCCCTCCCACTGCTTTTGTGAGTTGCCTCGTTTTTCTCTTCCGATTGCCTTTTGTACCCAGGGCCCACGTGATTTGCCGCAAATGCCCGCACTTGCAGGTGAGCAAAATTCGCGCCAAATTTGCGAGGTTGCTGTAATGCTGGCAGTAGTACGGAGTTATACTGTTTCGACTGATATTATGACCAAGTAGATTTCGGTGAATTGCCGGTGAAGTTGGTCATCCGTGATAAACAATTTACGGTCAAGTGCGGCTGATTTGACCAGGCGTTCAATTTGTCGGCAGAGCTGCCCGGGCGGGGCGCAGCAATGGGCCAGGCCGGGAGGCGTTCGGGCCGTTTAAAACTGAAATCGGGACGTTTCATAACAGAGCATTTTTCGGGAGACACTGAGACGATTGTGCGCTGGGCGGTTCGGCGAGAGTCCCGGTTTCTTATTGGTATACAAGGGCTTATGAGACTATGGCGCCTTCAAGGCCTGAATTGCGGACTTTGGCACGCGTGATGCGGTATACCGGTCACAAAGCGGTGCACGAACTGGAAAATTTAACCACGGAGTGGCAGCCCTTGAGTGGTATCGGCTGTTTCCGTGATGTTCTGGAGGTGCTTTTACGATGGCGAAGATGATAGGAATTGACCTGGGAACGACAAACTCGTGTGTGGCAGTGATGGAAGGCGGTGAGCCGACGGTGCTCACCAACCCGGAAGGCAACCGGACCACGCCGTCGGTGGTGGCCTTCACGAAAGACGGCGAGCGGCTGGTTGGCGCCGCGGCCAAACGGCAGGCGGTGACCAATCCGGCGAACACGGTGTTTTCGATAAAACGCTTCATGGGACGGCGTTACGACGAAGTGAGCGGAGAGCTGAAGCTCGTGCCCTACAACGTAACGAGGACTTCGTCCGGAGACTGCCGGGTGGAGGCGCAGGGCAAGAGCTACCGCCCGCCCGAGATCTCGGCCATGATCCTGCAGAAGCTGAAAGAAGCGGCCGAGCAGTATTTGGGCGAGCGCGTGTCGAAGGCGGTCATCACGGTGCCCGCGTACTTCAACGATTCGCAGCGGCAGGCGGCCAAAGACGCGGGCAAGATCGCGGGACTGGAGGTCGCCCGCATCATAAACGAGCCGACAGCCGCCGCGCTAGCCTACGGGCTCGACAAGAAGAAGAACGAGAAGGTCGCGGTCTACGACCTGGGCGGCGGCACGTTCGACATCTCGATTCTGTCGATTCAGGAAGACAGTTTTGAGGTGTTGAGCACCAACGGCGACACCCATCTGGGCGGCGACGATTTCGACCAGCGGGTGATCGACTGGCTCGCGGACGAGTTCCGGAAGGAGCAGGGCATTGACCTGCGCCAGGATCCCATGGCCCTGCAGCGGCTCAAAGAGGCCGCGGAGAAGGCCAAATGCGAACTCTCGACAGCCCTGCAGACGGACGTGAATCTGCCGTTTATCACCGCGGACGCGTCGGGGCCGAAACATCTGAGCATGAACCTGACGCGGGCGAAATTGGAACAGCTCTGCGGCGATCTGCTGGAGCGGTCCAAGGAACCCTGCCGGAAGGCGCTGGCCGACGCCGGCCTGTCTCCGAAAGACATCGACGAGGTGATCCTGGTTGGCGGGATGACCCGCATGCCGGCGGTCGGGACGGTCGTGCAGGAGATCTTTGGCAAGGAACCCCACCGCGGGGTGAACCCCGACGAGGTGGTGGCCATTGGCGCGGCGATCCAGGCAGGCGTGCTGAGCGGCGACGTAAAAGACGTGCTGCTGCTCGACGTGACGCCGCTGTCGCTGGGCATTGAAACCCTGGGCGGGGTGTTCACCCGGCTGCTCGAGCGGAACACCACGATCCCGGTGTCGAAGAAGCAGGTCTTTTCGACTGCGGAAGACAACCAAACGGCGGTGACCATTCATGTGCTCCAGGGCGAGCGTGAGATGGCCTCGGACAACCGGACTCTCGGACGTTTCAATCTTGAGAGTTTGCCTCCGGCGCCACGCGGACTGCCTCAGATCGAGGTGGCGTTCGACATCGACGCCGACGGCATCCTGCATGTTTCCGCGCGCGACCTGGCTACGGGCAAGGAGCAGAAGATCCGCATCGAGGCCTCTTCCGGCCTGAACGAGGCGGAGATTAACCGCATGGTCAAGGACGCGGAGGCCCATGCGCAGGAGGACAAGGAGCGCCGGCGCGTGATCGAGGTGCGGAACACGGGTGACCAGCTGCTCTACACCACGGAAAAGACGCTCAGAGAAAACGCCGATACGATTGACCCGGAAGCCCGGGGCGCGGTGGAGTCGGCCCTGGACGAGCTGCGCGATGCCCTGAAGCGGGAAGATACGGCCGCCATCGAGGCCGCCACGCAGAACGTGACGCAGGCGTCGCATAAGATGGCCGAGGCCATGTATCGGACGGCGGCGCAGCACCAGGCTGGCGCACAGGCTGATGCGGGAGCCGCGGGTCCGCAGGGCGGGCGGCAGCCGGGCGCCGGAGACGGTTCGGTGGATGCCGATTTCACGGTGGTAGACGAGGACAACCCAGCGTAACACGCTGTTAAACATAAGGATGCCGTGGAGAAGGCGGCCGATGCGGCCGGAACGAAACCGGTCGCGCCGCCTTCCCCGCACCCTGACACGATTCGAGGGAGGTGACGATACCTTATGCCGGGCACGGCCACACGCAACTATTATGAACTCCTGGGCGTATCGCCCACGGCCACGCAGGACGAGATCCGCAAGGCCTATCTGAAGCTTGCCAAGAAATACCACCCGGACAAGACCGGCGGCGACAAGGCGGCGGAAGAAAAGCTCAAGTCCATTAACGAGGCCTACGACACGCTGAAAAACGCTGAGAAACGGAGGGAATACGACCTCCAGCGCGAGTCGCCGTTCGCCGGGGGCGGACCGGGCTTTGATCCGCGTGGATTTGGCGGCGCAAGCGGCGGGTTCACGGGCGATTTCAGCAGTATTTTCAGCGGTTTAGGCGATTTGTTCGGCGGACGGGCTCAGCAACCGCACCACCAGGGGCCGGCCCCCGGCAACGACGTCGAGGGCCGCCTGACGATCACGCTGCGCGAAGCGGCGTCGGGCGTCAGCAAGTCCATCCGCATCCCTTACCGGGCCACCTGCACGGACTGCGGCGGTTCGGGGGCCCAGGCGGGCACCCAGCCGCAATCCTGCCCCGCCTGTGGCGGCACGGGCCGGGCGGCGCGAGGTAATGCCGCGTTTTTCATATCCCAGACCTGCCCGCAGTGCCACGGCGCCGGCAAGGTCATCGCGTCTCCCTGCGGGTCCTGCGCCGGCTCCGGCGTGCGCAAAGGCAGCCGGACGGTGACGGTGACCATCCCGGCGGGAGTAGATACAGACACGCGGCTCCGGCTGGCGGGGCAGGGCGACGCCGGGCTTCGGGGCGGCCCCCCCGGCGACCTGTATGTAGCCGTAACGGTCCGGCCCGATGCCGTGTTCGAGCGGCAGGGCTCGGACATTCTGTGTGAGATACCCGTGCGCTTTACCGAGGCCGCGCTGGGAGCCACGCTGCGCGTTCCGACGCTGACCGGCAAGGCCGACCTCAAGATCCCCGAAGGGACGCAGTCCGGCCAGTTGTTCCGGCTTCGCGGGCTTGGACTGCCCTCGATGCATGGCCGCGGGAAAGGCGACCAGATCGTTCGCGTCTTGATCGAGGTGCCCAAACGGCTGACCCGCGAACAGCGCGAGATCATGGAGAAATTCAAGGCGCTCGACGACTCCGCAATGTATCCAAAGCGGCATGAATTTGAGCGCCGCATGAAAAGTTGAACGATTTCCCGCCCGCGCGGCCAGGCCTGGCCGGGACGTTGAAGAAATGCGGCGATGTCTCGAATTGCAACAGCAGCTCGTCGCATCTTGTGACAGCCGGCGCAGCGCTTGTCAGAATGGCCCGCCAGCCCGAAGATCAAGTTGGTGTAAGCGCTTTATTGGCAATGGTTTTTGTGGGGCGCTCACGAACGTCGGATTATGGGCGGTTTGGCATCGGATTTGCTTTTTATCAGGTAGAGAATCAACCGGAAAGCGGTTGTGTTGAGTAGATTGAGGTGCAGGTGCGGGATACGCGCCTGAGAGAGAAGGAGGGTCAGGCAATGGCTCTTTGGACATGGGATCCCTTCCAGGAACTGGAGGCGTTGCGGCGCCAGGTGGAACGGGCATTCGAGGATTACCGCGGAGGCCGGCGGCCCTTTTCGCGTACGGCGTTTCTTCCGGGCTTGTCCGCCCGCAGCTACCCGCTGTTGAACATCAACGAAGACAAAGACACGCTGTACGTGGAGGCCCTTGCTCCCGGCCTGGCGCCCGAGTCGCTCGATATTACGGTGCGCGACAATGTGTTGCGGATCGCGGGTGAGAAGCCGACGGTAAACCCAGACATCAAGGCCGAGGCGTTCCATCGCAACGAACGCAGTGCGGGACGTTTCGTGCGGACCCTGAGCCTTCCCACCGGGGTGGACCCGGCGAAAGTGAAGGCGAGTTATGCAAACGGGTTATTGACGATTACGCTGCCCAAAGCGGAAGAGGCCAAGCCCCGCCAGATCGAGGTATCGGTCAGCTAGGCACGGGCGCCGTGAACGCGGTCAGCTTTCAGTAAGGAGGTGTGGAGCATGAGAGAGACAACGGTACCGGAAAAGACCCAGGAACAGGCCGCAGTGCCTGACACACGGGAAGAGGCGCGGACGCTGGCGCCTCCGGTGGATATTTTTGAGAACCGGGACGGGCTGGTCGTAGTGGCCGACCTTCCCGGCGTGGGCAAGGATGACGCCGAGGTGCGAGTTGAGAACGGCATTCTCACGCTCAAGGCCACGGCCAAGAGCGAACTGCCCGGAGAGCCGCTCCGGCACGAGTACGAGCTGCAGAACTTCTTCCGCCAATTCCAGCTCAGCGAAGAAGTCGACCAGGATCGGATCAAGGCCGAAATGAAGCACGGCGTGCTGATCATCAACCTGCCGAAGCGTGAGGAGACCAAGCCCAGACAGATTACCGTACAGGTTTCGTGAGGACGGGTGCGCCGGGCGGCCAGAGCTCGCCGCCCGGCCGGCGCCCGTGTTTGACGGAGGTGACGCGCCATGACAAAACTGCTCCCGGTACACTGGCGCAGCTCAGTCGATGAACTCCGCGATCGCGTGGTGCAGACCTTCGACCGGTGGCTGCCCGAAGACTGGCGGCGTGAACCGCGCATTGATATGCGCGATTGGGCGCTCCAGCTCATGGCCCGCGGCGGCCCGACCATCGATCTGGAGGAGACTGACGACGAGATCGTGGTGACGGCGGAGCTGCCGGGCCTCGATAAAGACGATTTCAAGGTGGAGGTTGAGGGACAGCGCCTGATTCTCCGCGGCGAGCGGAAATCCGCGCGCGAGAAAGAACGGCGCCAGTATCATTGCTGCGAATGCAGCTACGGCTCGTTTTGCCGGGCCATAGCGCTCCCCTGCGAGATCGATCCGGCCCAGAGCACAGCCAACTACCGCAAAGGCGTGCTCACGGTGACGATGCCCAAGACGCCGGCGGCCAAGGCCCGCTGCGTCCGTGTAACAATAGACTGAGCGGGCAAACAACCGGACAGATTACTCGCGCAACGCCAGGGTAATGGCGCAACGGCTCAGCCGGTGACTTTTTCCTGCAGCGCGCGGTAGCCGTAGTGCATGGCCAGCTGGTCGAGCAGAATGATGGCCATGAATGCCTCGGCCACCGGCCATACGCGAGCGACGATCGTGGGATCGCGGCGCGTCACGGCGGACAGCGTGGCGTCTTCCATCGAGACCTTGTCGATCGTGGCCTGGTCCTTCGCAATGGTCGGCGTGGGTTTGACTGTCAGCCGCACGACGATGTCCTGCCCCGTAGTCAGGCCTCCGGTGATGCCGCCCGCGTTATTGCTGTCGAAGACTGCCGCTCCGTTGCGTATACGCATCTGGTCGTTGCACTCCGAGCCGCGCATGTCTTTTACCTTCGCTCCAGCGCCGATTTCGACCGCTTTGATGGTGCCGATGCTCATCATGCGGCCCAGTTCGCCATCGAGCTTGGAGAAGACGGGTTCACCCACACCCACGGGCACGCCGGTCGCCACCACTTCGCACACCCCGCCGCTGGAATCGCCTTCATCCCGGATTTCGACGATCCGTTTGTACATGGCCCGCGCGGCGTCGACATCCGGGCAGTTCAGCAGGGGATGGACGCCCGCCTCGCGGCAGACGGCCTCCATATCGATGGGTTCAGCGCTGTTGCGGATCTCGATGAGGTTTTTTTCGAGTTCTGCGAGCACGGCCATCTTTTCAAGAAACCGCATGTCGTCGCGAAACCGTTTCGCGCCGAAGATCCAGTCGTAGATGACATCGTGCCGGCGGCACACGGTCCGAAATGCTTCGACCCTGGCGCGAGCCTCGTCGCGGGGTAAATCTGCGGCCCGGACGCCCGCGGCTTCCTTTACGTAGCCGAACACGTCGATGCCGTGGTCTTTGAGCACACGTTTCGCCACCGCGCCCGCGGCGACGATCGTGGAGGTGTATCGGCCGCTGAAGAACCCGGCGCCAATGGAGTCGTCGTCCTCGCCGTATTTTTGATATGAGGCATACGAGGCGTGGCCGGGCCGCGGCGTGCGGTTGGTGACCTGGTACTGTTCGATGTGCTCGAAGTGACGGTCGAGATTGGGGATCAGCACGACCAGGGGCGTGCCGTTGGTCTTGCCCTGGTTGTGGAATCCCGGCATGGTGTCCGCCGCATTCAGGCCGCTGTAGATCACCGGCACATCGGGTTCGCGCCGGGGCGATGTCAATTCGCCCTGGCCGGGTTTGCGCAGCAGCAGGTCGCGGTAGATCAGCTCTTCGGTGATGCGGAGGCCGGTGGGCACGCCCTGCAGGTGTACCGTCAGTCCTTCCTGGTACGAGCCGCCCGCCACCGTGGTTTTGAACATATTGCCGTAGGTGCAGCCGAGCATGGGTTCTCTCTCCTCATGTTCTTGTGTTTCTGGCTATTGTCACGCGCTCCGGCAGATCGGCGGCGATCCTGCTATTCCGCAAGGCGCGCCGTTCCGCCCAACCGCCTCAGTTCTTCTGCAAACCCGGGGTAGGTGACGGAGACTGCTTCGTAGCCCCGTATCCGCACCGGTTCCGCGATGCCGGTCGCGCCCACGGCCAGCGCCATCACCACGCGGTGATCGTCCTGCCCGTCCACATCGCCGCCGTGCAGGCGGCTCTGATGAATCACCAGGCCGTCATCGAGTTCCTCGACTTGCGCCCCGAGTCTCGTGAGTTCCTGGCGCATCACGGCGATGCGGTCGGTTTCTTTGAGACGCGCCTGCGGGACGTTGACCAGGCGCGTCGTGCCTTGGGCAAAACAGCCGAGCACGGCCATCATGGGCAGCGCATCCGGCGTGGCGTTCAGGTCCAGCTCGACGCCTTTCAACGCCTTCGCGCGCACGCGTATCCCGTCGGCTTCTTCCGTGACTTCTGCTCCCATCGCGCGGAGATAGTCGAGCACGGCTTTGTCGCCCTGCACGTCGGCCAGATCGAGACCCCGCGACACGATGTCGTTGCCTTCGAGCGCTCCCGCGGCCAGAAAGAAGGTTGCCGACGAGAAATCGCCGGGGATGAGCCGGTCAAAGGCCGTATATTGCTGTCCGCCGGGTATGTGGAACCAGCGGAGCCCGTCGTGCTCGAGGACAATGCCCGTGCGCTCGAGCCAATCGAGGGTCATCGCCACGTAAGGGGCCTCATTCAACAGGGTGACCTCAATTTCCGTGCTGCCGTCGGCCAGCGGCGCCGCGAGGAGGAGGCTGGACAGGTACTGGCTGGTCACGGCCTCG